>OEIU01001089.1_pt1 | contig 19677 bp, 19 predicted proteins | sample 1539221 | NCBI WGS metagenome assembly OEIU01 (sample SAMN03792071, study PRJEB22550) | activated sludge metagenome | feature: wastewater treatment plant; material: activated sludge; isolation source: Wastewater treatment plant of a petroleum refinery complex | place: Argentina: Zarate | collected...
GCGTCTGGAAGCCATGGCGCTCGGCCTGATCATCGGAGGAGCCCTGGGCAACGTCTTTGACCGCTTGCGCATCGGCGCTGTCGTCGACTTTCTGGATTTTCACGCCTGGGATTTCCACTGGCCGGCATTCAATCTCGCGGATTCAGCAATTGTGATTGGCGTCACGGTGCTCGTAGTAACAAGCCTAATTGGAAACCGCCCCTGACCCCGCCTCTGAGGAAACATCACCATGATTACGCGCACGACGTCTTCGCTTCGCCCTGTTTGGTTGGCTGTGCTGGCCATCACGTTGCTTCCTGCCGCGGCTCTATCGGCGTCCCTGGAAATGTTGACGACGGGGGGCTGTGCTTGCTGTCATGCGTGGGCTCGCCATCTGCGGGAAGCTGGCCACGAGGTTGCGGTCAAAGACCTCGCAATGGGGCAGCTCATAAAAATGAAGCTTGACGCAGGGATTCCCACAACCCTCATGGCTTGCCATACCGCGAGAGTCGAAGGGTATTTGATTGAGGGACACGTTCCCGAGCGGGAGGTTCGCAGGTTGCTCGACGAACGCCCAAAGGCGCTCGGTCTTGTTGTGCCGGGAATGCCAGTCGGATCCCCCGGAATGGAGGCTGGAAACAAGCGAGAGCCTTACGAGGTGCTTCTATTGAAGAATGACGGCAGCACAGAGATTTTCGCCCGTTACGATGCGCAAGCCGAGTGACTACACTAACAGAGATGACCGGGTGACTCGATGAATTGGCGCGGCTCATGACGCTTGAGTTCATCCGCGAGGCTTTGGAGCGCAATCAGGTCGTTATCTATTTTATCACTCTCATCGCTGCCGCTGCCTTGTCTTTGGCTTGGCCAGAGACCGCGGCGCTGGAGCCGCTGATCAACCCCGCGCTCGCCTTGATGCTGTTCGTGACGTTCCTCCAGGTTCCGCTCTCACATCTAGGCCGGGCTTTTACGGATACCCGGTTTTTGTCGGCGTTGATGGTTGGCAACTTCGTAGCCATCCCGCTACTTGTGGCGGCGCTGCTACAATTTCTCCCGGCTGAGCCGCTTCTCGTCATCGGAGTCTTGTTCGTACTACTCACTCCGTGTGTCGATTACGTCGTGACATTCTCGCACCTCGGCCGCGGCGACTCAAAATCGCTGCTGGCCGCGACGCCTCTTCTACTTCTGGCGCAGATGGCCCTACTTCCGTTCTATCTCGGGCTTCTCATCGGAGACGAGGTGGCGGAGTTGGTAAAGCCGGAGCCGTTCCTGCATGCCTTCGCGGTACTAATCGCCGGTCCGCTGCTGCTGGCGGGCCTTTTGCAACTGATGGCACGTAAGGCAAAGCCGGGAGAGATGCTCGTCGGGCGACTTGGCCTTGCTCCCGTCCCGGCTACAGCTCTCGTGCTGTTTGTTGTGATCTGCGCGGTTGTTCCGCAACTCGGCCTTGCAAGCAATAGCGTCCTCACGGTAGCGCCCATCTATGTTGTCTTTGCTATCATAGCGCCTATTGCGGGATGGCTGGTGGCGCGTGCATTCTCGCTACCGGCAGACCAAGTTAGGGCCGTTGCGTTCAGCACGGCGACGCGCAACTCGCTGGTTATCCTGCCGCTTGCACTGGCCGTTCCAGGAGCGATCCCTATCATCCCGGCCGTGATCGTCACGCAAACGCTGGTCGAGCTTTTAAGTGAGCTCGTCTACATTCGGGTCATGCCGCGGCTTCGCGCCTAAATCAGCGCGTCAATCGATAAACTGCTTTGAAGAGTCGTGTTTCTGAGGCGCAAGGTTCCTTACGACATCGACCTGTGAATCAGCGTTGAAGATTGACCCCGCGTGACCAACACACCGGACTCTTTCGCCGATTAGTAGCCGGACCTGCATCGAAGAAAATTATCTTACACCAGCAAGCATTGCTCGGAACCGCAAAAGCGCGAGGCTGAGAAACATCGCCCCCAAGCCCGCCAGGACTGCAATATCCCTCCATACAAGGTCGAAGCCGGCAGCGCGGTACAGCACGGACTGGGCGAATTTGACGTAGTGGACTGCCGGCGACACCTGAATCGCAACCTGAAGCGGTTGCGGCATACTTTCGAGTGGGGAGAAGCCGCCAGATAGCATGTGGAGTATCATGAACACAGGAAGTGCCATCAATGCGAATGGCGGCATCGTGTTCGCGATCGTCGCCAATAGAATGCCGAGCGACGCAATGGCGAAGAGGTAAACTGCCGTTCCCACGAGGAAAAGTGCAATTGAGCCCTCGATCGGCACCTTTAGCACAGCTTCAACAACGAGGATCAATGAGAGGCCAGTCGCGACCAGGATCACCAAGCCGTTGGCCCAAATTTTAGCGGCCACGATCTCACTTGTCCGTACCGGCATCACCAGCAAGTGCTCGATGGTGCCACGTTCGCGCTCCCGGATCACCGCGGCGCCCACCAGCAGAATGGATAGCATGGACACGGCCTCCAGGACTTCCATGACCGCATGGAACCAAAGGCCTTCAAGATTCGGATTGAAGAGCGTACGAATAATGGGCGTTATAGGAAATTGCACCTCAATGCCGCGCGCCTTAAAATAATTTTTCGTCTCCTGGTGCACGATTGACTCGACATATGCGCCGCCTATGCCGGCATATGTCATGGCGGTTGCGTCAATATTGAGCTGCAAAGCGGGGACGCGTCCATTCATCACATCGGCCTCGAGATGCGGCGGCACGTCGAGGATAAACGAATAGATACCGCGATCCATTGTGCGGTCGACGTCGCCACGATCGATAAGAGCTGGTCGATGGAAGTATGGTTTAAGCAATCCGTCTCGAATGCGCGCAGACAGCGCCGACCGGTCGGAGTCGACGATCGCGATCGGCGCATTGGTAATTTCCGTATTTACGCCGGTCGCTTGGGTGTAGATCGCAAAAGAGAACGAATAGACGAGGAAAAACGCAAGTACCTTGTCGCTGGCAATACCTGCAAACTCCTTGAGGCCGAGCCGGAATACGTTGGAAACCCAGCGTCCCATGCTCAGGCCTCCTGCTTGCGCAACAGAAAGCGCGCGGCCAGGAGGAAGCCAAGCCCGAAAGCGAATAAAATTAGATATTCTGGATAGAAATCCACGAAATCACGCGCTTTGGCGAAGGTGCCGAGACTCACGTTCTGAAACCAGAGAGATGGAAAGCCCATACCCATGATGCGCCCCGGACCCTCCAGCGCTGCCGCCGGATAGATGAAACCCGAGAAAATGGACCCAGGAACGATCGTGAGAATTGTGGTCCCAATGATGGCTGCAACCTGAGTGTGGACGAAGGTCGAAATCAGGATGCCGAGCGCAGTCGCGGCAAACACATAAAGCAGCGCAGCCAGTGACAGTGCCGCAGCCGACCCCTTCACTGGCACGCCAAACAGCACTCCAGCAAGTACTACAAGCGTGAGGAAACTCGCGAAACCGAGAACTATATAGGGAGCCTGCTTGCCGAGCAGGAACTCGCCGATTGTGGCAGGCGATGCGTAAAGGTTAATGATCGAACCGATCTCCCGCTCCCGTACGACACCGAGCGCTGTGAGCATCGCTGGAAACAATATCAGGATAATCATCAACACGCCGGGCGTCAGCGCAAACACACTGCGGAAATCCTGATTGTAGCGGAAGCGCGGCTCGACCTTCAGCAACAGAAGGCGCGGAACGCTGCCATAGGTGCTGCGTGCGAGATCCTCCGCGTAGGACCAAACGATCCCTTGCACATAGCCGCGTGTCGTCTCGGCCCGGAAGGGCATCGCGCCATCGAGGAAGAACGCAACCTCGGGTTTGCGCCCATCGAGCAAGTCGCGGCCGAAGCCGGACGGAATGATGATCGCCATGCGTAAGCTTCCGGCTCGCAGCCGTTGATCCATTTCGGCCTCGCTCTGTAGCGCCGTCTGCTGCTGGAAATAGCGCGAGCCGGAGAAACTTTCGACAAGGTCACGGCTCTGGCGGCTTTGGTCGCGATCCAATACCGCAAAGGACAGGTTTTCGATGTCGAAAGTGATTCCGTAGCCAAAGATCGCCAAGAGAATCATCGGCCCAAGCAGCGCAACAGCAAGGCGGACAGGATCGCGCATCAGTTCACGCATCTCGCGCCAGGCGATAGCCCAAATTCGGGCCATAGATGTACGAAGCTCGTCGTTGGAGCGCGCGGTAACGGTGTCGGCGGTTACTCGTGGCGCTTTCGTCGCGATCTCGCCATCTATGACGGTGTTCGTAATGCCGGCAGCCTCCACAAGGTAGGACACGAAAGCATCCTCGAGCGTGGCAGCGGCCTTGGCCGCCCGCAGCTCCTCCGGCATTCCCACCGCGAGAACCTTGCCGGCATGCATCAGCGAGATGCGGTCGCAGCGCTCGGCTTCGTTCATGAAATGGGTCGAGATAAAGATCGTCACGCGGTCACGTCGCGACAAGTCGTAGAGAAGCCGCCAGAACAAGTCGCGCGCTGCCGGGTCGACGCCTGATGTCGGCTCGTCGAGGATCAGCACTTCAGGGCGATGCAGGCAGGCAGCTGCGAGCTGAAGCCGTTGTCGGATGCCCAGCGGCAATGCCGACGGTTTCTGGTCGCCAGCTTCGCGGAGGTCGAACTGCTGGAGTGCCTCGTCAACGCGCTGTCTAATTTCTCCTGCCGGTAGTCGGTATAGCCGGGCATGCAAGTCCAGATTTGCTCGAACTGTCAACTCTTCATAAAGAGAGAACGACTGTGACACGTAGCCGACCCGCATGCGGGTTCTCAGATCGCTCGCGTCCACCGGCCGACCGAGCAGCTCGGCCTTTCCTTCCGTTATGTCGAGTAGGCCGGTAAGCATTTTAATCGTCACCGATTTGCCGCAGCCGTTCGAGCCGAGGAACCCGAAAATCTCGCCGCGTCCAATACTGAAACTCACGTTGTCTACGGCAATGAAGTCGCCGAACCGTCGCGTCAGCCCACGCGCCACAATTACAGGAGGCTCTCCGGTTTCGGAGCGCGGAGACATGACGAGCGCCGGTGTCACATGGCCCCGCCCGTGCAGTGTGACGTAGGCCGCCTCGAGCGTCTCGGCACCCGTCTGCGCAAGGACGTCGGCCGTGCGACCCGTAGCAAGCACGCGCCCCGCATCGAGAGCGACAATACGCTCGAAGCGCCGGGCCTCCTCCATGTAGGCGGTCGCGACCAGCACGGTGACGCCGGGCCGCTCGGCCTTGATCTCGTCGATAAGCGTCCAGAATTGGCGCCGGGACAACGGATCAAGCCCCGTGGTCGGCTCGTCCAGAATGAGAAGATCGGGATCGTGGATGAGCGAGCAGCACAGCGACAACTTTTGTTTCATTCCGCCGGAGAGCTTGCCGGCCGGCCGATCGACAAACGGGCTGAGGCCGGTTGCGCGCAAGAGGCGCGCGATACGCGCTTGCCGCTCGGTTAGTGATTGTCCAAACAGGCGCCCAAAAAAGTCGATATTCTCGGCGACGGAAAGGCCTGGATAGAGATTGCGGCCCAGCCCCTGCGGCATATAGGCAATGCGCGGAATGATGCAGTCACGATGCGCACGCGACGCGACATTGCCGCCCAGTGTCTGGATCGTTCCTGATTGCAGGCGTTTGACACCTGCAATCAGCGCCAGGAGAGTCGACTTGCCCACGCCGTCGGGGCCGACGAAGGCGGTTGACGTACCCAAAGGTATGTCGAGCGTGACGTCGCTGATAGTCGCGACATCACCGTAAAGGTGCGTCACGCCGCTCACTTCAATCGCGTTGTCCTCACTTCGAGACATTTGGCAATCGTGGTGCAAGATGCTTGGGCCACTCCGCATCTTGGCTTACCTTTATGTAGGCATTGCCGGTAAGCCCCGCTTTGACGTAGTCACGATAGGTGTCGAGCAGCTTCGGATCAATCGCGAGCTTGATGCGATACATAAGCTTCTCCCGTTCGTTAGCCGTCTCGACTGTCTTGGGTGTGAATTGGGCCTCCGCCGCGACGAAGGATACCGTGGCGGGAACAACGTACTCCGGCGCAGAGTCAAGAACGATCCGGGCCTCCGACGCAAGTGCAACTCGGCCAGCGGCGCTCGTCGGCAAGAAAACCGTCATATACACATCGGTGAGGTCGAGGATCGTCGCGAGTCGCCCACCGGCGGCTACGACCTCGCCGCGTTGGACCAGCTTGTATTCGACGCGACCGCTGACCGGTGTCCGCAGCACCATGTCGTCGAGCATGGCTTTCATCTGTGCAACCTGCGCTTCGGACGTTTGTTTCGCGGCTTTCGCTTCGGCCACGGCGGCACGGGCACCTTGTATCCGGGCCTCCGCAACAAGATGCTGAGCGGTGCGCCGCTCAACCTCGGCCTTCGTCCCGGCTGCGCGCTGCTCCAGGTCGCTCGCGCGGCGCATCTCGACTTCCGTAAGGTTGTGCTCGGCCTCTCGGATCGTAATCTCCGCTTCGGCACGACCTATGCTCGCGGCGGCGCGCTGCACCGATGCTTCGGCAGCCGCGAATTGCGCCACCAGTTCGGATGTGTCGAGCTGGGCAATCACCATGCCCTTGGTGACAAAATCGCCCTCCCTGACGCGGATATCGGCAACGCGGCCAGGGAGCTTAGCGGCAATATCGACCCGTTCGACTTCAATGCGGCCGTTCGCCCAGGCTAACCCGGTCGTCTGCCCCCCGACGATCTGCGAGTTCCAATAGAGATAACCGCCGCCCGCGAGCGTCGCCGTCGCCAAGAGAGTCAACACAGTGGATGCGCGCATTGTGCTAGCACTTCCCTTAGCCAGTTGCCCCATCGGCTATCGTCGATTCGAAGGACTTCAATACCATCCTACTAAATTGATCTCATTTCATATCTGCCCCGCCGAGGTCACGGATTTGCCCGGCTTACTGGCGCCCTCTGCCAACCTGACTAGCGTCTTGATCCTAATCAACCACTACGACGCCGACGCCAGTGTATGTTTCGCTTGGCTGTGCTCGCGCAACGACGCGATTGGCAAAATCGCAATCATGGTGCTGCGGTGTGTGAGGCACAGCGATCAGCCGGCCCGGACGTGAACGTTGAGGCCATTCTAATGGTACTATTTCTGCAATCGGCAAGAAAGATTCTTCGCCAAGCGCTTGATGAGCGGCGCGCGGCTTTGGGTGACCGGACGGAAATGGTTTCCGCCGCGGGACGTGTATAAGTATGAGGATTATGAGATGTTCAACGCAATCAAAGCGACTTTGGCAGCAGCGCTGCTGTTGATGACGGCGAGCTCGCTAGCGCTCGCGCAAGGCCAAAGCCACCATATGCCGATGATGGGTCAGGGCATGGGCGGACAGCAAATGATGGGCATGGGTATGATGGGCGGATGCCCCATGATGGGCGGCAACATGGGCATGGGTATGATGGGTCCGGGCATGCAAGGAATGATGGGGGAAGGCATGATGGGGCAAGGCATGATGGGTCAGGGGATGGGACCCGGCATGATGATGGGCAAGGGTCCGATGATGGAAGGCCGACTTGCCTATCTCAAGGCTGACCTCGGCATCACCGATGCACAGGCAGCGGCGTGGGACGGCTATGCTAGCGCGGTCAAGGCTCGCGGCGATGCCATGCAAAGCATGCACGCGACGATGATGCATGCGATGCAGGGCGGCACGGCCATTGACCGTATGAACGCCCATACCACGGCGATGCAGAGCATGATGGACAGCATGAACGCGCTCAAGCCAGCGACCGAAGCGCTCTACAAGGTTCTGAATGACGACCAGAAGAAGAAGGCCGACGTGCTGCTGGGCATGGGCTGCTGCATGATGTGAGGAATGATGAGTTATTATTTCAGCAAGGTTCTGTCTCTGAGCTTTGACGAGGCCGTCGATCGCGTAACCCAGACGCTCAAAGGTCAGGGCTTCGGCGTGATCACGGAGATCGACGTGACTCAGACGCTCAAAGCCAAGATTGGCGTCGATTTCCGGCCGTACCGCATCCTGGGCGCGTGTAACCCAACACTCGCCCACGAGGCGCTCAAACTCGAGGACAAGGTGGGCACTATGCTTCCCTGCAACGTCATCGTGCAAGAGCTGGGGCCCGGACGAATTGAGGTGGCGGCAATTGATCCCGTGGCGTCGATGGCCGCCATCGACAACCCTGCGCTCCTGGAGAAGGCGGCCGTCGTCCGCGAGAAGCTGCAGACGGTGATTGGGTCATTGTGAGGAAGCCGAGAATGCGTCACATGCTTTGTTTACTCGGAGCGGCGTCGTTAGCGTCTGTGAAGCCGGTGCACCAGCGTGGGCACAAATGCCCCCTTACTCAACCCAAGCCGACTCCTGTGACATCGGTGACTAGTGAAACCCGTGATCGTCGCGCCCATCGCGGCAGTCTGTCCGTTCAGTTTGAATTGTGACGTGGTCAATATTAAAACTTCGCTCTAGGACCTCGGCTGTGGCTGAATGTATGGTGTCCGCATCCGCACCGTCGGAAATCACCAGATGTACTGAGAGCGATGGCGAGTTGCTGGTCAGCGCCCACACATGGAGATCGTGTACATCACGCACCCCAGGCGTTTCGAGCAGTGTGCTTCTTACCGCGTCGAGGTCGATGCCGTCGGGCACGCCTTCGAGCAACACGTTGATCGTTTCTTTGAGTAACGTCCAAGTCCGGGGCAACACCCAAAGACCTATACCGATAGCGACAAGGGGGTCGACCCACCGCCAGCCGGTCAGCCAGATCGTGAACCCGGCAGCAATGACGCCGATCGAGCCGAGCATATCGCTCCAGACCTCGAGGTAGGCGCCTTTCACATTGAGGCTCGAGTCTTTGCCTGCACTGAGCAGGCGCATGGACAGCAGATTTACGCCCAGTCCTATCGCCGCTACCAGCATCATCGGCAGGCTTTGAATATCCTTAGGCTCGATGAACCGCTGATAGCCTTCGTACAAGATGTAGCCTGCCACGAGAAACAGGATGACCGCGTTGAAGGCAGCGGCGAGAATTTCGAATCGCTGATACCCGAATGTTCGGCGGCTGTCGGCGGGGCGCTCGCCGATCCGAATAGCCGCCAATGCAATCGCGAGCCCCGCCGTGTCAGTGAGCATATGTGCCGCGTCAGAGATCAGCGCGAGGCTGCCGGTCCAAAGCCCTGCGATGAACTCGACGATCAAGAACGTGCCGGTCAGTCCTAGTGCAAGCGTTAGCGCGCGCTTATTTGACGTGCCCTGATGATGCTGGTGACCTGATCCCATCTTTCGGTTCCCGTGCGGCGCCGTGACGGCAGCCGGATGTGATGATTGCAACCCCATAAAGGATTGCCGGTGGATTTGGACTCCGGAATTGACAAACAATCCTGCCATGATGGCTGCAACGACGAGATCGGGCTAGGCTGTTGCCGTGCCCCATACTCCAACGGCAGTGAGCATGACCGCGATATTGCCTGGATCGCGGATGAGCGACGCATGCGATCAAACCGGCTTGGGCGCGTGGAAACTCATCAATGTGCCAGCCGAAACCAAACCGGTAACGGGCCGGAGCGACTGCTAACTGAATGAAAAGTGACCAAACTGACACAGCCGATAACCGGAGGCGGACTTGTCCCGAATGGGTGATTCGAGATACGCTGACGGAGTTTAAAGGTACAAAAGACATGCAACTTTGGCGCAAAGCGCTGGCCCTTGTTCTGCTGATGGTGTTTCTGCCCGCGACGGTGCTGGCGGTAATGCCGGTGGAGCTATGCCTTGGGTCAGACGGTCACCGCGCCATTGAAAGTTCAATTGGCGGTACTCATCACGACATGGCCGCCGCTGGCAGCGTCGATGCGGACGCGACCATGGCGTTGGTGGAACTGCCTGACTGCGTTGACATCAGCATCTTGACGATTGCGACCGCGAGCGTTCGTTGTTCCGGCGATCAGTCAAAGTTATCTTTGCTCGACAAGATGCCGCCGGCTGTACTGTCCAGCAGCGTCGCACATATCTCACCACCGGTTCTCTGGTGGCATAGCGGTTTGCGGTCAGCTGAGGCCGTTAAGACAGATCCATTCCTAGTCGCCCACGCGACGGACGTTCTTCTGAACTGACACCCAATGTGATGTGGACAGTGCTCGCGGGCATCAACCCCCGTGCTGCGCTCCATTTATACTTGCATCGGGGTGATTCTTTGAAATTTGCATGCTCAAAATGGCTGTTCGTCTTGGCTGTTGCGGCCTTCGGGCCCGCGCTGTCGGGTATATATTCACCTGCGCAGGCGGAAGACACGACGATCAACGACGCGGAGACGTTGTCCAGCAACGGATGGGCTCCTGAAATTGTACCCCAGCCCGAGCCTGCTGTCCGGCTCGCACCCGTATCTGAGTTGAGTGTTGGCGCGGCCGTCAACCGGGCACTCAGCCATCATCCGTCCATCCAGGCCGCGCTTGCCGAAATCGATGCCCGCCATGGTGAGGCAGCGCAAGCGGCCGTGCGGCCGAACCCGGAGCTGGACATCGAAGTGGAGAATTTCGGTGGCAACAAGTCAAAATCGAGCTTTGACGCGGCCGAGACGACCTTCGGGCTGGCGCAGACTTTGGAACTCGGCGACAAGCGGTTCCTCAGGCTTCGCGCCGCCGCGCTCGATACGTCGCTCGCGGTCTGGGATTATGAAGCGGCCCGGTTGCAGGTGGCGATCGGTACCGCGCGGGCTGCGATCGACGTGCTGACGGCGCAGGATAGGCTGCGATTGCTGAAAGACTTTGTCGGCATTGCCGAGAAAACGCGCACAAGTGTCGATGCGCGCGTCAAGGGTGGTAAAGCCAGCCCGATCGAACTCGACCGCACCATCGTTGCGGCGGCACGAGCCAAGGCTCAAGTCAAGGCAGAGCAGGCCCGCCTGGACGCCGCCAAGCGACGCCTATCGATATTCTGGGGCGCCGAATCGGTCGATTTCACGCGCGTCACGGGACGTCTTGGTAAGGGGCACCGCGTTCCGTCGATGACAGCGTTGAAGGCTTCGATCGAAAACAACCCGGCGCTTGCCCGATGGTCCGACGAAGTCGGCCGCCGTGTGGCGCAGCTCGATGTCGAAGTGAGCAAGTCCATTCCTGATGTCCGCATCGGTGCAGGTGTCCGGCACTTCAATGAAGATGACTCCGTGGCGGCGGTCGCCTCGCTCTCCGTCCCATTGCCCCTGTTCGACCGCAACAACGGTAATATTGCCGCCGCCGAAAGCCGGATCGCCAGGGCCGAGCGCGACCGGGCGGCAGCGCGCAACGAATTGCTGGGTGCGCTCACCGAAGCTATCGGCGCGTTGGAAGTCGCCGCTGCGACCGTCTCTGCCTTCGAAAGCGAAGTTTTGCCGCCCGCGCAGAGCGCGTTCGAGCGTACGAGGCTCGGCTACGACGAAGGCAAGTTTGACATCTTGAATGTACTCGATGCGCAGCGCGCCGTGTTCGAAGCGCGCCTCGATCTGATGAGCGCCCGAGCCGATTACGAGAAAGCGCGCGTCAACGTCGAGGCCATCGTCGGCCGCGACCTTGGCGGGCTGTAGAGGTGTACGCAATGTTGAGTATCGGAAAGCTATCCATCCTGGGGGTGGGGCTCGTGGCGATGTTTGCCATTGGTGCGCGGGAAATATCGACCTCCTGCGCTCCTGCTGCGAAGCCCGACGCTCACGGTCACGGTCATGGAGAAGTGGAGGACGGTCATGCACAGGAAGGTTTCCTGGTGCGCGCCTGTGAGGACGGGGTTTTTGTTGCTCTGAAGGAGCAAGCGGGATTGGGTTCAGCAATGGTGCCTGCGGGCGCCGAAACGGCTGAGCATAAGAAGGAAGAGGCACACGACGGGCACGATCATGGCGATGGCAAAGTCGCGATGAAGGACGGTGCCGGCGAGAAAAAGCATGCACATGGGAACGCCACAGACAGCCACGGCACGGTTGGCGCGGAATCCTCAGAAGGTTTGATCAAGCTAACCGCAGTACAGATCGAAGCCGCCGGCATCGACATGGCGCCTGTGCTCTCCGGTACGCTGTCAAAAGAAATTGCCGTCCCAGGCCGCCTCACGCTCAATGCCAACGCACAGGCTAAGGTGGTCCCAAAACTCGCCGGCACGGTCGCTTCCATCATGAAGCAGCCGGGCGAGACCGTGGGCAAAGATGACGTGCTCGCCACACTCGAAAGCCGGGAAATGGCCGAAGCCAAGAGCGAGTTTCTGGCTGCGACGCGCTCCGCGGAACTGGCCAAGGGGACGTTCGAACGCGAAGAGCGGCTCTGGAAGCAGAAGGTCACGGCCGAGCAAGAATATCTGAACGCCAAGAACGCGCATCAGGACGCCAACATTCGGCTCGATCTGGCGCATCAGAAGCTTCACGCTCTGGGGCTTCCCGAGGATGAGATCGATCGCCTACCGAAAATAAAAGACCATGAGAATGCGCGGCTCTATGAGCTGCGTGCGCCGATCGCAGGCCGAGTCATCGCCCGTGACGTGATCCTCGGTCAGGTGGTCGGCACGGACCGCGAAGTATTTACGATCGCCGATCTCGCCAAAATTTGGGTTGAGATGTCGGTTGCTCCGCAGGATCTCCCCTTCGCGCGCGAAGGTCAGGATGTGGTCGTAGCATCAGGTTCGAAGACAGCGACGGCAAAAGTGATGCTGGTCAATCCCATGATCGACCCCGACACGCGGTCGGCGAAGGTCATCGCGGAACTCGACAACGCAGCGAACGACTGGCGGCTCGGGGATTTTGTTAGTGCTCGATTGATCTCGGGCAAGCAGGAAGCAGCCTTAGTCGTCCCACGGGCCGCCATCCAAACGGTGAAGGGATCGCCGGTCGTGTTCGTCAACGAGCAGGCGGGCTTTCGGGCCCGCCCGGTCACGACGGGACGGGAGGACTCCGACAACGTTGAAATCCTTTCGGGACTCGAATTTGCGGAAACCGTCGCGACGAAAAATACATTCACGCTGAAAGCCGAGCTCGGCAAGGCCGAAGCCGAGCACGAGCATTGAGGCAATTATGATCGAGCGTATTCTCGCGTTTTCACTTCAGCACCGCTTTCTGGTTGTTCTGCTCGTAGCGGCCGCCTCGGCGTTCGGGATCACGGCGTTGCAGAAGCTGCCGATCGATGCTGTGCCCGACATCACCAACAATCAGGTGCAGATCAACACCGAGTCCCCTGCACTATCGCCGTCCGAGATCGAGAAGAATGTCACCTTTCCGATCGAAACCGCGCTCGCGGGCATTCCGGGGCTTTCCTATACGCGGTCGTTGTCCCGCAACGGCTTTTCGCAGGTAACGGCCGTGTTCGGCGAAGGCGTCGATGTCTATTTTGCGCGAACGCAGATCACCGAACGTCTATCGATGGCGAGGGAAAATCTGCCTCCGGGCACTGAGCCAAAGATGGGCGCCGTCTCGACCGGCCTCGGCGAAATTTATATGTGGACCGTGCGGTTCACGCATCCGCGTGGCAAGGGAGCTGAGATCAAGGACGGCGCTCCGGGATGGCAGAGTGATGGCAGCTACCTGACGCCCGAGGGCCTTCGCCTCAAGCAGGACTTCGAACTCGCCATGTACCTGCGCACTGTGCAGGACTGGATCATTCGTCCGCAACTCAAAGGCGTTACCGGCGTCGCCGAGATCGATGCCATCGGCGGATACGAGCAACAATTTCAGGTCCAGCCCGACCCGCAGAAACTCCTATCACTCGGGCTGACGTTCGCCGACGTCATTTCTGCACTCGAACGTAATAATGCGAGTGTCGGGGCTGGCTATATTGAACGCAAGGGCGAGTCGTACATCGTGCGCGCCGATGGCCGGGTGCAGGGCATTAGCGACATCGGCAATGTCATTATCGCCAATAAAGGCGGCGTTCCCGTCTACCTGAAGGACGTCGCCGACGTCGGTATCGGACGGGAGCTGCGGACCGGTTCGGCCAGCGAGAACGGCAACGAAGTCGTGGTCGGCACGGCCATGATGCTGAAAGGCGGCAACAGCCGCACAGTAGCCTCCGCAGTTGATGAGAAGATGCAGGGCATTCGCAAGGCTCTACCGCCGGGGATCGAAGTTACGACCGTTCTCGACCGTACCAAGCTCGTCAACGCGACGATAAAGACGGTTTCGAAGAACTTAGCCGAAGGCGCGCTGCTTGTTATCGTCGTTCTGTTTCTAATGCTTGGCAATCTGCGCGCGGCAATCGTCACCGCTCTCGTAATTCCGGTGACGATGCTGTTCACGGCCGTGGGGATGTTGGAAGCCGGCATTTCCGCCAACCTCATGAGTCTTGGGGCCCTCGACTTCGGCCTGATCGTCGACGGCGCCGTTATCATCACTGAGAACTCTCTAAGACGTCTTGCCGAGCGGCAGCACCACGAGGGACGACTACTCGATCTTTCGGAGCGCATGCATGAGGTGATGGCGGCCAGCAAGGAGATGATTCAGCCGTCCGTGTTTGGCCAGGCGATTATCATAACGGTCTATCTCCCTTTGCTGACCTTCAGCGGCGTGGAAGGCAAAATGTTTGAACCGATGGCGCTGACCGTCATCATTGCCTTGGTTGCGGCCTTCGTTCTGTCCTTGACCTTCGTTCCGGCGATGATCGTGCTGTTCGTGACGGGCCGGGTTTCCGAGACCGAAAATCTGGTCATTGCAGCCGCCAAGCGGTTTTATGCGCCCCTGCTAACCGGGGCGCTGAAGGATACGCGGTTCGTCATCCTGCTGGCCACGGGTTTCTTCCTGTTCTCGCTTTTGCTGTTCACGCGGCTTGGCCAGGAGTTCATTCCGACGCTCGACGAAAAAGACGTAGCGATGCACGCCATGCGCATTCCGTCGACCTCGCTCTCTCAGTCAACCGAGATGCAGCTCAAGGTCGAGGCGACAGTGCGGGCCCAGCCCGAGGTCGCGTACGTTTTCTCAAAGACCGGAACCGCGGAGATGGCAGCCGATCCGATGCCGCCGCACGTCTCGGATACCTTTATCATCCTGAAGCCTCAGGACGAGTGGCCCAACCCAACTGAAGCGAAATCCGCCGTCGTCGATCGCATCGCGGAAGCTGTGGGAGTCCTTCCTGGCAACAATTACGAGTATACGCAGCCCATTCAGATGCGCTTCAACGAGCTGATCGCGGGTGTCCGCAGCGACGTCGCTGTCAAGGTGTTCGGCGATGACTTTGACCAGATGGGTGCGACGGCGTCAAAGGTCGCCAGCGTGCTTCGATCGGTGTCCGGCGGCGCGGACGTGAAGGTGGAGCAGACGACGGGACTTCCTATGCTTGATGTCGAACTCGACAAGGAGGCTATTGCCCGTTTTGGCCTTAACGTCTCAGACGTCCTCGACATCATCTCGATCGCCATTGGCGGCCGCGAAGCGGGCCTCGTATTCCAGGGCGATCGGCGGTTCCACATTCTGGTGCGACTGCCCGACCGCATCCGCGACGATCTCGATGCCCTCGCGGAGCTTCCTGTACCGCTGCCGCGCTCGGAGACGACCACTGCGGGTGAGCGGCCGTCCTTTATTCCGCTCAAGTCAATCGCGCGCTTTAACATCAAGGAGGGCCCGAACCAGATCAGCCGTGAGAACGGCAAACGCCGCATTGTGGTCCAAGCCAACGTGCGCGGCCGGGACATCGGCTCCTACGTGGCGGAAGCGCAAGGGCGCATCGACAGCGAAGTCGCCGTTCCTGCAGGAAATTGGCTGGTCTGGGGCGGTCAGTTCGAGAACCTTCAAGCGGCGCGCAACCGGCTGTTGATCGTCGTTCCGGCCTGCTTCTTTGTCATTTTCCTCATGCTCTTCACAGCGCTCGGAAGTGCGCGCGAGGCGCTAGTCGTCTTCTCCGGCGTACCGCTCGCGATCTCCGGCGGTATCCTTACTCTTTATTTGCGCGGCATGCCGTTCTCAATCTCCGCAGCGGTTGGGTTCATCGCCCTTTCGGGTATCGCGGTCTTAAACGGCCTTGTGATGGTGACCTTCATCAACCAGCTGCGCATGAAGGGGTTGGCAGGTGAGCGGGCGATCTTTGATGGCGCGATGACGCGGCTCCGGCCGGTCCTCATGACTGCGCTTGTCGCTTCCCTCGGCTTCGTGCCCATGGCGATCGCGACCGGGACCGGTGCCGAAGTTCAAAAGCCGCTTGCTACCGTCGTCATTGGAGGGCTGATCACCGCCACCTTACTCACCCTTCTCGTGCTTCCTGCACTCTACAAACATTTCTGCCTGAGGCAGGAACCTGAGTCTGAAGTTCGAGTCGTTTCCAACTCACCGCCCCAGGAGTTCGTCACATGAAGTCAAACAAGCTAGTCATTCTTTTCTCAGCCGCTTCGCTTGCAGTATGTTTTCCGGCCATGGCCAATGACAAGCACGGCGCGGGCGACGGCCATAAGCACGGCGAAGGGCACGAACATGGCGAGGAGACAGCGCACTTCGAGAAGAAAAACTTCGGAAGTGTCAAAGAGGCGTGGGGCTTTATCACAGTCCAGGTCGCGGAAGCTGAGAAGCATGTCGCCGCCAAGGCCGTCGAGCCGGTGCACGAGATCGGCGAGCATCTCGAAGGCGCTATTCATACGCTCGAAGAAAAATCTGACATGGTGGCCGCCGATCAGAAAGCCAAACTCAGTGCCGTTCTGAAGCAGCTGGATAAAGCTGCAGACGAGCTGCACCACGCCGGCGAGGATAAGAATGCTGATGCCGCCGGTCTCGCGCTCAAGAAGATGAAGGGACTTTTGCCAGCGGTCGAAGGATTGTACCCGGCCGGGGCACTTAACTAACCTCGGCTGGATGCCGGCAGACAACGCGGGAGGAGCTGAGTTGAGAATGAGTGCCGCACGTCTGACGTTTATCGCCGCAATGGCAGCGTTGGGCGGGGTCGGATTCGTGTGGCCTCCAGCATTCGGGCCTGCTCGAGCAGAACGAGCGGCGGCAGTACCTGAAGATGGCTTTGCGACTCTGCATGACCGGGCTGCGGCTGCGTACGTCGCAGGTGAGTGGGACAAAGCACTCGCCGGGTTCAACGCCGCTCTCGCGCTCAATCCGAAAAGCGCGCTCGCGTACTACAACCGCGGCAACGTTCACTACGCCAAAGGTGACTTCGCGGCAGCCATTTCCGACTTCTCCGAAGCGCTACGCCTCGATCCGAAACTGCCCTACGCGCACATGAACCGGGGTAACGCCCTCTCCAATCTTGGCCGGTTCGATGAGGCGCTTCAGGATTTGGACGAAGCAGCGCGCGTGCAGCCCGAGGTCAGCGACGTCTATTTCAACCGCGCTATCGTTCATGTTCGTCGCCGCGACCTGGACAAAGGGCTAGCAGACTACGAACGAGCCATTGCCAGCGATGGAGACGATGCGGAAGCCGCATCGGCGCGACAGCGGCTCGTGACACTGTTGGGCAGCCAGCGCGGAAATAGCCACCCAACCGACCTCGATACTGCTCAGATTGTCACGGAAATTGCCCATGCTCGCCATGTCGAGCATTTCCTGCGGCTCGCGTCCGAGAGCTGCATGGCGCACGGCGACAATCTCGAAAGATTGAAGACTTTGGCCTTGATGGGCAAGTGGCAAGCCGCGACCGACGAAAGCCTGGCGCGCGGCAGCACGCCCGTGACACGTCTCGACGGCGGCTGGACGTTTACGGACCGCTTCGGCACCTACGCGCTCATCCAGTCCATGTCGACAGTGAAGCCGGCTGTTTATGTCTGTTCCATCACCGCGCAGCCGGTGACCTCCCACATGTTCGAAGACATGAAAGCGGGTTTCGTGGGGCGGTTTGATGTCAGCCTGGTCGAGCCGGTGGCAGGAGCGTCGGGGCAAACAGCCCGCCAATATCGCCTGAAAACGGCCAAGGGCACTCTGCTTGTAAGCCTTGGACACCTGACTGATCGAAATTCGCTCACGTTCCGAGCATATCACGGCAAGCCGTGAGCTCCTCGAACTCTTCAAAAAACGAGGGGAAAACTGAGCACGCAAACCAACGGAGTAAGAATATGAAAGCGAACAGTCTAGCAGCCTTAGTCGTCATCGGCGGGCTCTTCTCGGCCCAGGCTTACGCCGGAGAGGAGCACGGGCACTGCTCCGGTCCCGCCGTCTGTCAAGGCGACGCGGCATGCGAAAAACAAGGCTGGAAGGAACTGACGAAAGACGAGTGCGCGAAGATCGAAGGCGCCAAGTTTGAAGCGTCGTCCCATGAAGGAGAGAACCACAAGGACGAAAAGCACGATCACAAGAAATAGCCAGGAAATTCTCGTCGTCGACTAAACGATAGGAGGAAGTGCCATGAAAAATCAGATGCTAGCAGCCCTACTTACGGCGAGCGCCGTCTGCATGGGCGGGGCGACTTCATCGACGGCACTTGTGCCGTCGAATGCTGCACGACTTGTTGTGTCGGAGGCGGCTACCTCTGATATTCAGCAAGTACGCCATCGCCATCACCGCAGGTGGGGGCATCGTCACCACCGCCATTGGGGACATCGCCACCATCGTAGGTGGGGCCACCGGCATCGTTCATACGGATACTACGGCTTCGCTCCGAGGATCTATTATGGCGGATATGGTCATCGCTTCCATCATCACCGCCATCATCATCACTAACTGAACGGGCAGGCGGCGGCCGATCATCTACCGCCTGTCTATCAGGCTGAACGCGAACAGTCGGAGCCACCAATATGCCGAAGCGTTGCGCGATATACCTCATTTCACTTGCGGGAATCTGTGCCGCCGACCTACTCGCCCCTGCGGGGGCCGGTGCAACCTCATGGGTGAGGCAAAAAGAACAGGTGGCCGATGCCCGCTCGTTTCGCCACTGTCACAACACACCTCGGCGGACCTATTGCCATACGCGTGAGGTATTGCCTGTCACTGTTCCGCCTCCGAGCTCAAATGCCGTCGGACGTCCTAGTTCCAGACGATAGGACCTTTATCCCGGTCTGACATTGCAGCGAGGCTGGGCGAAAGCGTTTCACGCACACGTAATTGCAAGTGATGACAACCGGCGTGAGTGCAGTCGATGGAAACATACCTCCGATCATTGGAACGGTGAACCGCTGATGACATTTTTTATTGTTCCGTTGGCCCACATGGTGGCCCTCGGCGCAGCAAGCCAATCCTTCATCATGGTGATCTCGCTCTTACGCGCCTTGATAGTGTCCTCTGCAAGTTTCCGTGTCACAGGGTCTGTCCCGTACTTGAGCAGCACTTGCGCCATATCGAGCACGAGCGCGTGCCACACGGTCGAACCGAGGGCCATCAGCGTCGTTACGATGCGCAGGCCGGGCATCGGGTCGAATGCATACGGCACGCCCGCGACCTGGGATTTGACGTTGGTGAAGTTCGTTCGCTGCTTCGCGTGGCAGACTTGCCGAATGCGTCCTGCAAAGCCGTCGATGCGCTAGCCCGGCATCTGGTCGAGCGCATCGACAGTAAGATCCGCCGGCTGCGCGCCATGCGTCGCGAACTCATGGCGGTCATCCTCGCCTGCCACGGACCACGCGTAAGAGACTGTCGTATTCTTCACGTGCTGTCGGAGCCGCGCCGGCGCGTTCGACAGGCGAAGGCCAAGTGATGCCCACGGCGAAATGAGATCGAAATGGGCCCTAGAGGCGGCCGGTAATATTCGCCGCATGTTACCTGCGGACTTCAGCGAAACGCCTAGCGGTGCTGAGTGCTGCAATTGGCACAAAGATCCATTGAAGCAATGGAGCCAAGCCCGTGCCGAGGATGGGTACAACAGGCATATCGGGCGCGTAGGCCCAACTGCCGCGAACCGTCACGTTCAACCACT
>OEIU01001090.1_pt1 | contig 19669 bp, 21 predicted proteins | sample 1539221 | NCBI WGS metagenome assembly OEIU01 (sample SAMN03792071, study PRJEB22550) | activated sludge metagenome | feature: wastewater treatment plant; material: activated sludge; isolation source: Wastewater treatment plant of a petroleum refinery complex | place: Argentina: Zarate | collected...
AGGCGCGGCGGGCCCAGCCCGCAGCGGACCGCACGACCCAAAACGCCGCGCCAGGCACCCGCCCAAGCCGCCGGAACCCAAACCGCAACCGCCGAGCCAGGTGCAGAACCAGGATCGCATTGAGCGCGAAAAGGTCGCCGAGATGGCGCAGCAGAAGGCCGAAGACGCCAAGCGTGCCGAAGAGGAACGTCATCGCCAGGAACAGGTATTGCTCGACCAGCAGCAGCGCGAGGAGCGTGCGCGCATGCAGCAACTCGCGCAGATCAAGCGCGAGCGCGAGGCGGCCGACAAGAAGCTCAAGCTGGAACAGCAAAAGCTCCAGCAACTGAAGGATCTGGCCAGCGCCAAGCCAGCTCCCGCGCAGGCGGTGCCCGAGGCCGAACAGGCCAAATCGGGAACCAATGGCAGCGACGACAGTCTGTCGGCACAATACCAGGCTGCGATCCAGAACGCCGTGACCGAAAACTGGCTGCGTCCGGACAGCGCGGTGCCGGGGCTCAAGTGCATGCTGCGCATCGTGCAGATTCCCGGCGGCGACGTGATCGGCGTGCAGCTGAGCAATCCCTGCAATGCCGATGCGCAGACGCGCGATTCAATCGAACAAGCAGTCAAGCGTGCATCGCCTTTGCCCTACAAGGGCTATGAAAAAGGGTTTCTGCGCCAGATCGACTTCAATTTCACCTACGACGGATGAAACCCGCCATGACCCACCGGATTTTCGCCAGAGCCTTCACCGCGCTCGCCCTGATGCTTGCCGCCGCAGCCGCGTTCGCGCAGGGGCTGAGCGGCGACGTGCCGACCATCGATATCAAGAACGGCACTGCATCCGCCACACCGATCGCGGTGATCCCGTTTGCGTTCGAGGGCACCGGCCTGCCGCCGGATACCGACGTCGCCGCCGTGATCGGCAACGACCTGGACCGCTGCGGCCAGTTCCGCACCCTGCCCAAAGCCGACATCGTCGAATATCCGACGCGTGGCAGCGAGATCAAATATCCGACCTGGAACCTGCTCAAGCAGGCCTATATCCTGGTCGGACGCCAGATCGAGAACCCGGGCGGCGATATCCGTGTCGAGTTTGAACTTTACGACGTGGCCAAGCAGCAGCAACTGCTCGCGCTCGCGATCACCGGCCAGCGCACCGGCCTGCGCGACGTTGCGCACCAGATCGCCGACCTTGTCTATGAAAAGATCACCGGCGTGCGCGGCGCTTTCTGGACGCGCATCGCCTACATCACCTCGACCGGCACCGGCAACAACATCCAGTACGCGCTGATGGTTGCCGATTCGGACGGCTTCAATCCGCAGACCGTGGTGCGCTCGCGTGAGCCGCTGCTGTCGCCGGCGTGGTCGCCGGATGGCCGCAAGCTGGCCTATGTGTCTTTCGAGCGCGGCAATTCGTCGATCTACATCCAGGAAATCGCCACCGGATCGCGCGAGGTGGTGTCCGCGCGCAAAGGCATCAACGGCGCGCCGGCGTTTTCGCCGGATGGCACCCGGTTGGCCCTGACCTTGTCGTTTGCCGGCCACCCCAACATCTACTCGATGGATCTGGCAAGCCACCAGATCACCCAGCTCACCAAGGGCTATGCGATCGATACCGAGCCAAAATGGATGCCGGACGGCCAAAGCATCGTTTTCACGTCCGATCGTTCAGGAAAACCTCAGCTTTACCAGATTCCCGCGACCGGCGGCGCTGCAACGCGCATTACCTTCCAGGGAAACTACAACGCAAACGCCTCGATCGCCTATGACGGCAAGCATATCGCTATGGTGCAGGGCAACGGAAATGTGTATCGTATTGCGGTTCTGGACAAGACCACGGGCGACTCGAAGCCGATTTCGGTCGGCAATCTTGACGACCATCCGAGCTACGCCCCGAATGGAAGCATGCTGCTGTACACCGCCACCGAAGGTTCCCGCGATGTGCTCTACGCGGTTTCGGCGAATGGCCGGGTACGGCAGCGCCTGGTGCTGGCAGACGGAGACGTGCGCGAACCGTCATGGTCCCCTTATCGCCAGCGTGGGCAGTGATTCCGCCTGACGGCGGATAGTTGTTATCCATATCAACATCTCGATAGAGGACAAAAAAATGAAACTCCCGATTCGTGTCATTCTGACGGCTGTCGTCGCCAGCGCCGCGCTTGTGGCCTGCGCCGGCAAGAACACCAAGCCCCCCGCGGCCGAGGCAGCCGCACCGGCCGCCGCCGCGCAGCCGGAAAACAACGGTGGCAAGTACACCGTCGAAAGCCTGGACACCGATTCCTGCCTGCGCCAGCGCGTGGTCTACTTCGATTTCGACAAGAGCGAGATCAAACCGGAATTCCAGGCCCAGATCGCCTGCCATGCCGCCTACCTGCGCCAGTTCCCGGGCGCGCGCGTGACGCTCGAGGGCAACACCGACGAGCGCGGCACGCGTGAGTACAACCTTGGCCTCGGCGAGCGTCGCGGCAATGCGGTCGACAGCGCCCTTGTCGCTGCCGGCGCCTCGGCCAGCCAGCTCAATGTCGTCAGCTATGGCGAAGAGCGCCCGGTGTGCAAGGAGCACAACGAAGGTTGCTGGCACAAGAATCGCCGCGTTGAAATCGTCTACACGGCGAAGCAGTAATACCCGCAAGGGTTTGAATCCGGGGGCCGATCGGATGAAAATGCCGATCGGCTCTTTGTCTTTATGAATCTGGAAATTCCGATGCGCATCCTCAATCGCTCGCTCGTACTCGCCGCCATTTCGTTTGTGGTTCTTGCGCTACCCGCGCACGCGCAGCGCCTGAGCCTGGCCGAACGCGTAGCCAAGCTCGAGACGGAGCAAGGCCAGGGCGGTGCGCAGGCAAACATCCAGATGGTCAACCAGATCAACGCCCTGCAGTCGCAGTTGCAGAACCTGCAAGGGCAGATCGAGGAATTGCGCCATCAGCTGGATGAGCTGAAGAGCCACGGCAAGGACCAGTACATCGACCTGGATTCGCGCATCGGCCGTCTTGAGGGCCGTAATCCGGCTGCGGCTCCCGCGCCGGCCATCGGTGCCAATCCGAACGGCACGACGATGCAAGATGTGCAGCTTGGCAATTCTCAGCCGGCGCAGACGCCAACGTCGGCTGCGGCTCCTGCCACGGCGCCCGAGCAGATCCCGCAGCCTGCCGGCCAGACCGCGATGTCGACGGATGCAAGCGCACCGGTGGCGCCTGCTGTCGCGCAGGATCCGAAGACCGCGTACGACACCGCCTTCGGCGCGCTCAAGGATGGCCGATATGCAGAGTCGGCGCGCCTGTTCCAGGCTTTCATCGCCCAGTTTCCGAACGACGAATTGACCCCGAACGCCTACTACTGGCTGGGCGAAAGCTACTACGTCACCCAGAATTATCCCGTCTCTCTGGATACCTTCCACAAGCTTCTGGCGCAATTCCCGAACAGCCAGAAGGCGCCGGATGCCTTGCTCAAAGTCGGCTATTGCCAGTACGAAATGAAACAGTGGGACCAGGCGCAGGCAACGCTGAACCAGGTCATCGCGCAGTATCCCAACACGACTGTCTCTAATCTCGCGCAAGGGCGCTTGCGGGCATTGAAGATCGAAGCCCAACGTTAAGCGCGATGTCCGAGACCGACCCGTCGGGACGGCTGCGCGTCACCGAGATTTTCCATTCCCTGCAGGGCGAGGCGCGCGACGCTGGCTGGCCGACGGTATTCGTGCGCCTGACCGGTTGTCCGTTGCGTTGCGTATGGTGTGATACCGAATACGCATTTCAGGGTGGGCAGTGGCGTGATATCGACGCCATCGTAGCAGAGGTCGCAAAGTATAAAACGCAGCATGTCTGCGTCACCGGCGGCGAACCGCTGGCGCAGAAGCGGTGTTTGAATTTGCTCGTTGCGCTGTGCGACGCGGGCTATACGGTGTCGCTGGAAACCTCCGGCGCGCTCGATGTGAGCGACGTCGATCCCCGTGTGAGCCGCGTCATGGACCTGAAGGCACCCGGCTCCGGCGAATCCGCGCGCAACCTGTGGAGCAACCTCGACGCGCTGACCGCGCACGACCAGATCAAGTTCGTGCTCGCCGATCGCGCCGATTACGATTGGGCCTGCGCGACGATGCGCGAACGCGCGCTTGCCGGACGCTGCGATGTGCTGTTTTCGCCGGTGTGGAGCAAACTCGCGCCGCGCGATCTTGCGCAGTGGATCCTCGACGACCGCCTGCCGGTGCGCATGCAGGTGCAGTTGCACAAGATCCTGTGGGGCGAGGAGCGCGGAAAGTGACGATAAAGCGTGCAGTAGTGCTTGTCTCCGGCGGCATGGATTCGGCCGTGACCCTGGCGCTTGCGCGCGAGCAAGGTTTTGCCAGCCATGCCTTGAGCGTCGACTACGGCCAGCGCCATGTCTCCGAACTGCACGCGGCCGAGCGTGTGGCACGGGCGCTGAGCGCGGTCGAACACAAGACCGTGCATGTGGATTTGCGCAGTATCGGCGGTTCGGCGCTGACTGCCGACATCGCCGTGCCCGAGCAAGGCGGGGCGGGTATTCCCGTCACCTATGTGCCGGCGCGCAACACGATCATGCTGTCGGTCGCGCTGGGCTGGGCCGAAGTGCTTGGCGCGCAGGACATCTTTTGTGGCGTCAATGCGGTGGATTATTCCGGATATCCGGATTGCCGGCCGGAATTCATCGCCGCATTCGAGCAACTCGCAAACCTTGCGACCAAAGCCGGCGTGGAAGGCCACGCGTTGCGCATCCATGCACCGCTGATCTCGATGAGCAAAGCCGATATCGTGCGCGAGGGCATGCGTCTGGGTGTCAATTTCGCGGCGACGGTGTCGTGTTATCAAGCCGACGCGGAAGGGCGCGCCTGCGGCCACTGCGACGCCTGCCGCCTGCGCGCGCAGGGATTTGTGCAAGCTGGCGTTGCCGATCCCACACGCTACCGTTAAACTGCGCGCCCCGCACGCGCACATCCGGGCCGTTAGCTCAGCGGTAGAGCAGTAGACTTTTAATCTATTGGTCGGTGGTTCGATCCCACCACGGCCCACCACTCACCCCGTTCACCCGAACTGCGCATCCGGCATCGCCATCAGCGAATCCGCGCCCGCGCGCAGGTTGGCGGCATGCGAAAGTGTACGCGGCAGGATGCGCGCATAGTAAAACCGTGCGGTGGCAAGTTTGGATTGCTTGAAGTCGGAGGTTTGCGTCGACGCATCCGCAGCGGCGACGCTGCGCGCCCAGAAATAGGCGAGCGCGATATAGCCGGAATAAAACAGGTAATCCACGGCGCACACGCCAACCTCGTCGGGATTCGCCGCCGCGCGCTTGCCGATTTCCTGGGTCAGGTCCGCCCATTGCTTGGCGCTGGTGGCGAGCGGGGCGACGAATTCTGGCACCCCCGTATCCGCGATATTGGCCTGGCAGACCGCCCCGGTTTCCTGGAGGAAATGTTTCAGGCCGACGCCTTGCGTCTGCATGATCTTGCGCCCAAGCAGGTCGAGGGCCTGGATGCCTGTCGTGCCTTCGTAGATCGTGGTGATGCGCGCGTCGCGCGCGAACTGCTCCATGCCTGTTTCGTGGATGTAGCCGTGACCGCCGAAAATCTGCACGGCGTGATAGGTGCATTCGTTCGCGGCTTCGGTGAGCAATGCCTTGGTGATCGGGATGATGAAGCTGAGCAGCTCATCCGCGCGTTTGCGTTCGTCCGGGGTTGGCGCGCGCTCGACCAGATCGACCAGGCTCGCGGCGTAATAGGCCAGTGCGCGACCGCCCTCGGCGAATGCTTTCTGCGTGAGCAGCATGCGGCGGATATCCGCATGCACGATCAGCGGGTCGGCGGGTTTGTCCGGAAACTTCGCGCCGCCCAGTGCGCGGCCCTGCAAGCGCTCGCGCGCGTACACGAGCGCACCCTGGTAGGCGCGCTCGATCAGGCCCAGCCCCTGGATACCGACCGCGAGGCGCGCGGTGTTCATCATGGTGAACATCGCATTCAGGCCCTTGTTCGGCTGGCCGATCAAGTAGCCTTCGGCGCCGTCGAAGTTCATCACGCAGGTGACGGAAGCGTGGATGCCCATCTTGTGTTCGATCGCGCCGCAACTCACCGCGTTGCGTGCGCCCATTTGTCCACTTTTGTCAACTTTATACTTCGGTACGATGAACAGCGAGATGCCTTTCACGCCGGCGGGCGCGTCGGGCAGGCGCGCCAGCACCAGATGCACGATGTTTTCGGTCAAATCGTGCTCGCCGGCGGTGATGAAGATCTTGGTGCCGGAAATGCGATAAGTGCCGTCCGGATTAGGTTCCGCGCGAGTCTTGAGCAGGCCCAGATCCGATCCGCAATGCGGTTCGGTCAGGCACATGGTGCCGGTCCAGCGGCCTTCGACGATGGGTTTGAGAAACGCAACGCGCTGCCATTCCTCGCCGTGCAGGCGCAGGGCTTCGGTGGCGCCGTGCGAGAGCAGCGGGAAATTGCCCCATGACAGGTTCGCCGAATCGAGCATTTCCTTCAGCGGTGCGCCGATCGATTCGGGCAGATGCTGGCCGCCGTAGGCTTCCGGCGCGGTCAGGCCGCTCCAACCGCCATCGACGTATTGCTTGTAGGCATCCTTGAACCCGGGCGGCGTCGTCACCGCGCCAGTCGTCTTGTCGTGCGTGCAACCTAGTTCATCGCCCGGCGCGTTCAGCGGCGCCAGAACGGTCTCGGAAAATTTCGCGGCCTCGTCGAGGATCGCATCGACCACGTCGCGCGTGGCGTTGGCGCCGCCATCGATGCGCGCGTACTGCGCGTCGAGCTTGAGCAGGTCGAACAGGACGAAGTGCATGTCCGCAAGCGGGGCTTTGTAGACGGTCATGATGATTCCTCTATACGATTGCGTCATTCCGGCATGGATTGCCGGAATCCAGAAGCCATGGACGGCAATCCAACATCGGCATCCGTGCAGTCTGGGTCCCGGCATTCCCTGCCGGGACGACGAAGAATTTGCTTCAGCGGTAGGAGTTGGCCACGCCGGGCACCGGCGACAGGCGGCTGCTGTGTTCGAACTTGAATTCCTTGGCCGATGGAATGTCTATCGTTCCCTTCAACTCGTAGGCCACGCCGTCCGGATGGGACACCGCACTCTTGAATGCCTTGGCGGCACCTGCGCCGGGCATCAGCGTGGTTTCGAGGATATCCGCGTTCTCGCCCGGGATATCCATGTTCGCATCGACATCGATCTTGCCGGCCGTTTCGTCGCCGACACGCAAGTCTGCCTTGAACGCGCCGTAGTGAACGGTCTGGTCACTGAAGTTCTCCAGCCGGACTTGCAGCTTCCATTGGCCGTCCGGCAACACGTCGAGTTGCTGGATGCTGGCGTTGGGCGGGTTGATCGGATGCTTGACCGGCCCGCAGGCGGCGAGTGCCGTGACCGTGGCGGCGAGCAGGAGGTAGCGCAGGGGATTCGGCATGACTCTCACCGTGGCTGGCGAAAGCCTACCTTAGCCAAAACGTGGTCACGGTGGAAGCGGCCGGGCGCCGCCGATTCACGCGGCCTTCGCGGCCGGATGATCCACCTGCGTGTACTGCGCCGGTTTGCGGTCGAGGAAACCCAGGCCGTGGCAGTGGTTCATCACATGCACGCCGTGCGCGCGCTGTTCGTCGCGGATCGAATCGCGCAACTGGATCATCTTCGTCCAATGCACTTTCGGGCGGTAGTGATGCTCGGCGTGGAATCCGTTGTACAGCCAGACCCAGTTGTAGAACTTGTTGTAGGTCGACACGCCCCAGGCGATGGGATCGTCCGGGTTGCCCTTGAAGTGCTCGTAATAGCCGTTCAGCGATGACAGCGAATGGCCGAGGTAATAGAACGGCACCAGCGCGAGAAAGGCGCGCCAGTCGAAGATCAGGCAAACCAGATAAATGCCGACGACGATATAGATTTCGCGCCAGATCCACTTCGCCTTTTCGGGGAATTTTTCCTTGACCCGGCGGTAGACCTCGCCGATGTCGTCGCGGAAATAACTGTAAAAAGTATATGTCCACGGACTTTCGACCTTGCCGTCCTTGCCGTGGCGCCAGATCGACAGCGGATCGATCGTGGTGCCGTTCGCGCCGATGCGATCCATGTTGCCGACATGATGGCGCAGGTGCACGTGGTGGTAGAACTCCTGCGAAAAACCATCGGTCAGCGACAGGATGATGCTGTAAACCCGGTTCAGCGTCGGTGAGCTGAAGAACGGGTTGTGGATGAAATTGTGACTGGTGGAGTTGATGCTCCACGAAATGCTGATCGAATACACGAGCGCCAGCGGAATCCACAGCGCCCACGGCATGGCATGAAAGCCGAAGAACAAGGTGGCGACGAATACCAGATGTCCCAGCACCATCAACGCGGGAATTGCATCCCACGGGGTGTAGGCGAAAAAGGCGGAACGGCTCGACATGCGCGCGCAGAACGACGAAAATAGGCGATGGCCGATTTTGCCAGAAAGCCGCTCGCGATACGTTAAAACCCCCTCAATTCAAACTGTTGCCGCTCAGGATTCCTTAATGCGCGGCGCCGATAATGCCGCATTCCTCCATCCCGGGCGACCACTCCGTGTCCCACTGGACCATCCTCTGCGACTTCGACGGCACGATTGCCGTCGACGACACCACCGACACCCTGCTCGAACGCTTCGGCCGGTCCGGCTGGGAAGCGCTCGAAGCGGACTGGAAGGCCGGTCGCATCAACTCGCACGACTGCATGGCCGGACAAGTGGCACTACTGGACATGAGCCGCGACGAGCTCGATGCGCACCTGGATGCGCGCGCCATTGATCCAGCCTTCGGTGAATTCGTCGATGCGGCGCACGCGCAGGGCATGCACATCGTGATTGTCAGCGACGGGCTCGACTATGGGATCCGCCGCATTTTGGCGCGTGCCGGTTTCGAATCGCTGCCGATCGTCGCCAATCACCTGCGCCAGGTGGACGAGCGCGAGTGGTCGCTGCAATTCCCGCATGCCGATAAAGCCTGCCGCATCGGCAGTGGCACTTGCAAGTGCGCGCGTGGACGCGCCGCGCATGAGCGCACCCTGCTGATCGGCGATGGCGCATCGGATTTTTGCGTTGCCGAAACTGTCGATTTCGTTTTCGCCAAGGGCAAGTTGATCCAGCACTGCGAGAACAAGAACATCGCGCACGCGGCCATTGCCGGATTTGCCGATGCGTTGCCGCTGCTGCACGAACTGCCATCCAAGAAATTGGCCATCGCCTGAATCACTCCCGAGAAACTCCATGTCCGACAAACAACTCGTCTCCGGCTTGAACACGAGCCGCAGCGCCAAATCATTCGAGGCTGCCTGCAAGCTCATCCCCGGCGGCGTCAACAGCACCGCGCGCGCGACCTGGGCAGGCTGGAATCCGTATCCGCTGTTCGTGAAAGACGGCACAGGTTCGCGCCTGACCGACGTCGATGGCAACGAGTACATCGACTATCTGTTGGGACTTGGCCCGATGATCTTCGGACACCGCCCGCCGAAAGTGACGCAGGCCGTAGTCGATTTCATCCAGAACCGCGGCACCGTGTTCGCGCTGCCGACCGAGGACGAAGCGCGCCTGGCACAGAAAATCGTCGACGCGATTCCGAGCGTGGACATGGTGCGCCTGTGCAACACCGGCACCGAGGCAGTGCTGTACGCGACGCGCCTGGCGCGCGCCTTCACCAAGCGCCACAAGATCATCCGCTTCGAAGGCATGTACCACGGCTTCTCCGATGCCGTGTATTGGAGCAAGCATCCGAATATCTCGAAAGCCGGACCGGATGCGCACCCGATCCCGGTGCCGCAAGGCCCGGGCCTGCCCAAGGGCGTCGAAGAAAATCTCCTCATCCTGCCGTGGAACGACGTCGATGCACTGGCCGATGCGATCAAACGCGAAGGCAACCACATCGCCGCCGTGCTGACCGAGCCGGTGATGTGCAACACCGGCTGCATCCTGCCCAAGCCGGGCTACCTCGAATTCATGCGCGAAATCACGCACAAGCACGGCATCGTGCTGATCTTCGACGAAGTCATCACCGGTTTCCGATTGGGACTAGCCGGTGCGCAAGGGCGCCTCGGCATCAAGCCGGATTTGTCCGTGTTCGCGAAGGGCATCGGCGGCGGCTTCCCGGTCGCGGCAATGGGCGGACGCGCGGACATCATGTCCCTGGTCGCCAACGGCACGGTGTCGATGGCCGGCACCTACAGCGCGAACGGCATCGCGATCGCTGCGGCAAATGCGGCGATGGATGAACTCAACATGCCGAATCTGCATAAGAATCTCGATGCTGTCTCAGACGAGTTGCGCCACGGACTCGAAAAAGTGTTGAAGGACGCCGGACTGCCCGCCTATGTCGTCGGCATCGGTCCGCTTATGCAGGTCTGGTTCGCGCGCGAGGAAATCCACAACTATCGCGACGCCGAGCGCCACGCCGACCAGAAGATCTTCGACGTGTGGTGGCGCGGCATGCTCGCCTGTGGCGTGCTGTTCCATCCCGGCGCTTACGAAAACCTGTTCGTCTCGACCGCGCACACGCGTGAGGACATCGCGGCGACGCTGAAGGCAGCGAAGGAAGTGGCAGCGGAACTGGCGCGACAGGTTTGAGGGCAGGCAAACCGCGGCTGAACGCCGTGGCGATCGTCGTTCGCTATTAACCGGAATTTGATGCGCCACGCGAGCGCATTTTCGAGAATGCACACTTCGTTCGTGAATGGAGTTGTGCGCATGCGTGGTGCCGCCCTTGCCGGATTGTTCTTGTTGTCGTCGCTGGCCTGCGCTCAAAGCGCAACACCGCCTGCACAGTTGCAAACCATCACCGTCACCGGCGAGCAGCCGGGCCCGGGTTTGTGGAAAGTCTCCAAGGGCGATCATGTGCTGTGGATACTCGGCACCGTGTCGCCCTTGCCGCGCGATATTCAGTGGAAATCGAAAGAACTGGACGAGCGCATTGCGCAATCGCAGGAATTGCTGGCTGGCGAAGGAGTGGGACTGTCGGCGGACGCCGGTTTTTTCGGCACACTCGCGTTGCTGCCATCGCTGATCGGAGTCAAGAACAATCCGGATGGCAAAACACTCGATCAGGTATTGCCGCCGGAACTTTACGAGCGCTGGGTCGCGGCCAAGCGCAAATACATCGGTCACAGCAATTGGGCCGAACGCCTGCGGCCGGTGTTTGCCGCGATCAAACTCTACGACGCGGCAATGGACGACAACCATCTCACCGGTTCGGACTTCGTGCGCAAGCAGGTGCGCAGCGATGCGCGGCGTGCGCATCTGGCCATCGTCACCGCGCAAGTCAACTACACGATCAAGAATCCGCGCGCGGCAGTGAAACGTTTCAAGGCCTCGCAGATTTCCGATGTCGGCTGTTTCAGCAAGACACTCGACAGCATCGATACGGACCTGGTCAACATGACCGCACGCGCCAATGCCTGGGCGGTTGGCGATATCGACGCCTTGCGCAAGCTGCCGCAATCCGATCAGTGGAACGTGTGCACGCAGGAGGTATCCGAATCAGGCATCGCGCATGAATTGGGATTGAGCGATGCCGCCGCGCGACTGCGCGCGGCCTGGCTCGATGAAGCCAAAAAGGCTCTGGACAAAAACGCATCGACGGTAGCAGTAGTGTCCATGCGCAGCCTGCTCGATCCAAACGGCAAGCTGGCGCAACTCAAGGCGCTGGGTTACACGATCAAGGCACCGGATGGGGATACCACGGACCAAGAAGTCAGCCAGACTGCGACGGTGCTGCCATAAGACGATTCATTCCACGCGAATCGTGCCTTCGATCACCGTGCGCGTACGCCCGCCGACCCAGACCGTTCCGTCGGCGTCGATGCGCGCGGTCAGCGCGGCATCGTGGCCCATCTCGCGGCCCTGGCTGACACGGTAGCCGCGCGCGCGCGATCCAGAAGGCTCGGCTTGCGCGATGTAGGCGGCGATGAGTCCGTTCGCGGCGCCGGAAGCCGGATCCTCGACGATGCCCGCGCCGGCGGGGAAAGCGCGCACCACGAGTTCGTAATCCGGATTCCTGCAGCGCGCGAACACGCATAAACCCATGCAAGCGTCGGCGCGCGCGAGCGCCTTGATCGCGGCGTGATTGGGTTGCCACGAACGCACCGCACCCTCATCCGCGAACTCGGCGATCCACCAACGTCGGCCGCCATCGACCAGCGCGGGCGCCAACGCACCGAAAGCCTGGAATCCGAGCGCGGCGCGCAGGGACGCATCCTCACCGCCCTCGCGCGCGACGCGCGCGCCGGGCGCGCGCACGAAAAGTTCGCGCGATGCGCCTTCGCCTTCGACGCGGATCGGCAGCAGACCCGCGCCGCATTGCTGGATCAGTTGGCCGTCACGCGCTTGCGCGAAACCGGAATCGAGCACGGCATGCGCGCTGCCGATGGTCGGGTGTCCGGCGAACGGGATCTCCGTGTGCGGCATGAAGATGCGCAGGCGGTAATCCGCGTTCGCATCGTCCGGCGGCAGCACGAATGTGGTTTCCACGATATTGAGCCAGCGCGCGATGCGCTGCATTTGCGCGGTATCGAGTTCGGGGGAGGCGAACACGACGCCAAGCGGATTGCCGCCGCCGGGCGAGGCGGGGAAGACGTCGAGCTGGAGGTAACGAAAAGAAGGCATGCGCGCGTCAAGCGGCGCGCAAGGCGATCACGCAATTGAGTCCGCCGAACGCGAACGAGTTGCTCAGCGCCGCACGCACGGATTTTTTCCGCGCCGTATTCGGCACGTAATCGAGATCGCATTCGGGATCGGCGTCGATGAAATTCGCGGTCGGCGGAACCACGCCGTCGCGCATCGAACCGATGGCGGCGACGAGTTCGATTGCACCGGCTGCGCCGAGTGCGTGACCGTGCATGGATTTGGTCGAGGACACGGCGAGTTTGTCGGCATGCGCGCCGAACGCGCGGCGGATTGCCTTGGTCTCGGTCGGATCGTTCGCCGGCGTGCCGGTGCCATGGGCGTTGATGTAATCGACGTCCTCGGGTTTGAGCTTGGCGTCGGCAAGCGCAAGTTCCATCGCGCGCGCGACCGTGGCCTGCGCCGGGAATACCATATCGACGGCATCCGCGGTCATGCCGCTGCCGGCGAATTCGGCAAGGATGTTCGCGCCACGCGCCTTGGCATGTTCCCATTCCTCGAGCACGAAGATGCCGGCGCCTTCGCCCAGCACCATGCCACGGCGCTGTTTGCAGAACGGACGGCAGGTGTCGTCGGCGGTGACGCGCATGGCTTCCCATGCCTTCATCGTGGTGACGGTGACGCAGGCTTCGCTGCCGCCGGTCACGGCGAAATCCATTTTTCCATTTTTTATCATGTCCGCCGCTTGCGCCATCGCGTGGTTGGCCGAGGCGCAGGCGCTGACCACGGCGAAGCTCGGGCCGCGCAACCCGAACTCGATGCCGACGTGGCAGGCCGGTGCGTTTGCCATGACGCGCAGGATGGTGAGCGGATGCAGGCGCGGATTGTTTTCGGCGTAGAAGCGTCTGGACTGCTCATTGTGCGAACCTTCGCCGCCAATGCCGCTGCCGATGATGCAGGCGCTGCGTTCGCCGCGATTGTCCACACGAAAATCGAGGCCCGATTGCGCGACGGCCTCGCGCGCGGCGACCAGCGCGAATTGCGATACGCGGTCGAGAAGCGGCAGTTTCTTCGTGTCGATATGCGTGGCCGGGTCGAAGCCGCGCACTTCCGCCGCAATCTTGACGTTGAGCAGGTCGGTCGGGATGTTGGCGATCGGCCCGATGCCAGAGCGCCCCTCGCGCATCGCCGCCCAGGTCGATGCGGCATCGTGGCCGAGCGCGGTAATCGCGCCCATGCCGGTGATGGCGACGCGGCGCATCGGGGAATTAACCTGCGGCGGTTGGCTGCGCGGCTTTTTCCGCAACGAGCTTTTCCACCGCGTCGATCAAGCCCTTGACCGATTCGGTGTCGAAGTTCGGGTCGCGATCGGGCATCTGGATCTTGTAGTGATCCTCGATCTCGAAAATGATCTGCACCGCATCCAGCGACTGGATGTTGAGGTCCTTCAGCGTGGAATCAGGCTTGATCGTGGCGATGTCGATGCCGGCTTCCTTGGCGATGATGCCGAAAACCGTGTCCTGTACTTCGCTCATGGCTCTCTCCGAAATGCGCTGAAGATTGAAGGTGCGTAGCTTAACCTGCGCCGGATTCGGCGTCATCCGAACCCAGTGCCAGAATTCCCGCCACGATGATCGTGCAGCCAACCATTTGCCAGAATCCAATGCGCTCGCCGAACACAAGCCACGAGGCGAGCATGACGCCGACGAAGACGATCGCGCTGGTCGTGAACGCGGCCGACAGCGTGGTCTTGCGCAGGATCGTCATCCACACGCCGAATGCCCCGATGTAGCAGGCGATCGCGACCCAGGTCCACGGCGTAGCCAGGGTGCGCGCAAACGCGGTCGGAGAGAAATTGAAATCCGGATTGTCCAGCCCTGACATCTTGAGCGAGATCTGGCACAGCGTCTCGAACCCGAGCAGCATCAGCCAGGCGACCCAGGCGCCGCGGAGGACGTGGTTGCTGTTCATCGTGCGGAATCCTCGATCAGTGCGGCCAGTTCCGGATCCTGCCGGTCGAGGCGCGCGATGCGCTCGACCAGGGCAAAGAGCGCATCCACGAAGCGGTTGCGATGCCGGTACCACAGCCAGTTTGCGGACAGGCGGCTGCCAAGACGGCGCTTGAGCGCGTGCAGGCCCTGGCCGCTCTGGTACAAGGCGAGTTTCAGGTCGATGCAGCGGCGCACGTTCTCGATCCAGGTGTAGAAGTATAAATTGTGTTCGCGGGCCACGGTGTAATCCATGCCGAGGAACTTGTCGAGCAGGCGTTTGCCGTCGTGCAGGACGAGATTGAATGCGACGAGTTTGTCGCCAAGCCAGTACGTGGCGCAATTCGCGCGCCCAGCCATCCCGCGCAGCACGTTGCGGAAATATTCGCTCGTGAGTTCCTCGAAACTGAATTGCGCGTTCGCGTGCGTGGATTTGTACAGGCGCATGACTTCGCCTTCGATGCCGTCGATGCCGGTGCGCCATTCGACGCGCAATCCCGTCGCATCCTTCAATTTGCGGCGGATGTCCTTGCGCGTTGCCTTGCTGAGCGTTGCCAGGTATTCGTCGATGTTCGCGAACTTCACGTCCAGGAACGCGGTCGGCAAGCCCGGCTGGCGGCGCAATCCGTGCGCCTTTGCCGCCGCCGCCCACAGTGCATCCTGGGCGGCGGTTGCGTCCTTGACCGCAATCATGCGCACGCGGTTTTCCCTGGCGAAGGATTCCGCCTTCGCGAGGATGGCCCCGAGCAGGCATTGTTGTTCGTCCGCTGGCACGCCGGGTGCAAAGCCGAGGTGGCAAATCTCCGAAACTGGCGAGCCCAGCGACAACATCTTCTGGCGCAACAGGCGCGGGAAATGGCGGGTAACCCAATCGGCAAAGCGCTTGAGCGCGCCGGTCAGCGTCGTGTCGAGACGATAAACCGTGACGAAGGCCGGCACCGCGACACGCAGCAAACCGGCTTCATCGCGCACGCCGAAGTACAGCCAGGAAAAGTCCGGCAGGCCGGATTTCTCGACCGCGCGGTAGTAGCTCCAGTCTTCGAGCTCGTCCGGAAACAGCCGGTTCCATTCCTCGCGGCCGAAGGCCTCGATGGAATCGACGACGACGGCTTCCATCAATCGGCGACGGCGAGGGCAGGCGCCGGTTCCGGCATGGTGACGAATTGCGTGGCGGCGACCTGGTTGAAGAAGCGCGTGGTGCGGTCGATGACGAGGTTGCGTTCCTGGTCGACGGTGATCATGTGGTAGCTGTTTTCCAGCAGCACGGTCTCGACCGGGCCCTTGACGCCGCGCACCAGCACCTGCACGTTGCGCAGGCTGGCGACGTCGTCTTCCTTGGCGTGCATCACCAGGCACGGCGTGCGCACGTCTGGCAGCATGCGACGCACGCGCCACGACAGGCGGTAGAACTCGGCGAGCGAAGGCCACGGATTGCCGGGCAGTCCGCCGGCGGCGCTGTCGCCGGACAACATGCTGCCGGCAATGCGCTGACGGATGCGCTCGTCCTTGATGCCATAGGGGAAGCACTCGTGGAATTTTTGCCCGCGGCCGAACCCCAGGCTCACCACCAGCGGCAGCATGAACGACAACTTGCCGATCCAAGGGATCGTCCAGCCGTCGTAGGCAAAGGTGGTGCCGTACAGGCCCAGGCCATCAACCATCTCGGGCCGGTCGGCGGCGAGCTTGAGCGCAAGCAGGGCGCCCATCGACAGGCCGGCCACGAACAGGTGGTCGACCTCGCCGCGCAGTTTTTCGGCAGCCGCGACCACGCTGCGATACCAGTCCTGGCGGCCGGTCGCGAGCAGGTCTGCTTCGTCGCCGCAGTGGCCGGCGAGCTGCATGCCGTGGACGGTAAAACCGTTGCGGTTCAGGCCCTTGCCGATGAAACGCATCTCGGTCGGCGTGCCGGTCAGACCGTGGATCAGGAGTACGCCGTTGCGGCCGCCGGGCATGTGGAATTCAACGTTCTTGATCATGGAAATATCCGGGATTCTGCCAACAATTATCCGGCTTGCCGGTTTACAAATACCTTAAATTCCCGGCCAGCAGGCCAGGGCCACGCCGAACGCCACCGCGCCCGTCGCCAGCCACCGCCGCCTGGAAACATGCTCGCCCAGGATGAAACGGCTGGCGATCACGACACCGCAGTAGGACAGCGCCATGAATGGATAGGCGACGCTCAACCGCGTCATGCTCAGCGCCGCGAACCACAGCGTGATCTCGACCACGTAAACCAGGATCCCGGCGATGATCCAGGGTGACACGAGCAGCCCGCCGAAGAATCCGCGCAACCCGCTCGCGGGCGCTGGCGCGGACTCGTGGCCAACGCCAAGCTTGAAGCAGACCTGGCCGCCGACATCGCACAGCACGGTGCCAAGCAGCAAAGCCAGAAGCATCATCGCGCGGCCTTTTCGATCGCCACCAGCAATAGCCTGTTCGTCGCCTCGTTGCGTGCCAGCATCGCCGTATCCGCGCTGCGCTGCGGCTGATCGCTGCGCGATTCCCAGCGCTTGAACCAGTTCGTGTGCGCAATCGGGGAAAACTCGCCGCAGATGTCCGCGCCGGCGATGCGCTTTTGCGCACCGACGGCACGAAGGATTTGCAGCAGAGCCGACAGTGGCATGCGACCTTGATCCCAGTTCGTCAGTGCCTCGCGCTCGTCGAGCACGTCCTTGTCGATGCTGATCCACACCGCATTGGTCGAAATCAACGAAATTATAGCATCCAGCGTATTCTCGACGCCCGTTTCGGAGAAGTTTTGCCAATGGATATGGCCATTTTCCCAATGCCGGCCTGGACCATCAGGTATCCGCCGCCAGACCCGTGACGGCGCGTGCTCCCACGGGAAAAGCAAGAGTCTGCCGCTGGCTAGGGCGGGCAGGTTGCCGCCCTTCAGATCCGGACGCACCAGATCGTCGCTGCACACGCCAAGTGTGATCACGCGCTGCACGTTGGGTAGCCGCAATGCCCGATTGACCCACGAACCGCAGTGCCAGCGTGGCGCCAGGCGTACCCAGTCCGGATGGTTGTCGATATGGATGACCATGACGGGCTCGCGGGCCTTTTCCATCAACACGGCGGCCAGATGATGAAAATCGCCGGAACCGATCAGGTGCAGGGTAGGCCCGTCAGGCGCCTGCGCGGCAATGCGCTCGCGCGCGAGGCGGATCGTGCGATCGCGGCTCCACAGGCGTAAGCGTGGCCCGAGATCGCGCAAATCGACGGCAGAAACGGATTCCCATGGCGCGACCGTGCGCAGCGTGAATTGCTGCGTGTCGAGGGATCCATCGAGGTCAAGGAATTGAAGATGCATCCGCAAATGCTAACGCAAGCGCAGATGAACCCAGGTGAATATTTGTTCAGAACCGTTCGGTGTGATGTGCGCCTCGCGGCGCGATGCGAGCAATTCGAAATCATCACCGAACTGCGCATGCAGCGATGCCGCGTCGTAATGCGCCACATCCAGCCCGCTGCAGCGCGCGGGTCCGTCCAGCGCAAACGTCGCGATGACGACATGCCCGTGCGGGTTCAGGCTGCGCCGCAGTGTCGCCATATAGGCCGCCCGACCGGCCGGGTCGGTCAGGAAATGGAACACGGCGCGGTCGTGCCACAGGTCGTAGCTATGCGGTGCGACGAATTCGCGTACGTCGGCCTGGATCCAGCGCACCGATCCGGCGCGCGCGCGCAGGCGCGTACGCGCCGCAACCAGCGCCGCGCCGGAAATATCCAGCACGCAAAGCGCCGTGTGCCCGGCATCGAGCAGGCAATCCACGAGTACCGATGCGCCGCCGCCGACATCGATGATCGGCGCATCCGGGGGCAGATTTGCAGCGGCGATCAGTTCCAGCGAATTCCGCGGACGCGTCTGGTACCAGCTCACCGCATCGGTGGCCTTGGTCGTGTAGACGCGGTTCCAGTGATTTTGCGCTTCGAGGTTCAACATGCGTGGACGCCTGTCGTCGAATTCAACGATCCCGGACCAGCTGCGACACGCCGTCGGCGTTCTTGCGTCGCGTCGTCATCGCGGAATCCTCGATGCCGATGATGGTCGCGAACAGATCGCGCGTGAAGAGGGCATTGCCGAAATACCAGGAATGGCTTTGCGCGCCGGCGATGCCGCCGGGCTGATCCTGCTTCATCACGGACGGATCCGAAGTCAATTGCGCGTAATAGTCGCTGCAATCGACTTCGATCGCGCTCGCCGGCGCGTCGTCCGGCAAGCCAACCCGGCCCACGCGCGGCGCGACGCCCAGGCGCTTGACGTTGGAGATATCCAAAACGGCGTCGTGATGATTCGAGTAATTGGTCAGGCGCAGGCAATGGTTGAAGACGGATGCAGCACTGGGATTGCCGGCGCTCATCGACGCCGAAGAAATGTCGCCGGCCGCGAACAGGATCTGGCTGACCGTCCAGCCCTGCTGCTTGAGCGTGGTGTCGTCGGCGTCGTCGAAGGCCTCGCGCACCACGTAGGCGCCGGTCGAATGGCACAGCAGGTGGATGTTGATCGCGCAATCTGGCTTTTGCCGCGCGCTCAATGCGGCGATCCCGTCAGTCACCAGCTTGAGCGCGGTCTTCTTGGCGCGATGGCGGTCGGCGAGATACGCCAGTGCCTGGTCGTCGCTCGGCCAGTCGAAGGAGACGACCACGCCCCTGAAGCCTAGCGCCATAAGGCCGGATTTCACGACGCGATGGTGCTGCATCACATCCGCCTCGGAACTGTTGTAGCCATGCACGACGAACAGCAGGTCGCCGCGCGCCTGGCCTTGCGCATTGGTCCACGCCGCAGCCGCCTGGACGGCGTTGTACCAAGCCGACGCGCCGATGGTTTGATCCGGGCTCACGCCGGCACCGGCGGGCACCTGCAGGAATCGCGTCGCGCCGACATCGGCGACAAAGGCGCCGCCGCTCACCGCACGCACGGACAAGACGTAATCGACATCGCCCATGGTGATATCTCCGGACAGTCCGTGCGGAAACATACTCCAAAATCCGCTCGCGGCTATGCGCCGAAGCGCACGATTCGCTTTCAATATCGAGAGGGGAAAATGGGGGCCGGGGACGAAATCGAACCGCCGACACGGGGATTTTCAATCCCCTGCTCTACCAACTGAGCTACC
>OEIU01001091.1_pt1 | contig 19603 bp, 18 predicted proteins | sample 1539221 | NCBI WGS metagenome assembly OEIU01 (sample SAMN03792071, study PRJEB22550) | activated sludge metagenome | feature: wastewater treatment plant; material: activated sludge; isolation source: Wastewater treatment plant of a petroleum refinery complex | place: Argentina: Zarate | collected...
TGCGGGCAGCTCGCCGGCGAGGTGCAGGATCGCACCCGGCTCGGCGAGCGCGCGGCCCGCGCCGCCGCCCGGTCGGTGCCCGCCGGCAGCCGCGAAGCACGCACGACGCGCCCGGCCGGCAAGCGCGGCAGGCAGCCAGCGGAGGCGCAATGAAGACGACGACGACCGGCCGGACGATCAAGGGCCTCATCGGGGCCCGATGGCTGGCAGTGCTGCTGGCCGGCGCCGCGCTGGTCGGTTGCGCGACCGACGGCAAGCCGCCGGCACCATCCGACAGCCAGGTCGCCGCGGTGATCCCGCAGTCGACCAACGAGACCGAGCAGAGGCGTCGCGCGCGCATCAGGCTCGAGCTGGCCGCGAACTACTACCAGCAGGGCAACTTCAACGTGGCGCTCGACGAGCTGCGTCACGCGCTCGAGGTCGACCCGGGCTACGCCGCGGCCTACGGGGTGCTCGGCCTCGTCTATCGCGACCTCGGCGATCTCGATCGCGCCGAAGACAGTTTCCAGCGCGGCCTGCAGCTCGCCCCCGGCGACCCCGACCTGAACAACAACTATGGCTGGTTCCTGTGCCAGACCGGCCGCGAGCGCAAGTCGATCGACTTCTTCCTGCGCGCCCTGAAGGATCCGCTGTACGCGACGCCGGCCAAGCCGCTGCACAACGCCGGCATCTGTTCGATGCGGATCGGCGACGAGGCGGCGGCCGAGGGCTATTTCCAGCGCGCCTTCCAGGTCGATCCGTCGAACGCGGTCGCGATGTTCAACCTGAGCGAGCTCTACCTGAAGCGCCGCGACCTCGAGCGCGCGCACTTCTACTCGAAGCGGTTGCTGACCACCTACGAGCCGTCCGCGCAGACGCTGTGGCTCGCGCTGAGGGTCGCGCGGGCACGGGGCGACCGCGACGGCGAAGCGAGTCTCGGCGCGCAGCTGAAGCGGCGCTTCCCGACGTCGCCCGAGGCCGGGTTGCTCGCCGCAGGCAAGTTCGGCGACTGACGCGATGTCCGACCCGAGCCAGACCGACCTGACCCCCGACGCCGCCGGCGCCGAGGGGTCGGCGCGTCCGGCGCCCGGGAGCGGGGGCGCCGCGGCCGTTGCGGCTCAGGCACCGGCCCCGACGATCGAAACCGCCGCGCAACTCGCCGCCGCGCGCGAGGCGCGAGGCTGGTCGGTCGCCGATCTCGCCTCCAAGCTCGGAATGGGTGCGAAGCAGATCGAGGCGATCGAGCGCGGCGACTGGGGCGCGCTGCCCGGGCAGGCGTTCGTGCGCGGCGCGCTGCGCGCGTACGGCAAGGCGCTGCAGTCCGACGTCGAGCCGCTGATCTCGTCGATCGGGGGCGCGGTTCGGGCAGCCGAGCTGCGGCCCTCGGCATCGCTCGATGCGCCGCTTCCCAGGCACGGTGCGCTCGGGTTCGACAACGGCGGCTCGGGCAGCCGTCTCACCTGGATCCTGCTCGGCATCCTCGGCGTGATCGCGATCGCGATGTACTTCGGGCGCGGGGCCGAGTGGTCGCGCGTGCTCGAAGGGGGTCCCACCGGCGCTGGCGGGCCGGGGCGTGCCATCGAGACCGTGCCGCTGAAGCCGCCCGCCACACCCGGCGCCGCGCCTTCCGCGCCGCCTTCCGCGCCGAACCCGCCTTCGTCGTCGACCGATCCCTTGCCGTCGGCGGCGCCCGCTTCGACGGGGGCGGCTGCGTCGCCGACGGCGCCCGCTTCGACGGGGGCGGCGACTGCGCCGTCGCCGACGTCTTCGCCCGCTCGTTCGTCGCCGGATGGGGCAGCTTCCGCCTCTGCGCCGTCGCCGCCTTCCGACGCCGCTGCCACGGCGGCCGGCGTGCCAGCGACGGGCGCCGGCGTGCCGCTGCGCTTGCGCTTCGAGCGCGAGTCGTGGGTCGAGGTGCGCGACGCGGACGGCAAGCTCCTGCTCCACGGAACCCAGCCCGCAGGTAGCGCGCGGGAAATCGCGGGGCGCAAGCCTTACTCGCTCGTGATCGGCAATGCCGCCCACGTGCGGCTCGAGCACGATGGGCGCGAGATCGACCTCGGCGCGATCGCGCGCCAGGGCGTTGCGCGCCTGAAGATCGACTGAAGCGATGCGCGATCCCTGCCTGCCGATGCCTGCGGGACCGGCACCGCGCCGCGCGTCGCGCACCATGCGGGTCGCGTGGGGCGCGCGCAGCGTGCGCGTCGGGGGCGGCGCCCCGGTGGTCGTGCAGTCGATGACCAACACCGACACCGCGGACGCGCCGGCGACGGCCGCGCAGGTGAGGGCGCTGGCGCGCGCCGGTTCCGAACTGGTGCGCATCACGGTGAACACGCCGGCCGCGGCCGCCGCGGTGCCGGCCGTGCGCGATCGCCTCGACCGGATGGGCATCGACGTCCCGCTGGTCGGCGACTTCCACTACAACGGGCACAAGCTGCTCGCGCAGTTTCCCGACTGCGCGCAGGCGCTGTCGAAGTACCGGATCAATCCGGGCAACGTCGGCACCGGCCGCACGCGCGACGACAATTTCGCGCAGATGATCGAGGTCGCGTGCCGCCACGGCAAGCCGGTGCGCATCGGCGTGAACTGGGGCAGCCTCGACCAGGGGCTGCTCGCGCGGCTGATGGACGAGAACGCGGCGCGCGCCCAGCCGTGGGACGCGCGCGAGGTGATGCGCGAGGCGCTGGTCGCCTCGGCGATCGACAGCGCGCGCCGGGCCGAGCAACTCGGCCTGTCCGGCGACGCGATCTGCCTGTCGGCGAAGGTCTCGAGCGTGCAGGACCTCATTGCCGTCTATCGCGATCTCGCCGCGCGCTGCGACTGGCCGCTGCACCTCGGTCTCACCGAGGCCGGCATGGGCAGCAAGGGGATCGTCGCGTCGACGGCGGCGATGGCGGTGCTGCTGCAGCAGGGAATCGGCGACACGATCCGCGTCTCGCTCACGCCCGAGCCGGGCGGCGACCGCACCCGCGAGGTCGTGGTCGCGCAGGAGATCCTGCAGACGATGGGCCTGCGCGCGTTCACGCCGATGGTCGTCGCATGCCCCGGATGCGGGCGCACCAGCAGCACGTTCTTCCAGGAGCTCGCTGCGAAGATCCAGGGCTGGCTGCGCGAGCAGATGCCGGCCTGGAAGGAGCGCTACCCCGGCGTCGAGTCGATGCAGGTCGCGGTGATGGGTTGCGTGGTGAACGGGCCCGGCGAGAGCCGGCACGCCGACATCGGCATCTCGCTGCCCGGTGCGGACGAGGCGCCGGTGGCGCCGGTGTTCGTCGATGGCCAGCGCACCGTGACGCTCAAGGGCGATCGCATCGCCGAGGAGTTCCAGGCGATCGTCGACGACTACGTCAGGCGCCGCTACGGCGCGGCCGAACAACGACAACGCGAGGCGTCGCCCGGCGTCGCCTGACGCCGCGCGGCCAACGCGCCGACCAGCATGGATCGAACGACCCAGACGAAGAAGACCCAGCCCGAGAGGCTCAACGGCGTGCGCGGCATGAACGACGTGCTGCCGGCCGACGAGCCGCTGTGGCGGCGCTTCGAGGACGCGGTGGCCGGCGCCATGCGCGCGTACGGCTACAGCCAGATCCGCACGCCGATCGTCGAGCACACGCGGCTCTTCGTGCGCGGCATCGGCGAGGTGACCGACATCGTCGAGAAGGAGATGTACTCGTTCACCGACTCGCTGAACGGCGAGGACCTGACGCTGCGGCCGGAGAACACCGCCGGCGTCGTGCGCGCGGTGATCGAGCACAGCCTGCTCTACGACGGCCCGAAGCGCCTCTGGTATGCCGGGCCGATGTTCCGGCACGAGCGCCCGCAGAAGGGCCGCTATCGGCAGTTCCACCAGGTCGGCGCCGAGGCGCTCGGCATGGCCGGCCCGGACGCCGACGCCGAGGTCATCCTGCTGTGCCAGCGGCTCTGGGATGAACTGGGGCTCGAGGGCGTGCGCCTCGAGATCAACTCGCTGGGCGCGTCGCACGAGCGGCGGGCGCAACGCGAGGCGCTGATCGCCTACTTCGAGGCGCACCGCGACGTGCTCGACGCCGAAGCGCAGCGACGGCTTCACAGCAATCCGCTTCGCATCCTCGACACCAAGAACCCCGCGATGCAGGCGCTGGCCGAGCAGGCGCCGCGCCTGATCGACTACCTCGGGCCGGAGTCGCTCGCGCACTTCGAGCGGCTGCAGGGCTTGTTGCGCTCGCAGAACCTGCCGTTCCGCATCAATCCGCGCCTGGTGCGCGGGCTCGACTACTACAACCTGACCGTGTTCGAATGGGTCGCCGACGTCGGCGGCACGGCGCTCACGGTCTGCGGCGGCGGCCGCTACGATCCGCTGGTCGAGATGCTCGGCGGCAAGCCCGCCCCGGCCTGCGGGTTCGCGATCGGCGTCGAGCGGGTGCTCGAGCTGATGCGCGCGCGCGGCGACGCGGCGGCGCAACCGCAGTGCGACGTCTACGTCGTGCACCAGGGCGACGAGACGCTCGACTCGGCGCTGCAGGCGGCCGAGCGGCTTCGCGACGCGGGGCTCGACGTGATCCTGCACTGCGGCGGGGGCAGCTTCAAGTCGCAGTTCAAGCGTGCCGACACGAGCGGCGCGCAACTCGCGGTGATCGTCGGCGCCGACGAACTCGCGCGGGGCGAGGTGTCGGTGAAGTGGCTGCGCTCCGGCGAGGCCGGGGCCGCGGGCCCGCAGCAAGCGGTGGCGATCGATCGGCTGGCCGAGGTGGTCGTCGATGCGATCGTGGCGAACCAGGACAATCCGGAAAATCCGGGGCAATAGGGACAGGGACGGTCGATGGCCTACAACCTCGAAGAGCAGGAACAGCTCGAGAACCTGAAGGCGTTCTGGAAGCAGTACGGCAACTTCATCGTCACCGTGATCACGGTCGCGGCGCTGGCGGTGGCGGGCTGGCGCGGCTGGGGCTGGTACCAGGTGCGCGAGGCCGCCCAGGCGTCGGCGGTCTACGAGCAGTTGCGCGAGGCGGCGTCGGCGAAGGACGTCGACAAGGTGCGCGCGACGGCGGGCACGCTGTTCGAGCAGTACGGCGGCACCGCCTACGGCGAGATGGCGGCGCTGGTCGCGGCGCGTGCCTACGTCGAGGCCGGCGACCCCAAGGCTGCGAAGGTCACGCTCGAGTGGGCCGTCTCCAACGCGAAGGACGACGAGTTCCGCCACGCTGCGCGCTTGCGGCTCGCGGCGTTGCTCATCGACGAGAAGGCCTACGACGAGGCCGGCAAGCTGCTCGGGGCGCAGGCGCCCGGACGCTTCGCCGGTGAATACGCCGATCGTCGCGGCGACCTGCTGGTCGCGCAGGGCAAGACCGCAGAGGCGCGCGCGGCCTACCGCGAGGCGCTCGAGGCGCTGGCGCCCGACAGCCCGATGCGCCGCCTGGTGCAGCTCAAGCTCGACTCGCTGGGCACGGAGGGCGACCGATGAGCCCGGCCAACGTTCCGGCGCGTCGCCGCGTGCTCGTGCTGGCCGGCGCCGTGGCGCTGGCCTCGCTCGGCGGCTGCGGCATCTGGCCCTGGTCGGCCTCGAAGCCGCCGCTGCCCGAACTGCCCCCCGTCACTGCACCGGCGAACGCGCGCGTCGCCTGGTCGCTGTCCCTTCCGGGAGCCGGCGTCGGCTTCCAGCCGGTGGTGGCCGGCGGCAGCCTGTTCGCCGCCGCGCGCGACGGCACCGTCGTGCGCGTCGACCCCTCCAACGGCCGGGTGCAGTGGCGATCGAACGCCGGGCAGGCGCTGATCACCGGCGTGGGCAGCGACGGTGAAACCGTCGTGGTGGCCGGGCAGGACGGCTCGCTGATCGCGCTCGACCGCGACGGCCGGCCGAAGTGGAGCGTGCAGACCGGGGCCGAAGTGGTGACCGTTCCGAGCGTCGCGCTCGGCCTGGTGCTGGTGCGCACCAGCGACAACCGGGTCGCCGCCTTCGAGACCGACACCGGCAAGCGACGCTGGACCTTCCAGCGGCAGAACCCGCCGCTCGTGCTGCGGCAGACCTCGCTGATCGCGATGGACACGGGATCGGCCTACGTCGGGCTTCCCGGCGGCCGGCTGGTGTCGCTGTCGCTCGAGACCGGCGCGATGCACTGGGAGGCCGCGGTCGCGATCCCGCGCGGCTCCAACGAGATCGAGCGCATTGCCGACGTGGTCGGCTCGCCGCTAGTGAGCGGTCGCGAGGTGTGCGCCGCGACGTTCCAGGGCCGCGTGGGGTGCTTCGACGCGTCGTCGGGGCGGGCGCGCTGGGCGCGCGACCTGTCGTCGCCGTCGGGGCTCGACCTCGACGGCAGCCTGGTGGTCGTGCCCGACGAGCGCGGCGACGTGCATGCCTTTTCGCGCAGCGGCGCAAGCGTCTGGCGGCAGGACAAGCTGCGCCGGCGCGGGCTCGCCGCTCCGCTGCTGACGCCGCGATTCGTGCTGCTCGGCGACAGCACCGGACGGGTCCACGGCCTGTCGCGCGACGACGGCGCGATTGCGGCACGGCTGGCGACCGATGGCTCGGCGATCGTCGCGGCGCCGGTTGCGGCCTCGGGCCTGGCCGTCGTGCAGACGAGCGCCGGCGCGCTGTACGCGCTCGGCGTGGACTAGCCCGCCATGGCGCGCTTGCCGGTGCTGGCGCTGGTCGGCCGGCCCAACGTCGGCAAGTCGACGCTGTTCAACCGGCTCACGCGCAGCCGCACCGCGTTGGTCGCCGACGTGCCCGGCCTGACGCGCGACAGGCAATACGGGCGCGGGCGCCTGGGCGACCACCCCTTCATCGTGATCGACAGCGGCGGTTTCGAGCCGGTGGCGAAGTCCGGCATTGCCGCGGAGATGGCGCGGCAGACGCGGCAGGCGGTGGTCGAGGCCGACGTCGTCGTGTTCGTCGTCGACGGGCGCGAAGGGATGTCGCCGCGCGACCAGGAGATCGCCGCCGAGTTGCGCCGCACCGCACAGCGCGTGCTTCTGGCCGTCAACAAGACCGAGGGCATGCCGCGCGAGCAGGTTGCCGCCGAGTTCCACGCGCTCGGGCTCGGCGACCCGCTGGCGATCTCGGCGGCGCACGGCGACGGCGTGCGCGAGCTGGTCGAGACCGCGCTCGCCCCGTTCGAGCCGGTTGCGGCGGCGCAGGCCGAAGGGGCCGCAGAAGCCGCAGAAGCCCGCGAGGCCGCGCCGGCGGGCGAGGCCGGGCCGCGGCGCGTGAAGGTCGCGGTCGTCGGCCGCCCCAACGCGGGAAAGTCCACGCTGATCAACGCGCTGCTCGGCGAGGAGCGCCTGATCGCCTTCGACCAGCCCGGAACCACCCGCGACGCGGTGGCGGTCGATTTCGAGCGTGCGGGCCGACCCTACACGCTGATCGACACGGCCGGGCTGCGCCGCCGCGGCAAGGTGACCGACACGGTCGAGAAGTTCTCGGTGGTCAAGACGCTGCAGGCGATCGAGGACTGCAACGTCTGCGTGCTGCTGCTCGACGCGGGCGAGCAGGTGTCCGACCAGGACGCCACGATCGCCGGCTACATCCTCGAGGCGGGCCGGGCGCTGGTGGTGGGCGTCAACAAGTGGGACCAGGCCGACGCCGCGGCGCGCCAGCGCATCAAGTCCGACCTGGACCGCAAGCTCTACTTCCTGCGTTTCGCCAAGCTGCACTTCATCTCGGCGCGCGAAGGATTCGGGATCGGCGCGCTGATGCGCTCGGTCGACGAGGCCTATGCGGCGGCGATGAGCAAGCTGTCGACGCCCAAGCTCACCCGCGCGCTGCACGAGGCGGTCGAGCGGCAGGCGCCGCCGCGCCGCGGGCCGATCAGGCCGAAACTGCGCTATGCGCACCAGGGCGGGCAGAATCCGCCGATCGTCGTGATCCACGGCACCTCGCTGGACAGCGTGCCCGACGCGTATCGGCGGTACCTCGAGTCCTGGTTCCGCGAGCGCTTCGCCCTGCTCGGCACGCCGTTGCGCATCGAGTTCCGCTCCGCGGCCAACCCCTACGCGCCGCGCGATTGAGGCCCGCCCGGGGCCGCCCCGGGCCGGCGCGGGCCGGGCCTTGAATCGGCGACCGTCGCCCTCAAATTGCGTTAGAGTTGCCGAGGTGGGCAAAGACCCCCGGCCGACCAAACCACAACAACCGGAGTCGCCATGAGCAACAAAGGGCAGCTGCTACAAGACCCGTTCCTGAACCTCCTGCGCAAGGAGCACGTTCCGGTGTCCATCTATCTGGTCAACGGCATCAAGCTGCAAGGCCAGATCGAATCGTTCGACCAGTACGTCGTGCTGTTGCGCAACACGGTGACGCAGATGGTCTACAAGCATGCGATCTCGACGGTCGTGCCGGGTCGCGCCGTGAACTTCCACCAAGAAGGTCCAGAAACCTGAACGCTCCAGACAAGCCCGTTTCCTGCGTTCTCGTCGGCGTCGCCTTCAGCGGCGCCGCCCGCTCCGACGACTCGCTCGACGAACTCGCGGCCCTCGCCGTATCCGCCGGCCTGTCACCCGTGGACAGGATCACGGTGCGTCGTTCGCGTCCCGACGCCGCGCTGTTCATCGGCTCGGGCAAGGCCGAGGAAATCGGCGCCCGGCTGGTGCAGGCCGGAGCCGCGCTGGTGCTCTTCGATCACGAGCTGTCTCCGATCCAGCAGCGCAACCTGACCCGCCTGTGGGAGCTGCCGGTGATGGACCGCACCGAGCTCATCCTCGACATTTTCGCGCGCCGGGCGCGCAGCCACGAGGGCAAGCTGCAGGTCGAGCTGGCCAGGCTCGAACACCTGTCGGCGCGACTGGTGCGGGGCTGGACCCACCTCGAGCGGCAGCGCGGCGGCATCGGCGTTCGCGGCGGCCCGGGCGAGACGCAGCTCGAGCTCGACCGCCGGATGCTGTCGATCCGGGTCAAGCGGCTGCGTGCGCAACTCGAGCAGTTGCGCAAGCAGCGCCGGACGCGCCGGCGCGCGCGCGATCGCCGCCCGGCCTTCACCGTCTCGATCGTCGGGTACACCAACGCGGGCAAGTCGACGCTCTTCAACGCGCTGACCGGCGCCGGCACGTACGCCGCCGACCAGTTGTTCGCGACGCTGGACACGCTGACGCGGCGCCTGCGGCTGCCTTCGGGCGCCGAGGCGGTCGTCTCGGACACGGTGGGCTTCGTGCGCGACCTGCCGCACCAGCTCGTCGAGGCGTTCACCGCGACGCTCGAGGAGACCGCGCAGGCCGACCTGCTGCTGCACGTGGTCGACGCGTCGGCGCCCGACCGCGACGAGCAGATCGCGCAGGTCGATCGGGTCCTCGACGAGATCGGCGCCACCGACGTGCCACGCATCCTCGTGCACAACAAGATCGACCGCACCGGACGGGTGCCGGATGTCGCGCTGGACCGCTATGGTAGGATCGACCGCGTCTGGACGAGCGCGGCCACCGGTGAAGGGCTCGACCTGCTGCGGGAGGCGATCGACCAGCAGGTGGCCGTGTGGCGCGAGGCGCGCCGGCACGGGGCGGCCGACGCAACCGAAGCCGGGCCGGCCGATGTCGTCCTCGACGAAGCCGCCCCCCGCGAAAACCCCGTGCATCGGGCTGCCTGAACCCATCCTCTCCTTGTCCGTTCCCCGACCATGTGGAAGTCAGTCCGCTCGATCTTTTCGCTCAACGATCCCGGCTGGGGGCGCGGCGGCGGCGGTGGCGATCAGCGCCCGCCGCAGCGGCCCAACAGCGACGGTCCCCCCGACCTCGACGAGCTCTGGCGCGATTTCAATCGCCGCCTCGGGGGAATGTTCCGGCGCGGCGGTGGGCGTCCGCCTGGCGGGGGTGACCGCGAAGGCCCGTCGCTGAAGGGGGCGGGCGCCGGAATCGGGCTGCTGGCGCTGGTCGCGCTGCTGCTGTGGCTGGCCAGCGGCTTCTACATCGTCCAGGAAGGCCAGGCGTCGGTGGTGCTTCGCTTCGGCGAGTACAAGCACATGGTCGACCGGGCCGGGTTCACGTGGCGCATGCCGTACCCGATCGAGAGCAACGAGATCGTCAACGTGCAGCAGCTGCGCACCGTCGAGGTCGGCTACCGCAACGGCGTGCGCAACAAGACGCTGCGCGAGTCGCTGATGCTCACGCAGGACCAGAGCATCGTCGACATGCAGTTCACGGTGCAGTACCGGATCGGCGACGCCAAGGACTACCTGTTCAACAACGACTTCGGCCCGGTTCCCGAGGAAATCGTCCGCCAGGGCGCCGAGACCGCGATGCGCGAGGTGGTCGGGCGCACCGGCGTCGACCAGGTGCTCTACGAAGAGAAGGAGCAGGTCGCCCAGGGCGCGCGCAAGATGATCCAGGGGCTGGTCGACCGCTACAAGGCGGGCATCTCGATCGTCGACGTGACGATCCAGCAGGTGCAGCCGCCCGAGCAGGTGCAGGCCGCGTTCGAGGACGCCAACAAGGCGGCACAGGACCGCGAGCGCCTGATCAACGAGGGCCGCGCCTACGCCAACGACGTCATCCCGAAGGCGCGCGGCACGGCCGCGCGGCTGATGCAGGAGGCCGAAGGCTACCGCCAGCGCGTGATCGCGTCGGCCGAGGGCGACACGAGCCGCTTCCGCCAGGTGCTCGCCGAGTACGCCAAGGCGCCCCAGGTCACGCGCGACCGCATGTACATCGAGACGATGCAGGAGATCTTCGCCAACACCAGCAAGGTCTATCTCGACTCGCGCGCCGGCGGCAACCTGCTGTACTTGCCGCTCGACCGCCTGATCCAGCAGTCCGCCGCGGAGACCGCGCGCGGCTCCCCGTCCGCCCCCGCGGCCACGACGCCTCCGCCCGCCGAGTCGCCGGCCACCAGTCGCGCCAACGGCTTGCGCAGCCGCGAGCGCGACAGCCGCTGACGCGACCGACCGGAGCCAGAGATGAACAAGATCGTCCCCACGCTGATCGGCGCGCTGGTTGCGCTGGTGGTGTTCATGTCCTGCGTGTTCATCGTCGACCAGCGACAGTTCGCGGTCGTCTACGCGCTCGGCGAAATCCGCCAGGTGATCGACAAGCCCGGCCTGTACTTCAAGCTGCCGCCGCCGTTCCAGAACGTCGTCTACTACGACAAGCGCATCCTCACGATCGACACCGCCGAGAGCGACCGCTTCATCACGTCCGAGAAGCTCAACGTGATGATCGACACGTTCGTGAAGTGGCGCATCATCGACCCCCGCGCGTTCATCCGCTCGGTGTCGGGCAGCGAGCAGGTCGCGGTCGACCGCATCAACCGCAGCCTGCGCGACGCGCTGAACAACGAGGTCGCGCGGCGGACCGTCGCCGACATGATCTCGGGCGAGCGCGAGAAGGTGGTCGAGAACGTCCGCGCGAAGGTCGACGAGGACTCGCGGCAGATCGGCGCCGAGATCATCGACGTGCGCCTGAAGCGGGTCGACTTCGCCCCCGAGGTCTCCGAGCGCGTGTTCGCGCGGATGGAGTCCGAGCGCAAGCAGGTCGCCAACGAGCGGCGCGCCACCGGCGCGGCCGAGTCCGAGAAGATCCGCGCCGACGCCGACCGGCAGCGCGAGGTCATCCTGGCCGAGGCCTATCGCGACGCCCAGCGCATCAAGGGCGAAGGCGATGCGAAGTCCGCCGGGCTGTTCGCTTCGGCGTTCGGCCAGAACCCGGAGTTCGCGAGCTTCTATCGCAGCCTCGAGGCGTATCGCGCGTCGTTCCGCACCCGCAGTGACCTGATGGTCGTCGACCCTTCGTCCGACTTCTTCCGCTACTTCAAGGCGCCGGGCGACCGGACGCGCTGAGCGCGCGGAGACGCCCGACGTGACGCTTCACGACTGGCTGCGCGCGATCGGGCTGGTGCTGGTCATCGAGGGGCTGATGCCGCTGCTCGCGCCGGCCCGCTGGCGCGAAGTGTTCATGCAGGTGGCGCGCCTGCGCGACGGGCAGATCCGCTTCGTCGGATTCGGCTCGGCGCTGGCGGGGGCGGTCCTGCTGCTGCTGTCCTGAGCGGGGCCGGCGGTCCCGGCCCGGGCCGACTGGCCCTACAATAACGAGTTTTGCCGACCGCGCCCCACCGCCGCTTCGCGCCGGGCGCCGGCTCCCGACCGAGCCTGTGAGATTGCCCATGTTGCGCTGGCTGCTGCCCGAGAACATCGCCGACGTCCTGCCGTCGGAAGCGCGCCGCATCGAGGAGCTGCGCCGGCGGCTGCTCGACCTGTATCGCTCGTACGGCTACGAGCTCGTGATGCCGCCGCTGATCGAGCACCTCGATTCGCTTCTCACCGGTTCGGGGGCAGACCTCGGCCTGCGCACCTTCCAGCTGGTCGACCAGCTCTCGGGGCGCACCCTCGGGGTGCGCGCCGACATGACGCCGCAGGTCGCGCGCATCGACGCGCACCTGCTCAACCGCGAAGGCATCACGCGCCTGTGCTACGCCGGGTCGGTGCTGCACACCCGGCCGCAAGGCCTGTTCGCCACCCGCGAGCCGATCCACGCTGGCGCGGAGTTGTACGGCCATTCGGGCATCGAGGCCGACCTCGAGGCCATCGAGCTGCTGGTGCGCTCGCTCGATTCGGCCGGCGTCGCGAGGGTGCGCATCGACTTGTGCCACGCGGCGATCGTGCCTGCGCTGCTCGAGCTCGATGGCGCAAGCGGCGAACGCGACGTCGAGGCGCTGTACGCGCTGCTGCGCGGCAAGGACGTGCCCGGTCTCGACGAATGGCTGCAGGGTGCGTCGCCGTCGCTGCAGGCGGCGTTGCGCGCGCTGCCCGGCCTGCACGGCCGCGTCGCGGCCGGTTCGGCCGGAGTGGACGGTGGGTCCGGTGCGGCCGGTGGCGCCGGTGGGGCCGCGGCCGGCTCGCCAGGCGGCTCGCCGCTGGCCAGGGCGCGCGCCGCGCTGCCGCCGGCGGCGCCGATCGCGGCGGCGCTCGAGCAGCTCGAGCGCCTGTGCGCGTCGCCGCTGTGGCAGCGCTGGCCCGCGGTGGAGCTGTCGGTCGACCTGGCCGACCTGCGCGGCTACCGCTATCACAACGGGATCACGTTCGCGGCCTACGTCGAGGGGCTGCCGTATGCGATCGCCCGCGGCGGTCGCTACGACAACGTCGGCCGGGCGTTCGGGCGCGCGCGGCCCGCCACCGGGTTCTCGATCGAGTTGCGCGCGCTGGCGGGGCTCGGCACGGTGGCCGAACCGGTGTCCGCGATCCGGGCGCCCTGGTCCGACGACGCGGCGCTGATCGAGAAGGTGGCTGCGCTGCGCGCGGCCGGCGAGATCGTGATCCAGGTGCTGCCCGGTCACGAGCAGGAACAACAGGAGTTCGCCTGCGACCGCGAACTGGTGATGCAGGCTGGCCGCTGGAGCGTGCGCCGCCTCGACCAGGCGTGAGCGGGCGGGACCGAACCCACATCATCGAGGCAAGATCGAGTCATGGCAAAGAACGTGGTCATCATCGGGACCCAGTGGGGCGACGAGGGCAAGGGCAAGGTCGTCGACTGGCTGACCGACACTGCGCGCGGCGTGGTGCGTTTCCAGGGCGGCCACAACGCCGGCCACACGCTGGTGATCGGCGGGCGCAAGCAGGTGCTGCGCCTCATTCCGTCCGGAATCCTGCGTGAAGGTGTCGTCTGCTACATCGGCAACGGCGTGGTCGTCTCGCCGTCGGCGCTGCTGCAGGAGATCGACGAGCTCGAGGCGGCCGGCGTGTCGGTTCGCGCGCGGCTGCGCATCAGCGAGGCCTGCGCCCTGATCCTCCCGCATCACGTCGCGCTCGACCACGCGCGCGAGGCGCGCCGCGGCGACTCGAAGATCGGCACGACCGGCCGTGGCATCGGCCCGGCCTACGAGGACAAGGTGGCGCGCCGCGCGCTGCGCATCCGCGACCTGGCCGACCCGGTGCGGTTCCGCGCGCGCCTCGACGAGGTGCTCGACCTGCACAACTTCACGCTCGTGCACTACCTCGGCGCCCAGCCGGTCGACGGCGCGCGGGTCGCCGACGAGGCGCTGGCGCTGGGCGAGCGGATCGCGCCGATGGTCGCGGACGTGCCGGCGCTGCTCGCGCAGGCGATGGCCCGCAACGAGTCGCTGCTGTTCGAGGGCGCGCAGGGCGCGTTGCTCGACGTCGACCACGGCACCTATCCGTTCGTCACCAGCAGCAACTGCGTCGCCGGGTACGCGGCGGCCGGCGCGGGCGTCGGGCCGCAATCGCTGCACTACGTGCTGGGCATCGTGAAGGCCTACACGACGCGCGTGGGCTCGGGGCCGTTTCCGACCGAGCTGCACGACGAGGTCGGCAAGCACCTCGCCACGGTCGGCAAGGAGTTCGGCTCGGTCACCGGCCGGGCGCGCCGCTGCGGCTGGTTCGACGCGCCGGCACTCAAGCGTTCGATCCAGCTCAACGGCATCTCGGGGCTGGTCGTCACCAAGCTCGACGTGCTCGACGGCCTGCCCACCGTGAAGCTGTGCACCGCCTATCGCAGCGGCGGGCGCACGCTCGAGCTGCTGCCGTTCGGCGCGGACGCGGTCGGCGACTGCGAGCCGGTCTACGAAGAGATGCCCGGCTGGACGCAGAGCACCGTGGGCGTGCGCGACTGGCAGGCGCTGCCGGCCAACGCCAAGCGCTATCTCGAGCGGCTCTCCGAAGTCGCCGGCGCGCCGATCGACATCGTGTCGACCGGCCCCGATCGCGACGAGACGATCCTGCTGCGCCATCCGTTCCACTGAACGCGTGTCGGCGCCCGGCGATGAAGGACCTGCACGTCTCGTGGGACGAGTACAACCGGCTCGTCGAGAAGCTGGCGCTCGAGGTCTGGAAGTCGGGGTGGAACTTCGAGGCGATCGTCTGCCTGGCGCGCGGCGGCCTGCGCATCGGCGACGTGTTCTCGCGGCTGTTCGACAAGCCGCTCGGCGTGCTGTTCACGAGTTCGTACCGCGACGACGCCGGCATGACGCAGGGACGGTTGCTGGTCGGCGAGCAGCTGAGCTCGGCGCAGCCGCTGCCGGGACCGCGCTGGTTGCTGGTCGACGACCTCGCCGACACCGGCGAGACGCTGGTGCAGGTCGTGCCGATCCTGCGCGAGCGCTACCCGCAGGTTCGCGAGATCCGCTCGGCGGTACTATGGCGCAAGGGCGCCTCGGTGGCGCAGCCCGACTACTTCATCGAACACCTGCCGACCAATCCGTGGATCCATCAGCCGTTCGAGGAATACGACCACATGCGGCCGGGCGACCTGAAGGCGCGCTGGGGCTGAGATTGAAAAGCCCGCTGGCGCGGGCTTTGTCGATGGTGCCCAGAAGAGGACTCGAACCTCCACAGTGTTGCCACCGCCAGGACCTGAACCTGGTGCGTCTACCAATTCCGCCATCTGGGCGATGGGCCTGTCGGACGATTTCCGAAGGCGGCGACGGGCCGATGCCTGCCGCGAGTAGAGCCCGGCAGTTTAATCGACCGGCGCGATTTGTCAAATTACCGGTGAACTCGTGACCCGACGTCCGACCTCCACGACCTGGTTTGCCCCGACGCGCGAAGCGATCCTCGAGTGCCTGCGCGCCGCCGACGTGCCGATGACGCCGGTCGAGCTCGCCGAGCGGCTCGAGGTGCCGTCGACGCACTTCGACAACCTGAACCGGCGGCTGCTCGCGATGGAGCGCGACGGGCAGCTGCTGCCCAACCGCAAGGGCGTGCTGCTGCTGGCCAGCAAGCTCGACCTGACCGCGGGCCGGGTGCAGGGCCATCGCGACGGCTTCGGCTTCCTGATCCCCGATGCCGGGGGCCCGGACGTGTTCCTGTCGCCGCGCGAAATGCAGAAGGTGATGCACGGCGACCGCGCGCTGGTCAAGCGCACCGGCTACGACTCGCGCGGACGGCCCGAGGGCCGCATCGTCGAGGTGACCGAACGCGCGCACCGGCGCCTGGTCGGGCGATTCCTCAACGAGCGCGGCGTGCACATCGTCGTCCCCGAAGACCAGCGGATCAAGCACGACATCCTGATCCCGCCGGGCGACACGCATCACGCGCAGCAGGGGCAGGTGGTGACCGTCGAGATCGTCGATCCGCCCTCCGGCCAGGCGCCGCCGATCGGGCGCGTCGTCGAGGTGCTCGGCGAGATCGGCGATCCCGGGATGGAGATCGAGATCGCGGTGCGCAAGTTCGACGTCCCGCACCAGTTCAGCGAGGGGGCGGTCGCGCAGGCGGCGAAGTTGCCGGTCGCGGTGAGACCGGCCGACCTGAAGGGGCGCGTCGACCTGCGCGACGTGCCGCTGGTCACGATCGACGGCGAGGATGCGCGCGACTTCGACGATGCCGTCTATTGCGAGCCCATCGAGTCGATCGCGGCGCGCGGCGAGTCGATCGGTGCGGCGCACGCGGCCGACGACGACGTGCCTGCCGCGGGCGGGCGAGCGCGGCGCGCGAGCGGCTTTCGCCTCATCGTGGCGATTGCCGACGTGGCGCACTACGTGAAGCCGGGCGACCCGCTCGACGTCGATGCGCTCGAGCGCAGCACCTCGGTCTATTTCCCGCGGCGCGTGATTCCGATGCTGCCGGAGAAGTTGTCCAACGGCCTGTGCTCGCTCAACCCGCAGGTCGACCGGTTGGTGCTCGTCTGCGACATGGTGATCGGGGCGCGCGGGCAGCTGCGCGCCTACCAGTTCTACGAGGCGGTGATGCACTCCGCGGCGCGCCTGACCTACGACGAGGTCTGGTCGATGCTGTCGGGCGGCGCGGCGCTGGCGCCGCCGCCCGCGCGCGCGGCGCTGCTGCCGATGCTGCGCAACCTGCACGACCTGTATCGCGCGCTCGCGGCCGCGCGGCAGGCGCGCGGCGCGATCGACTTCGAGACGGTCGAGACGAAGATCGTCTGCGATCCCGCGGGTCGCATCGAGCGGATCGTTCCCAGCCAGCGCAACGACGCGCACCGGCTGATCGAGGAATGCATGCTGGCGGCCAACGTCTGCACCGCCGACTTCATGCGCCGGAGCAAGCACCCCGGGCTGTTCCGCGTGCACGAGGGACCGACGCCCGAGCGGTTGCAGTTGCTGCGCGAGTTCCTGCGCAGCGTCGGCCTGTCGCTGGGCGGCGGCGACGAGCCGTCGCCGCGCGACTATGCCGAGCTCGCCGCGCAGGTCCGCGCGCGCCCGGACTCGGCGTTGCTGCAGACGATGCTGTTGCGCTCGATGCAGCAGGCGATCTACTCGCCCGACAACTCCGGGCACTTCGGGCTGGCCTACGACGCGTACACGCATTTCACGTCGCCGATCCGCCGCTACCCGGACCTGCTGACGCACCGGGTGATCAAGGCGCTGCTCGCGGGCGCCCGCTACCGGCCGGCCGTCCCGCTCGACGCCGGCGAGCGCGACGGGCCGCCCGAGGCGGGCGCCGAACGGCGCGGCGCGCGCGGCCGCAGTGGCGCCGCCGCGAGGGCCGAGGACGCCGCGGCGCAGGCACTGGCGCGCCAGCAGGAGCACGAGAACTGGCAGCTGCTCGGCGCGACCTGCTCGGCCAACGAGCGACGCGCCGACGAGGCGTCGCGCGACGTCGAGGCATGGCTGAAGTGCATGTACGTGCGCGAGCGCGTCGGCGAGCAGTTCGCGGGACGCGTCACCGGTGTCGCGCCGTTCGGCGTGTTCGTCACGCTCAATGACCTCTACGTCGAGGGGCTGGTGCACGTCTCCGAGCTGGGCGGCGAGTACTTCCAGTACAACGAGACGACCCACGAGCTGCGCGGCGAGCGCACCGGGCGCCGCTTCCGCCTCACCGACGAGCTCGACGTGCAGGTCTCGCGCGTCGACCTCGAGGCGCGCCGCATCGATTTCCGGCTGGTCGAGCGCACCGATTTCCGCACCATCAGCCGGATCCGGCGCCGCGAGGGTGCCGAAGACGGCTCGCTGCGCCCGGACGCGGCGAGCGCCGTGACGCCGCCGCCCGAGGACGTCGCCGCACCGGTGCCGCCCAAGCCGGCTCGCGGCCGGGCGCAGCCGTCGAAGGCCGGCTCGAAGGCCGCCGGCGGCAAGGCACGCAAGGCCGCCAAGCCCAAGAGCGACAAGGTCAAGCGCGCCCGCGCCGAGCGCCTCGCGGCCCGCGGGCGTGGCGCCGCGCCCGCGGCGGCGGCCGGTGCGCGCCGCAAGCGTCGCCGCTGACACCAGGAGCGATCGTGCTGATCCACGGTTTTCACGCGGTGCTGGCGCGGCTGCGACGCGCGCCCGAAGGCGTTCGCGAGCTCTACGTCGACGCGTCGCGCGAGGACGCGCGCGTGCGCGACCTCGTCAAGGTCGCCAACCAGGCCGGGCTCAGGCCGCACTTCGTCGACGGCGCGCGCATCGCGAAGATGTGTCCCGGCAAGCGGCACCAGGGCGTGGTCGCGATCGTCGATTTCGCGCCGCCCACGCTCACGCTCGAGGACCTGCTCGAATCGGCCGCCGCGCCGCTCACGCTGCTGCTGCTCGACGGCGTCACCGATCCGCGCAACCTCGGCGCCTGCCTGCGGGTGGCCGACGGGGCCGGCGCCGCGGCAGTGATCGCTCCGAAAGACCACGCGTGCGCGCTCACCGAGGTCGCCGTCCAGACCGCGAGCGGCGCTGCCGAGAGCGTGCCCTACATCATGGTGACCAACCTCGCGCGCGCGATGGACACGATCCGCGAGCGCGACGTCTGGCTGATCGGGGCCGACGACGCGGCCGCGACCTCGCTGTTCGACGAGACGCTTCCGCCGTCGGTCGCGTGGGTGCTCGGTGCGGAGGGCAGCGGCATGCGCAGGCTCACGCGAGAGCGCTGCGACTCGCTGGTGCGCATCCCGATGGCCGGCAAGGTCAGCAGCCTCAACGTCTCGGTGGCTGCCGGTGTCGTGCTCTTCGAGACACTGCGCCAGCGGTCGGGCCGCGCCAGGGCGTGAGCGGCGCCGGCATCCCCGAGGTGCGCGCCTGGGTGCGGGCGGCGCGCCGGCTGGTCGTGTTCACCGGCGCGGGCGTGTCGGCCGAGAGCGGCATACCGACGTTCCGCGACGCGCTGACCGGCCTGTGGGCGCGCTTCGACCCCGAGCAGCTGGCCACCGAGGCGGCGTTCCGCGCCAATCCGGCGATGGTTTGGCGCTGGTATGCCGAACGGCGTGCGGCGATCGCGAAGGCGCAGCCCAACGCAGCGCATCGCGCGATCGCGGCCCTCCAGGCGCGCGCGGCGCACGTCGACGTGGTGACGCAGAACATCGACGGACTGCACGCGCGCGCCGGCAGCCGCGAGGTGCTCGAACTCCACGGCAACATCCTGCGCGCCAGGTGCCTGGAAGGGTGCGGGGACCCGGATCGCATCGACGCGCACTTCGACTGGCGTGCCGATCCGCGCGAGCCGCCGCCGTGCCCGCGTTGCGGTTCTCCGCTGCGTCCGGACGTCGTCTGGTTCGGCGAGCTGTTGCCGCAGGACGTGCTGTCGCGCGCCGAGCGGGCCGCGTTGCGCTGCGACCTGATGCTCGTCGTCGGCACCTCGGCGCTCGTGCATCCGGCCGCGGGGTTGCCGCTGCTTGCGCGCCAGGCGGGCGCGCGGGTCGTGGTGGTGAATCCGCAGGAGACGCCGGTCGACGCGCTCGCCGCCGGCGTGCTGCGCGGCGCCGCGGGCGAGGTGCTGCCGGAGTTGCTCGACGCCGATCGCAGGGCCGACTAGGGCCTGCAAACCTACCCTAGCGCGCCGCGCCGGCGCCCGGCCCGGAGGAGGGC
>OEIU01001092.1_pt1 | contig 19578 bp, 19 predicted proteins | sample 1539221 | NCBI WGS metagenome assembly OEIU01 (sample SAMN03792071, study PRJEB22550) | activated sludge metagenome | feature: wastewater treatment plant; material: activated sludge; isolation source: Wastewater treatment plant of a petroleum refinery complex | place: Argentina: Zarate | collected...
AAACCGGCGTGAGGCTGTGCAGCGACACCAGCACGGTAGGCCCGCCGGCGTCGCGGCGGTGGTCGATGATCTCGTCGATGCGCCGGTGGTAGGGATCGAAGATCTGCGCGCGGCGGATCGCGGCGGCCTCGCGGGAGAGCCCCTCATTGCCCGGTATGGTCGTCGCCTCGCTGATGCGCGGGATCGAGCTTGCGACATGGGGCGGGCGGTTGCAGTCAATGACGAGCCGCGAATAGCGCTGCACGATCAGATGGGCGTCGAGATGCCTTGAAAGCGCCTCCGCGACGCCGGCAATCCCGATGTCCCAGCCGATGTGGCGCTTGAGTTCGCTCTCGGGCAGGCCGAGATCGCCGAGCATGCGCGGGATCAGCCGTCCGTAATGGTCGCAGGTCAGGAGATACGGCGAGCGCCCCTCGACGTTGAATTCCTGGACCGGGGGAACATCTTCCGCGCTGAGGAGTAGTGCTGTGCTGCCGGCGTCGTTCAACGGTATTTCCTTGGAAACATTGCCTATTCAAGCGGCAGATGGATTTGGAATTGGGCAGGGTTCGGACTGGATCATGCGTACCAGAATCGATGATTATTTGACGATGCCGCTCCTAACGATCCATCACAAGACCGTTTATCGCTATACACGGCCGGTCGCCTTCGGCGAACACCGCATCATGCTGCGTCCGTTGCCGGGCCATGATTTGCAGATATGCACAAGCCAGCTCGAGATCGAGCCGAAGCCGATGCAGTTGCGCTGGATCCACGACGTGTTCGGCAACAGCGTTGCGATCGCGACCTTCGACGAGCGCGCCGAGGAATTGTCGTTCACCGCGACGGCGACGGTCGAACACAATCCGGCGGAAGAGTTTGCGCTGACGCCGGACAATCCCGCCTATTTCTACCCGTTCCGCTATGACGACGAGGAATACTCCGACCTTCTGCAATACGTCACGCCGCAATATGGCGACCCCAACGGGGAATTGTCGGCGTGGGCGCGGCAGTTTCTCGACGCCGAGGCGCCGACGCCGACCTTCAACATCCTGAGCGGCATGACCCATGGCATCCGTAAGGCCTTCACCTACCGCAAGCGCCATGAGCAGGGTACCCAGCATCCGCTCGACACGTTGCAGACCGGCTCGGGCACCTGCCGCGACTTTGCGCTGTTCATGATCGAGGCGCTGCGCCGGCTCGGCATCGCCGCGCGATTCGTTTCCGGTTACATCGTCATTCCCGGCGACGGCGCGCATGGCTATGTCGGCGGCGGCTCCACCCATGCATGGGTGCAGGTCTATCTGCCGAGCGCGGGGTGGATTGAGTTCGATCCGACCAACGACATCGTCGGCACGCGCGATCTCATCCGCGTTGCGGTGGCGCGCGATCCGCGCCAGGCGATCCCGCTGCACGGCACCTATCTCGGTTCGCCGGACGCATTCGCGGGGATGGAAATCGACATCAGCGTCGTCGCGATCGGCGAGGAGAATGCCGAAGCTTTGCAAGTGGCGGAGGTTTGAGCGATGGAAATCAAGGTTGGCTTCGAGATTTCCTACGCCGCCGTGCAGCCCACGCCGATGGTGATCATGCTCTCGATCCATCCGTCGCGCTTTGCCGACATCGTCGGCACCGAGCGCATCGTGGCGGAGCCCAACGTGCCGATCGGCTTCTATCGCGACGGTTTTGGCAATGTCTGCGGCCGCCTCGTCGCGCCCGCCGGTGGCGTGACGCTGCGCGGCGATGCGCTGGTGCGCGATTCCGGCCTGCCTGATGCAGTGGTGCCATCAGCGCAGCAGGTGCCGATCGACCAGTTGCCCGACGATGTCCTGCTCTATCTGATGCCGAGCCGCTATTGCGAGACCGACAAGCTCACCGACATCGCCTGGTCGCTGTTTTCAAATACGCCGCCAGGCTGGACGCGCGTGCAGGCGATCGTCGATTTCGTCCACAATCACGTCACCTTCGGTTACCAGCACGCCCATCACATGAAGTCCGCGCACGATGTCTACGAGCAGCGCGCCGGCGTCTGCCGCGACTTTGCCCATCTGGCGCTGACCTTCTGCCGCTGCATGAATATCCCGGCGCGCTACTGCACCGGCTATCTCGGCGATATCGGCGTGCCCCGCGATCCCGCGCCGATGGATTTTTCGGGCTGGTTCCAGGTCTATCTGTCCGGCCAGTGGCACACCTTCGACGCCCGCCACAATGTCCCCCGCATCGGCCGCATCCTGATGGGCACCGGCCGCGATGCCGCCGACGTCGCGCTCACCACGAGTTTCGGGCGGATGGATCTGGTGAAGTTTCTCGTGATCAGCGACGAGGTGGTTGCAGCCTGACGGTTTTCTCCGTCATTGCGTCACTGCGCTCGCAATGACATAGAGACGGAATGATCTCAGACCAACTGTTCGTCTACGGCACGCTGATGCGCGGCTTCGAGCACCCGATGGCGCAACTGCTGTCGCGCAGCGCGGATTTTCTCGGCGCGGCCACCTACCGCGGCCGGCTCTATCTCATCAAGCATTATCCGGGCCTGGTGCTGTCGGGCGATCCGGCCGGGATCGTGCACGGCGAACTCTATCGCCTGCGCGAGCGCGATGCGCTGCTGGACGAGTTCGACATGTATGAGGCCTGCGGCGCCGGTTTTCCGGAGCCGACCGAGTACATCCGCCGCATGCTCGGCGTGACGCGGGAGGACGGCACGGCGGGCGAGGCGTGGACCTATGTCTATAACTGGCCCGTCACCGGCCTGCCGCAGATCGCATCCGGAAAATTTCTGGAGGGATGACTTTCAATGCCCGAGTCACGCCCGGGCATGACGAGAACCAGCTATTCGTCGGGCGTCAGCCGCTCGCGCTCCAGCCGGATGTCCACCTCGCGCTCGACATATTTCCATTCCTCGCCGGCGCGCAGCGTACGGACCAGCTCTTCGAACGCGTCTGCCTGTGCGGGTTCGAACTCGAACCAGGTCAGGAAGTCGAAGGGCTCGCCGAGATCGCGGGAATGATAGAGCTGGCGAGCAATCGCCGGCAGGTATTTCAGGCTGTTTTCGATGTGGTGCGACTTGTCCTCGAAAATCCCGCGCCGCTCTTCCTGCGTCAGAGCCCACCACGCCGCCGATTTCTTGATCGGGATCAGCGCGGCGCACGTCGCCTCAGGCCGGCCGATCGCGGCGGGCCGGGCATCGAGCTCGGTCTTCTCGGTGCGCTCGGTATAGCGCAGGTGGCTCGTGACGCCGGCCAGCCGCCAGGAGGTCAGCGAAGGCAATATCGGCAGCGCGATCGACAGCGAATGCACGACCGACAGCGACGGCGTCTGCGCAAGCGATGCGCCCTTCACCGACGCAAGCCGCGTAACCCGCCACGCCCCGCTCCTGCCACCCCGGAAAACCGTAAACATGAGGGGCATGGAAGCGTGGAACCCACAGGGATTCAAGTTGTCCGCGCAGCCAACGGGCCGCTACACCTTTTTATGTGGGCGGCCATGACAAAAGAGAGACATTACCGCCTGCCATCCTGTGAATAGCGGCAAGAAATCCGGCTGATTTCGCCTTTCAACGGCCCGACCCTATATCCATGCTCGGTTGGCAATCGCCTCGCGAATCAAAACGGATACATGCGCTTCACGCCCCAATTCCTCGAAGAACTGCGTGCCCGGCTTCCGGTCTCGGAAGTCGTGGGCCGCCGCGTCAAGCTGAAGCGGGCGGGGAGGGAATTCAAGGGACTGTCGCCGTTCCAGCAGGAGAAGACGCCGTCGTTCACGGTCAACGACCAGAAGCAATTTTACCACGACTTCTCGACCGGCAAGCACGGCAACATCTTCGACTTCGTCATGGAAACGGAGGGCGTCTCGTTTCCGGAGGCGGTCGAGCGGCTGGCGTCGATGGCCGGCCTGCCGCTGCCGGCGGCGAGCCCCGACGCCGCGCGGCACGAGCAGCGGCGCAAGACGCTGCACGACGTGATGGAACTGGCGGCAAAATTCTTTGCCGACACGCTGGCCTCGCGCAACGGCGCCAAGGCGCGCGGCTATCTCGCCGACCGCGCGATCACGCCGGCGACGCAATTGCAGTTTCGCCTGGGCTATGCCTCGCCCGATCGCTTTGCGCTGAAGGAGCATCTCGGCGCACAGGGCGTTTCGACCGAGGACATGGTGGAAGCCGGACTGCTCGTCGGCGGCGACGACATCCCGGTGCCTTACGACCGCTTCCGCGACCGCGTGATGTTTCCGATCACCGATGCCCGTGGCCGCGTCATCGCCTTCGGCGGCCGCGCGCTGGAAAAGGACGTTGCCGCCAAGTATCTGAACTCGCCGGAAACGCCGCTCTTCCACAAGGGCGACAATCTCTACAACCTCGCCACCGCGCGACAGGCCGCGCATAACGGCTCGCCGCTTATCGTGGTGGAAGGCTATGTCGACGTCATCGCCATGGTCACCACGGGTTTTGCCGGCGCGGTGGCGCCGCTCGGCACCGCGCTGACCGAAAACCAGCTCGCGCTGCTGTGGCGGATGGCGGACGAGCCGATCCTCTGCTTCGACGGCGACCGCGCCGGACAGAAGGCGGCGTATCGCGCCGCTGATCTGGCGCTTCCCCATCTCGCGCCGGGCAAGAGCCTGCGCTTTGCGCTGCTGCCGGAAGGGCAGGACCCCGACGATCTCGCGCGCGCCGGCGGCCGCATGGCGATCGAGGAAGTGATCTCGGCGGCGCGGCCGCTCGCCGACATGATCTGGACGCGCGAGATCGAGAGCGGCACGTTTGCGACCCCCGAGCGGCGCGCTGCGCTGGAAGCGCGCATCAACGAACTCAGTAACGGCATCCGCGACGAGGTCGTGCGCCGCTACTACCGCCAGGATCTCGCCGAGCGCCTGCAGCGCACCTTTGCCCCCGATACCGGCCGAGGCGGCTATGGCCGGGGCGGCTTTTCCGGCCGCGAATCACCCCGCGCCTTTGCCCCCCGGGGCGGTGCTCCAGCCGGCCGATTCGCTTCCCGCGGCAACCGCCTGCCGGGGGCGGCTCCCGGCCTCGCCCCCGGTCCCTACCAGGCGGCAAGCCCGCAACTGGCGGCGAGCCCGATCATGCGGGGACAGCGCAGCGCGATGTCCCGCCGCGAGGCGCTGATCCTGCAATCCCTGATTAGCCATCCCTGGCTGTTGCACGATCATCTGGAGGAGGTGGCCGCGCTGGAACTGGCGCATGGCGAGGCCAACAAGCTCCGCGCCGGCATTATCGCGGCCTTCGCCAACGATCATCACCATTCCCCTGACGTCGAGGAGCAGGCCGAGAAGATGCGCGCCGACCTCGATGCGCGCGGATTAGGCGAGATTCTTCAACGGGTTGAGCGGGCGATCACGACCGCGGCGGTGTGGGGCGCAAGGCCGGGCGCGGCGCGCGAGGACGTTTTGGCCACCTGGCAGCAACTCGTTGTCTTGCATCAGAAAACGCACGCCCTACTTAGGGAGAGGAAAGATGCCGAATTGGCGTTGGGCGAAGAGCCCAGCGAGGCCAATCTGGCATGGTTGAAGGACGTCAGCGCCCGACTGGAGTCGCTCGACGGCACGGAAGCCCTGATCGAGGGGTTTGGCGAGCTTTCGGGCCGGTTCCGGAAGAGCGTTTAGGACGATAAAAACAATTGCGGATGGCGGCGGCCGTGCCCGCAAAAAGACTCGCCAAATCCATGGTTTGGCGGCAAAAACAGGGTTAAGCGAAGCTTAATAGTCCGAAGGTACTTAACCAGCGAGGGGCGTTTCGGGCTATTGGCATGACACCGGCGATAGCGGGGTTTATGGGGTGGCGACGGTCTGCGCCGCCCTTTGCGCGTCGTCCGCATGCGGATACTCAAGGGGCACAGGCGTGGTCCGGGCATGGATCGCGCGCTAAGAGCAAGGATCTAGCGGGTTGGCTTTTCAAACGAAAGACATCCTGCTGTCGACTTCAGTAATTCAGGAGTGGATGACGCAGGGCGTCGTCCCGCATGAGCGCGTTTCGGGAGCTTGATGAATGGCCACCAAGGCAAAGACGCTGCAGGTTAAGGACAAGGAAAAAGACGACAAGGCAGCGGACGCCCCGGAGAAGGATGCCGCCGACGCGCCGTCGCCGTTGCTCGATCTCTCCGACGCCGCCGTCAAGAAGATGATCAAGCAGGCCAAGAAGCGCGGCTTCGTGACCTTCGATCAGCTCAACGAAGTGCTGCCCTCCGACACCACCTCGCCCGAGCAGATCGAGGACATCATGTCGATGCTCTCGGACATGGGCATCAACGTCACCGAGGCCGACGACGAGGGCGAGGAAGAGGACAAGGATTCCGCCGACGACGATACCGACAACGAGCTCGTCGAGGTCACGCAGAAGGCCGTCACCGAGGTCAAGAAGTCCGAGCCCGGCGAGCGCACCGACGATCCCGTCCGCATGTATCTGCGCGAGATGGGCACGGTGGAATTGCTGTCGCGCGAGGGCGAAATCGCCATCGCCAAGCGCATCGAGGCCGGCCGCGAGGCGATGATCGCGGGCCTCTGCGAGAGCCCGCTGACCTTCCAGGCCATCATCATCTGGCGCGACGAGCTCAACGAAGGAAAGATCTTCCTTCGCGACATCATCGATCTCGAAGCGACCTATGCCGGCCCCGACGCCAAGAACAACATGAACCCGGCGCTGATCGGCGCGCCCGCCGCCGACGGCCAGGCCGCCAATGGCGAGGCCGCGCCCGCCCATGTCGCGCCGCCGGCCGCTCCGCCGTCGCCGACCCCGTTCCGCGCCGCTCCCGGCGGTGAAGCGGATACCGAGGAAAAGGATCCCGCCGAAGCCGCCGCCGAAGGCGACATGGAAGAGGACGAGTTCGAGAACCAGATGTCGCTTGCCGCCATCGAGGCCGAACTGAAGCCGAAGGTGGTCGAGACCTTCGACAAGATCGCGTCCGAGTACAAGAAGCTGCGCCGCCTGCAGGAGCAGGACATCGCCAACCAGCTGCAGAGCGAGTCGCTGTCGCCCTCGCAGGAGCGCAAGTACAAGAAGCTCAAGGACGAGATCATCGTCGAGGTGAAGTCGCTGCGCCTGAACCAGGCCCGCATCGATTCGCTGGTCGAGCAGCTCTACGACATCAACAAGAAGCTGGTCTCGTTCGAGGGCCGCCTGCTGCGCCTCGGCGACAGCCACGGCGTCGCGCGCGAAGACTTTTTGCGCAACTACCAGGGCTCGGAGCTCGATCCGCGCTGGCTCAACCGCGTCTCGAAACTGTCGGCCAAGGGCTGGAAGAACTTCGTCCATCACGAGAAGGACCGCATCAAGGAGCTGCGCGGCGAGATCCAGCAGCTTGCGGCGCTGACCGGGCTCGAGATCGGCGAATTCCGCAAGATCGTGCACGGCGTGCAGAAGGGCGAGCGCGAGGCGCGCCAGGCCAAGAAGGAAATGGTCGAGGCAAATTTGCGCCTCGTGATCTCGATCGCCAAGAAGTACACCAACCGCGGCCTGCAGTTCCTCGACCTGATCCAGGAAGGCAACATCGGCCTGATGAAGGCGGTCGACAAGTTCGAGTATCGGCGCGGCTACAAGTTCTCGACCTACGCCACCTGGTGGATCCGGCAGGCGATCACGCGCTCGATCGCCGACCAGGCCCGCACCATCCGCATCCCCGTGCACATGATCGAGACGATCAACAAGATCGTGCGTACCTCGCGCCAGATGCTCAACGAGATCGGCCGCGAGCCGACCCCGGAAGAGCTCGCCGAAAAGCTCGGCATGCCCCTGGAGAAGGTCCGCAAGGTCCTCAAGATCGCCAAGGAGCCGCTGTCGCTGGAGACCCCGGTCGGCGACGAGGAGGATTCGCACCTCGGCGATTTCATCGAGGACAAGAACGCGATCCTCCCGATCGATGCGGCGATCCAGTCCAACCTGCGCGAGACCACCACGCGCGTGCTGGCCTCGCTTACGCCACGCGAAGAGCGCGTGCTGCGCATGCGCTTCGGCATCGGCATGAACACCGACCACACGCTGGAAGAAGTCGGCCAGCAGTTCTCGGTCACCCGCGAACGCATCCGCCAGATCGAGGCGAAGGCGCTGCGTAAGCTGAAGCACCCGTCGCGGTCGCGGAAGCTGCGGAGCTTCCTCGACAACTAGTTCGTCTGATGGCGTATACATTCGAATAAAAACGGCGGGCGAAAGCCCGCCGTTTTTATTTTTGATCCGACCCTTGCGCCGTCATTGCGAGCGTAGCGAAGCAATCCATGTCTCCGCTTGCCGCGCGATGGATTGCTTCGCTACGCTCGCAATGACGAGGGGCGGCGCAGCGCCCGCCTACTTCTTCTTCGCGCCGACCCGGCTGATGCTCTTTATTTCGAGCACCGGGCGGCCACTTTTCTCGGCGATTTCGCGATCCTGTTCCATGATGAAGGCGCGCGCCGGCTCGTCGCCGTCGAGCCCGCCGAGCAGTTCGGAGGGCACGCGCCGGTTGGAGCGCTGGGTATCGTCTTCATAAACGATGTTGAAAAAGGCGAATTCGCCTTTGGGATTGGTTCCGGGTTTCTTGGCCATGGCGGGCTTGTCCCCGATCCCAACTTCGCTGTCAAAGCAAAATGGCGGGTTCCGGCGATGGCCTGCCTTGCGCGCGGCGCGTGCATCGGCAGGTCGAATACATCCCGTATTTCATGGAGATAGGCACGGCACTTCGCGCTGCAATCCGCTTGAACCTTGCACCTCGCGCCGTGTCTAACCTTCATCCCATCCTGAAATACGAAAGCCTCATGTCCGTCTCGTCCCCCGAAGCCAACAAGGCCCTCGTCCTCGCCCATTACGACGCCGTCACCAACCGCCACGATCCCGATGCGATCCGCGCCCAAATTACCTCGGACTTCTTCGACCATGCCGCCAACGCCGCGATGACCGCCGACCAGGTGATCGCGCATTCCGCCGCGCTCCACGCCACCTTCGGCGAACTGAACGCGGTCTGCGAAGGCATCATCGCGGAGGGCGACACCGTCGCCGCTCGCGTGGTCTGGCGCGGCGTGCACAACGGACCCTGGCGCGGCATTGCGCCGACCGGGAAACGCATCGAATTTCGCGGCATGACGTTCTGGCGCATCCGCGACGGCCGGATCGCCGAGCGCTGGGCGGAAGTCGATTTCGCCTCGCTGGAAAGGCAACTCAAGGGCTGAAGATGACGCCGACGGCCGCTTCCTGCCAAAACAGCGATTTCAAGCCGGTTTTGATCGCCGGCTGTCTCGCCATGCTGGCAGTCGGCGACAACTCTACCGCGATCATGGCCGGGCTTCCCGACATGAAGGCCAGCCTGCAGCTTGGATTCCGAACAGACATCACGTCGTGGTAGGCTTGCCATCGCCGACATGCCCACTCCCCGTCTCACCGTCTGGTACAACACAAGCTGCCCCGTTTGCGACGCCGGCATCGACTGGCAGCGCAACAGGTTGCTTGCGGCGGTGCGCGCAGGGAGCATCGCATTCAAGGATATCAACGAGCAGCCCGACGCGCTGGCGCATCATGGCGCAGATATCGACGATATCAGGCGCCGCCTGCACGCCACCGATGAGAACGGCCGCCTCATTGTCGGTGCCGATGTTGCCGTCGCATTGTGGCGCCTGACGCCGGGCGAGGGGTGGATTGCCAAACTGTTCGGCAATCGCGTGGCACTGCCGTTCACGCGGTTCTTCTATGATCGCTTTGCCGACCTGCTGTTTGCCTGGAACAAACGCAAGGGGCGCTGGTAGGTAGCACCTTCCGGCTGAGTGGGAGGGGCGCGAATCCCGTTCGAGACAAATTCAATCACATGCTGGATTTTCGGCATTCTCGATCGTGATGAACGTAATCGTGGCAGGCAGGAGCTCGATCGTGCCAGCGGACGATTTTACGCCGACAAGCTCTGGAAGACTGTCATTCGGCTGGAGTTCCAAGACCGTTCCATTCAGCTTCACGTCTGCGCTCTGCAGGTCATCTGCCGACAGCGTGTAACGCTCGCTGGCCACGGTCAATCGCAGGACGGCGGCGGTTGTTCGATCCGGATTGACGGCAAGCAGCGTAACGCCCCCGCGCGCGCCGCGCCGGCAATGCGCATAGAGGTGCATTCCCTCGTGCACGCCGGCATCGAGAACCGTCGTGCCCATCAGCCTGCGCCACAACAGCGCTGCCCAATAGTTCGGCCGCGGGCGGAACGCCTTCTCGTCGAGCAGGCCGTAATCGCTTGCCGCCAGCGTGTTGTGCGCCACTACCTGAACGCCGCTCCTGGCAAGCCGGCCAAGCTGATCGAGATATCGGAACGTATCGAGGAAAGTCGAAGCCCAGGGATCGCCGCCGCAGGCGGTCTCAGCGGTTTCGCTAAGCCACATCGGCTTGTCCGGCGCAAACTCGTCCCGCAGCGACTGGTAGAATGCGCGCGTGCGGTCGGTGCTCGAAAGCCAGCGTTCCGAAAGCGCGGCCTCCGGCGTGGCCTGGCCCGGATTGCCGGAGCATCGCTGCGACAGCGCGCCATAGTGATGATAGGAAAACGCATCGATGCCGGGACCCGATGCCGCGAGCAGGTCGCGCGTGTTGATGAAGTCGGGGCTGGACGGCGTCGATTGCATCGTCGTCGTCTCGCCGACCGAACCGGGGCCGAGGACGATCGCGTCAGGTTCGCGCGCCCGGATGAACGCAACGAAGGCCGCGAAGTCCCGCCCGTAGGCCGCCGCGTCGTAGCCTTGTGGCGCGCCGCCCATGGCCGCCAGATTCGGCTCGTTCATGAATTCGGCGGCGGCAATCCGGCCGCCGATCGATCGGGTGTAGGCAAACAGGCGACGGGCCTGATCGCTCTGCCATAGACCCGTGGCATCCCGGACTCCGGGACCCGTTGCCATCGAGGTCACGAGGTCGGCGTTAACAGCGCGGGCAAAGTCGATGACGGCTTTCCAGCGCTCGCGGCTGAGCACGGCACGGAAGCCGTCGGGCGGCGTCGCGGGCGGCACATCGCTGTCGGCAAAGTACGTGGTGTTGGCCCAGGTGCCGCTGACGCGCAGGTAGGCTGGGGCAAGGGCGGCGGCCAATGTGCGCAGGCGGGTGCTGGAGAGGTCGATGGGATTTCGATACTCATAGAGGTCGGGACTACCGCCCACCGGGACATTCGCGGCGTTGACCGCGCCTGCCGCCGTCGAAGCGCTCGCCCGGTAAGGCTTCCAGAATCGTCCGCCGGTGACCTCGACCATCTCGACGTTGTAGGATTGAAAGCGCTCGTCGATGGTGCCGAGGCGAGGCAGGCGCGAGGGGTCGACGGAAAGCGCCGGCGCCTGTGCGACCGCCGGCTGGCTTCCGGCCAGCGCAGCGACCGCAATTGCCATTCCGACTTTGAAACCACTGGACCTGGTCATGGCCTTGTCCTTGGCCTTGTCCCTGGCAACCAGGGCGGGCGTCGGCCGATACGCTGAAGTTACGGCGCCACCAGCTCGACGCGGCGGTTCAACGCGCGGCCGCCCTCATTGGCGTTGGAGCCGACGGGGGAGAGGAAGCCGACGCCCGCCGTACGCAGCCGCGCCTGCGCAATCCGAAAGTTCTTTACCAGCCCGGCGGCCACCGCCTCGGCGCGCCGGCGCGACAGATCGAGATTGTAGTCGTAGGCGCCCTGGTTGTCGCTGTGGCCGACGATGAAGACGCTGAGCTGCGGCTGGCCGGTCAGGAGTTTTGCGATCTGTTCGAGCGTCGGTCGACTTTCGGGTTTCAGCACCGCCTTGTCGGTGTCGAAATAGATGCCATAGAGCGCGATGTGGCCGGCCTCGCCGAGGCCCTTTGCCATTGCCGCCGCATCCACCATCTTGTTCTCGATCGCGCCTGTTACGACGACGACGAGCTGCGCATAGATATCGCGGTTGTTCTCGCTGACGATGATGCTGGCATAGGTCTCGCGGCCGCCTTCGGTCTTGCGTCCGGCAAAATAGCGGTAGTTGAACCCATCCACCCACATCTGCGGAATCGGCAGCGCGTCGACGGCTTCCGAAAAGGGAATGCCGCCGCAGGCATCGACGTCGCAGGCGAGCAGCGTTTCGAATCCGGCCTTCGCCAGTTGCGTCTCGAAATTGCGCGACACCTCCAGAATCGAGGGGCCGGGACTGGTGCGATAGGCGATCCTGGTGATGCGACCTTCCAGCCGTCGCGCGTCCGTGGGCTGCCCGTCCTTGAACACCGCGCCTTGCATCCGCGCCGCGTCGAAGTCCTTCACCTGATAGCCCGTGATCACGCTGCCGCCGAAGCGGCCGATGCCGGGATAGTCCTTGGCGCCGGCCACGTCGCGGGTCTGCGCGGCCGCGTTCGTCATCGCGCCAAGCGACAGGGCGAGCAGCAGGAGGAGCGGCCTGAACGGCGTGCACGATAGGCTCATGGGAATTCCACTTGTTCGAGAAATGATCGAGGGGAGCGCGGGATGAAGCATGACTTGTAAAGGTCGCAGCGGCAGGTCAGCCGGTTCAAATGGGCCGCAATGATGGCCGTTTTCGGGGAGATTTTGCGCGGGGCGCTTCGCCGCAACCCTCGAAGCGAAGCCCGGGACGTGCTAGAAGCCGATGCTTATTTGCAGTGCTCTCTCAGGAACGGCTTTTCCATGCTCCGCATCGCATTTGCTTTCAGCGCAACCTTGGCAATGTTCGCGTGCTTCGATTCCCGGGCCGAGGCCGCCACCTGCGGCAGCTCCGCCGCCGGATATTCCGCCTGGAAGCAGGAGTTCGCCGGCGAGGCCCGCGCCAAGGGCATCAGCGCCGGGACCATCCAGGCGCTGATGGCGACGAACTATGCGCAGGCGACGATCAATGCCGATCGCGGCCAGCGCAGCTTCAATCTTTCGCTCGATGCATTTCTGGCCAAGCGCGGCGCCACCACCATCGTGTCGAGGGGGCGGCAGTTGAAGAATTCGCAGGCCGCGCTGTTCTCCTCGATCCAGAGCCGTTACGGCGTGCCGCCGGGGCCGCTGCTGGCGATCTGGGGCATGGAGACCGGGTTCGGCAGCCAGCGCGGCAACCAGAACATGCTCGCCTCGATCGCGACGCTTGCCTACGACTGCCGCCGCTCGGCCTATTTCACCGAGCATCTCTACGCCGCGCTGCAATTGATCGATCGCGGCGCGCTGTCGCCCAGCCAGCGCGGCTCGATGCATGGCGAGGTCGGCCAGACCCAGTTCATGCCGAAGGCGATCTTGGCCTACGGCACCGGCAATCTCGAAAACTCGGCGAATGCGCTGATGTCGACCGCGGCGTTCCTGAAGGCCCATGGCTGGCGCGCCGGCGCCGGCTATCAGCCGGGCGAGGCGAATTTTGCCGCGATCCAGGCCTGGAATGCCGCCGGCGTCTATCAGAAAGCGATTGCGCTGATGGGCCGACAGATCGACGGCGGCGGCGAGTAGGGTCTATCCCCGTCGTCCCTGCGAAAGCAGGGACCCATAACCACCGGCGGGATTGTTGAAGCCAAGCCGTCGATAAGTCCGCTCTTACAAGACCGGCCGCGGCGTATGGGTCCCCGCGTGCGCGGGGACGACGCAGTCAGAGCCAAAAGCCAACTGACGCCACTCACGCCGCCGGCTTGACATCCGCGCCTGCGGCGCCGCGCGCTTGCTTCTGGCTCGCGAGAATGCTCTGCCACAGCGCTGCGACGCTCCGCTGCGTCTCCGGCGCGATGAGGCAATGTCCCTGATTGTCGAAGCCGCACAACTTTGCCGAGGCATCGCCGCGCACGCGCGCAAAAGCCTCGTTGATGGCCTCGAGGCATTCCACGACCTGGCTGATATCCTCCAGGCGCGTGTGATAGAGAATGTCGACCAGGCGAAACGCCATCACCGGCGGTTGCCCGAACGAAATGCCGGGGCGGGCGAATTCGAACAACACGTTGAACGCCGGCATCAACCCCTTGATCTCTGCCAGCACCGCGCTCGCCTCTTCGGTCGTACAGCCGACCAGATGCGCAGCTTGTGGGTGCTCGGCGGCGGGCGTGTTGGCCGCCAGTCCCAGCGAGCCGATCACTTGCTGTTCGATCCACTGGCGAACCGGTGTGGGGGCGTTGCGGATCTGGTCCGTGGTCAGGGTGATTCCGATCATCGAGGCTCTCCATTTTTGCTGATCCTAGGAAAGCCGGCGTGCGGAGCTATTGACGCGGATCAATCGCGCGGGTCGGAAAGCAGGAGGCCGCTCAGCGGAACCCCTTGGCCCGGACCACGGCCGCTACCCGCCGCAACGGCGGGCCGCCGCGCGTCCGGTCATCGGTGGCGCGGCCCATCGCCATGATCGCGGTGCCCATCGCGGTCGAGCCCAGCGTGACGACGAAGCCGAACAGCAGCAGCCCAAGCGCTGTTGCGGGCGAGGCGTCGGCGAAGATCAGATGGCGCAAGCCGCCCGGATTGAGCGCCAGCAGCCCGCCGACCAGGGCGGCGGCCAGCGCGATGCCGACGGCGAGGTTGATCGCGAGCAGGCGGAACAGCGGCACGCGCAGCACGCCAGGCCGCAAGGAATCCTCGTTCGAACGGTCGTCCTGGGTCACGGCATTTCTCCTGTGCACGAGGCCGAATATGTCTTGTGCATTCCATAGCATCTTCGCGTCACCGGCTCCATCCGGCAACGGTCTCGAATACGGATAGCGACCGTGCTACAACCGGCGCCGATTTGCTCCCCCTCCCGGAAATGGCTTCCCATGCTTTCGCTTCGTTTCGCCTTGGCCTTCTGCGCGTCCACGCTTGCCGCTCTCCTGTTCGCCACGCCCTCCCACGCCGCCCGTTGCGGCGGCGATTTCAGCGCCTTCATCGCGGCGATGTCGCAGGAGGCGGCCGCGGCCGGCGTCTCGCAGGCCGTGATCGGCCAGGCCTTTGCCGGCATCACGCCGGATCCGGCGGTGCTCGCCTTCGACCGCCGCCAGCGCGGCACCTTCAACAAGTCGTTCGAGCAATATGTCTCGACCCGCGTCGGGCCGGGGCGCATCAACATCGGACGGCAGATGCTGATCAAGCATGGTTCGCTGCTGTCGCGCATCGAGCAGAAGTTCGGTGTGCCGCCGGAGATCGTGGTCGCGATCTGGGGGCTGGAGAGCGATTTCGGCAAGGGCGACGTCGGCAAGCTGCCGGTCATCCGCACGCTCGCCACCATGGCGCATGATTGCCGCCGCACCGAACTGTTCCAGGGCGAACTGCTCGCCGCGCTCAAGATCGTGCAGCGCGGCGATCTGCCGCTGCGCGACCTGATCGGCGCCTTCGCCGGCGAAATCGGCCAGACGCAATTTTTGCCATCGTCCTACATCAAGTACGGCGTCGATTTCGACGGCAACGGTCACGTCGACCTCCGCCACAGCGTCCCCGACGTGCTCGCCTCCACCGCGAACCTGCTGCACATGAGCGGATTCAAGAACGGCGCGCCCTATGGCGAAGGCAGCGCGAATTTCGAAGCCATGCGCGAGTGGAACCGGGCCACGATCTACCGCAAGACCATCGGCTATTTTGCCGACAGGCTGGCGGGGCGGTAGCGGCGCTATCTCCCCGTCATTGCGAGCGGAGCGAAGCAATCCACCTATCCCCGGATTGCGACATGGATTGCTTCGCTCCGCTCGCAATGACGACGATAGAACTCCCTCACTTCCGCCCACCCATCTTCTCGATCCGCTTCGCCATCACGCTCCAATACGTCCCCGGGCGGAAGCGCTGCAGCAGGTCCATGAACTTCGCGTCGTTGCCGATCAGGATGCGCGGCTGGTTCTTCTCGATGCCGGCGATGATGCGCTGGGCCGCCGCCGGCGGCGTGGTCTTGGCGACGGCGTCGAAGCGGTCGATCGAGTCGGCGCGGCGCGCATTGTCGGTGATGCCGCTGCCGGTGCGCGAGTTGCGCACGATGTTGGTGAGCACGCCGCCGGGATGCACCACCGACAGTCTTATCGGGCTGTTCGCCATCGCCAGTTCATGGCGCAGGCTTTCGGAGAAGCCGCGCACCGCGAACTTGGCGGCGCAGTAGGCGGTCTGGCCGGGCGGGGCGACGATGCCGAAGATCGAGGACAGGTTGACGATATGCGCCTCCGGCCGCGTCGCGAGATGCGGCAGGAAGGCGCGCGTGCCGTGCACCACGCCCCAGAAATTGATGTTGATCAGCCATTCCATCTGCGCCTGGTCGACCTCGCTGAAGGCGCCGAGCAGGGCGACGCCGGCATTGTTGATGACGATGTTCAGATCCGGATGCGCGGCGATGGCGGCTTGCGCGAATGCTCCGATCTCGGCGGGGACGCCGACGTCGACGCGGTGCGTGGTGATCTTGCGCTTGTGCGACTTGCCGATCTCGGCGGCCACCTCGAGCAGCCCGGCCTCGTCGCGGTCGGCCAGCGCGAGGTCGCAGCCGCGCGCGGCGAGCTCCAGCGCGAGCGCGCGGCCGATGCCGCTCGCGGCGCCGGTCACGGCGGCGGCGCTTCCGGATATCGCAGTCATGTGGTGAGGGCTCCCTGAAGATTGAGACGGCAGGTTCCCGCGAACTTTCGCAAATTGGAACCGAACCGAAAAGCGGTTTCCGCGACGTGATCCACGAGGCGGAGCGGATATGCCGGCATGCTTTCGCAACCGCTGCCGGCATGATAAAGGCAGCAAATGACGCTGTCGTTTCTGTTGACCTCCCTGATCGTGGTCGCGTCCCCCGGCACCGGCGTGCTCTACACGCTGGCGGTGGCGCTGACGCATGGCGCGCGGCCGAGTGTGGTCGCGGCCTTCGGCTGCACGCTCGGCATCGTGCCGCACATGGCGGCGGCGATGCTCGGGCTCGCCGCGGTGCTGCATACCAGCGCGCTGGCCTTTGCCGCGCTGAAATGGTGCGGCGTGGTCTACCTGCTCTATATGGCCTGGCAGGCGCTGCGCGAGACCGGCGCGCTGTCGGTCGATACGCGCCCCGCCGCCAGCGCCCGCTCCAGCCGCCGCGTGATCGTGACGGCGATCCTGATCAACATCCTCAATCCAAAACTCTCGATCTTCTTCCTCGCCTTCCTGCCGCAATTCGTCGCGGTCGACGAGCCGCATCCGCTGGCCCGCATGCTGGAATTGAGCGCGGCCTTCATGGCGATGACGTTTGCGGTGTTCGCGGTCTACGGCCTGTTCGCCGCCGCGCTGCGCGACCGCGTCATCACCAGGCCCAGGGCGATGGCCTGGCTGCGCCGCAGTTTTGCCGCCGGGTTTGCCGCGCTGGGTGCGAAGCTCGCGCTTTCGGAGCGGTGAAACGATCCTTCATCCCAAAAATAAAAGGCGGACCCACGGCCCGCCATTCTCCAAAAACTGTCCCGGAGGTTGGGGGCCCGGGCGGAGCTGAGCACCCCACCCGGGCCGAAATTCACTTCTTCTTCGCGGCCTTCTTGGTCTTTTTGGCCTTCGCCTTCTTCGCCTTCTTCGCTTTCTTAGCCATAGTATCCTCTCAAGGTTTCATGGATTGAACGCGACACCGAGGCATGCTTGGCGGAGGGCCAGCCTCGCAACATCCTCGTCCATGATCCCAGCAGATTCGCAGGCCGCTGCCGCGGGCCGTCATGGCGTTGTCATCGCGTTATCCACAGTTGATGTGCGTTTTGACGCGATTTTCCACCGAACCCGCGCGTCACCCGCCACGGTTCATGCCGCGTGCGTCATGCTTAACGAAGCCCCAACGCGCGCGCCGTTCATCAATTCAAAACCAAGGTTTGCATTGGAGTGCGGCGCTCAGAGTCCGTTAAGCAGCGCGGATGCAACTTATTCCCACAAGACGACGGTATCGTCGCGGGGATTCCGGGGCGCAACGCCTCGCAGGGTCGTTAGACAAGAGGGGAGACGGGACGTCCGCGTCCTGATTTCGCGATGCTGAGCGTTCCGACGCTGTGGACGGTGTTCGTCATCAACTTTCTGGCGCTGGGCCTGATCTGGGCCTACGTGATGCGCTGCTATCCTTCGTTCGATGCCGCGCGGTTCTGGACCGGTTCGGCATCGGTCGCAGCGGCCGGTGCGGGCATGGCGACGCTGCGCGTCGAGTTTCCGGATTCGCTGCTGCCGCTGCTGTCCGGCGGCACCGCGCTGATCCTGGCGATCTGCCTCGCCGCGATGGGTATAAGGAAATTCTTCGGCCAGCCGGTGTCGTGGCGAAACACCTTTCTGATCACGGCGCTCAGCGCCGCCGGACTCTGCTTCTTCACATTCGTTCATGACAGCGTACCTGGCAGGATGACCGTCTTCACGGCGGCCCAGGCGATGCCGATGGTGCTGAGCCTCAAACTGCTGCTGACCTCGCACGAGGGCCGCGTCAATCCCGGCGCGCGGCTGGCCGGCATCGTCACCATCCTCATCATGGCCATTTTCCTCGCCAGGTGGATCGGCGCCGTGGCCACCATGGGCGACAGCTTCTCCTACCTGCAGTTCAGCCCGACGCAGTCGGTCGTCATCCTGGTGCTGGTGTTCCTGTCGATGTCGCTGAATTTCGGCTTCCTGTTGATGGCGATGGACCGCCTGCGCAACGAGGTCGCGGATCTGGCGCTGCTCGACGATCTCACCGGGGTCGGCAACCGACGCTACCTGCTGCAGCGCCTGACGGAAGAATGCGCGCGGTCCGAGCGCAGCGGCCGGCCGTTCGCGCTGCTGGTGATCGATCTCGACGGCTTCAAGGGCATCAACGACACCTACGGCCACGCCGCGGGCGATGCCTGCCTGCAGCATTTCACGCTGATGGCGCAGACGCGGCTGCGGCCCGGCGACATGCTGGCGCGCACCGGCGGCGACGAATTCTGCATCGTGCTGCCGTCCTCGATGCTGCGCGAAGGCGCCATGATCGCGCGCCGCGTGCTGGAGGTATGCCGCGCCGACGCCGAGCAATGCGCCGGCAACGACATTCCGATCGCGGCATCGATCGGCGTCGCGCAATGGACGGCCGAGATCGGGCTGTACCCCGACCGCCTGATCGCAGCCGCCGACCACGCGCTCTACGCCGCCAAGAAGGCCGGCCGCAACGGCTTTGCGACCCATGACCCGTCGTCGCCGCCGCTCGCGCCGGAAGCCGCAAGCGCGGAAATGCCGGATGCGGCCGTGCGCAAGCTGGCCTGATGCGTGCTACTGAGGTCCGTCACTGGACCTCGATCATGAACCTTCGCGTCGTCGCCGCCGCACTGTTCGCCCTCGCATCACCCGTATGTGCCGTCGCACAAACCTCCGACCTTGCCGCGATCGCGCGCTCGTCGGGAATGCCGGATATTCCCGGCCTTAAGATGGTCTGGCTGGCGCCGTGGGGCGATCCGGCGAAGGCCCGGCCGTGGCGCAACATCATCGTGCACCAGACCGAAGGGCCGGCCGGCTCGGCGCGCGGCGGCGCGATGGCGCAGTCGAAGAACCCGACACGGCGCGGCGTCATGGTCTGGGTGGAAACCGACGGCACCGTGTACTGGGCGGTCGGCGATCATCTGGTCCCGACCCACGGCGACGGCGCCAACCGCAACGACAACAAGTACATCGACAACGGCGCGACCTATCGCCAGGTGGTCGGCAGCAATTCGGTCGGCGTCGAGTTCGCCGGCAACTATCCCGACGTCACGCGCGGGCCGACCGACGCGCAGATCGCGGCGTGGAAGATTTTGGTGAAGGTGCTGCGCGCGCGCTACGGCATTCCGCTCGATCGCGTCTATGCGCA
>OEIU01001093.1_pt1 | contig 19568 bp, 21 predicted proteins | sample 1539221 | NCBI WGS metagenome assembly OEIU01 (sample SAMN03792071, study PRJEB22550) | activated sludge metagenome | feature: wastewater treatment plant; material: activated sludge; isolation source: Wastewater treatment plant of a petroleum refinery complex | place: Argentina: Zarate | collected...
CACAGCGCTGCGCGACAGTCGGGGGTGCGAGCCAGCTCAGGTTGCGGTCCGGTTAGGCGTCGGGGTCGGGCCGTCATTCGTATTGCGACCTTCGCCCCGCGTGCCACCGCGTATCTTCGCGCGCCGCCAGAGCTTTCATGCTCGGGGGCGAGCCGGCCGGATCATGAATGGTTAGGCGTCGGGGTCGGGCCGTCATTCGTATTGCGACCTTCGCCCCGCGTGCCACCGCGTATCTTCGCGCGCCGCCAGAGCTTTCATGCTCGGGGGCGAGCCGGCCGGATCATGAATGGTTAGGTGGTAGTCGTTGTCCGTAGCGAGCGGATACACCGCACCCAGTACGAACAGCAACGCCCAACCAAGGCGCCCTCCGAAAATTCTCATGATCAGTGCCCTCCGGAGCCAAACAGGCCCTGCGGTCGGACGGACAAGATGGCCACCAACAGGATGAAGGCGACGATGTCCTTGTAATCGGTCGAAATATAGAACGCTGCAAAGGCCTCGGTCAGACCGATGATGAGCCCGCCAACGATGGCGCCCGGAATGCTGCCCATGCCTCCCAGGATGATGATGACGAAAGCCTTCATCACCACCAGATTGCCCATGGCCGGGAAGACCAGCGCGATGGGTGCGAACAAGGTCGCGGCAATTGCCGCCAAAACGCCGGAGATGGCAAAAGTCAGCATGGAGACGCGCGTGGCGTCGATCCCCATGAGCGATGCGCCTTCGCGGTTCTGCGCCATGGCCACGATGCTGGAGCCCGTGGTGGTGCGCGTGAGAAACAAGTGCAGGGCGAGCACCAGAATGAAGGCACCAGCAATGATCAACAAGCGCTGGACGGGCGCGACGGCGCCGAAGACATGCACGACGCCGTCATAGGGCGTGGGCATGCGCCGAAAATCGGCCCCCCAAAGGGCTTGCGCGCCCGATTCCAAAAACAGCAGCAGGCCGATGGCGGCCACCATGGCATGCAGCAACGATGCGCCACGCAAAGGGTTGAACACCAGTCGTTCCGCAAAGACCGAGAGCACGGCCATTACGATGGCCGAACCCAGCATGGCGAGCCAGTAGTTCATGCCCAGCGAGGTCATCAACAGATACGAGACGAACGCCCCGATCATGTAGAACGCGCCATGGGCAAAGTTGGGCACTTCGAGGATGCCGTAGACGAGCGTCAATCCCAGCGCCACCAAACTGTAAATCCCGCCGAGAACCAGCCCATTCAGCAACTGCTGAACAAAGATTTCCATCGTCTCTCCTCCGTTGTCGTTAGCGTCAAAGGGAGCCTTACCGCCGCCTTCGTGCCAGTCTACATGACGTATTTGTTATCTCAAATCAACTCCCGTACAGCTGCAGATCCTGTCGTGGCCGGCTCGCTTTGGCGCAACTGATCGCGGCAAAGTTGGTGGTCTGTGCTGCCGCGGCGGCCGCCGCCGCAGTGGCGCGGGCGGTGTGCCCGATACGATGATGCACACTTGACTTTAACAAAATGGCAAGGTTCAAGTTTGTGTCCGTATCGAACGCCAGGATTTGGAAACCGCATGAGTGCCAAACTCGCGGAGCGCGCAGCCGCCGCGGCGACGATCAGCCTGCCGATCGATGGCATGACCTGCGCCTCGTGCGTGGGCCGCGTCGAACGTGCGCTGCAGGCGGTGCCGACGTCACGCAGGCTGCGGTGAACCTGGCCACCGAACGCGCCAGCGTGCGCGGCGCTGCCGATTCCGCGGCAAGCGCATGCTGCGGCATTTCCGGTCCCAACGCAGCCCCTTCCCGCAGTGTGAGCCGGCCCTAGTCGATCAGCCGGTGCAGCAGCGCATAACGCGCCAACTCCGCATTGCTGGCGACGCCGAGCTTGTCGAGAATGCGGCTTCTATAGGTGCTCACCGTCTTCACGCTCAGGAACAGCTGTTTGCCGATCTCGGTGAGCCGCGTGCCGCGCACGATCAGCAGCATGATCTCGTACTCGCGCGACGACAGCTGCTGGTGCGGTGCACGCTGTTGCACCTGGTCGATGCCGTCGAGCACACGCTCGGCGATCTCGGGGGGCACGTAGCGTCCGCCTGCGGCCACCTTGCGGATGGCGGCGATCAGTTCCGGTGCATTCATGTCCTTGCCGATGTAGCCGGCGGCGCCGGCCTGGAAGGCGCGCAACGCATACTGTTCGGCCGGGTACATGCTCAGCACCACGACGGGCAGCGCCGGGCGTTCGGCGCGAATGGAAGGCAGCATCTCCAGCCCGCTGCGTCCGGGCATGCTCACGTCCAGCAGGACCACGTCGAACTCCGCCTCGCGCAGGTGCCGCAGCGCCTCGATGGCGTCGCCGGCCTCCGCGGCGACGCTGAAGTCGCCCTGTTCGACGAGCAGACGCTTCAGGCCTTCCCTGAAGATGGTGTGGTCGTCGACGAGCAGGATGCGGATCACGGCAAGCCCTTCGCCAGGTGGCCGCTCGGCCTGGTCGGCACGCGCAGCTGCACGCTGGTTCCGGCCTGCGGGCCGGCACCCAGTTCCAGCCGTCCTGCCAGTTCCCTGGCCCGCTCCCGCATGCCGAGCTGCCCGAGCCGCTTGCCGGCGGGCGGGGGGCCCCCCGTCAAGCCGAGGCCGTTGTCCGCCACCTCGAGAGCCAGCTCCTGCGCCGACCAGATCAGGCTCACCCGGAGCTGCGTCGCCTTCGAGTGCCGGGCCACGTTGGTCAGCGCCTCCTGGAAGATGCGGTAGATGCCGATCTCCCGGTCCTTGTCCAGCGGCTGAACCGGCCCGGCCGTGTCGAAGCGGCAGTGGATGCCGTAGCGTTGTTCGAAGCGCTGCAGTTCCTGCACCAGCGTGTCCTGCAGTCCGAGGTGATCGAGGACCCCCGGCCGCAACCCTTCCGAAATCGTGCGCACGGCTTCGATGGTGTCCTGGATGAGCTGGATGACCTGCGTGGCGGTGGCCGACAGCGAGGCCAGCGCCGGCGCCTTCGAAGCCGTGCCCGCCGCGGCCACGCCGCTGCGCTCCTGCAGCTGCTGCAGCCCCATCGACAGCCGCGAAGCGTCGAACTTCACGGCGGTGAGCATGCCGCCGACGACATCGTGCAGCTCCTGCGCCACGCGCGCGCGCTCCTTCTCGCGCACGCTGTTCGCATTCGCCACCAACTCCTGCAGCCGCTGGCTGGCCGCCACCAGCTCGGCCTTCTGTCGCTCCTGCTCGGTGATGTCGATGCCGACGCCGACCATCGCCGGCCGGCCGCGGTAGATGACCGGCGTGCTGTGCAGCTCGAAGGAGCCGGGCCGGCGCCTCGAGGTGCGGCGCACGATGTAGCGCTCGTCGGGCGCTTCGCCGCGCTGGCGCCGCTCGTAGCGCTCGACCATCTCGGCCGCCTGGTCCGGCGGCGCCACGTTGCGCAAGTCGGCGCCGATCAGCTTCTCGCGCTTCAGGCCGCACATGCGCGCGAAGGTCTCGTTCACGTAGTGGAACCTGCCGTCCTGCAGGATGAAGATGCCGGCGATCGACTGCTCGACGAGCCCCTTGAAGGGCTCCTCGTAGTCGCCGAGGTCGATGAGGGGATCGGTCATAGCCTGCAGTCCGAGGCGCTTTGCCCAGCGGATTTCAACCCAGGTGGCGCGGCGAGGCAACACGGCTTCAGAAAACACTGACCGGGCGCCGAGACGCTTCCGACAGCCGAAGTCCCGTCGCGGCGGCCACACTGCTCCCGCCGGGCGCAGCGCAGGCCCCTGTGGGCACTCCCAGCCATGCGCTGCGCTCGCGCCCGCGTCCATCCGGCTGCCGCGTGCCGCCGACGAACTCGAGATTCCGTTCGTGGCCTCCGGCGGCATGGCCGACGGCCGCAACCTGGTGGCGGCGCTGGCGCTGGGCGCCGCCGGCATGAACATGGGCACGCGCTTCATCGCCACGCAGGAGGCGCCGGTCCACGAGAACGTCAAGCGCGCGATCGTCGCGGCGAGCGAACTCGATACGCGGCTGGTCATGCGCCCGTTGCGCAATACCGAGCGGGTGCTCGACAACGCCGGCGTGCGGCGGCTGCTGGAGAAGGAAAAGCAACTCGGCGCCGACATCCGCTTCATCGACATCGTCGACGAGGTGGGCGGCGTCTATCCGCGCGTGATGAAGGACGGCGACATGGACGCCGGCGCCTGGTCCTGCGGCATGGTCGCCGGCCTGATCGACGACGTGCCGACCGTCAAGGCGCTGATCGGCCGGATCATGCAGGATGCCGAAGCGATCATTTCGCAGCGCCTGGCGGGCCTGCTGGCGCGATAGGCGTCGACAGCAGATCCGACATCGAGATTCGAGTCGGGCGCTCTTTGCAGCGCGCGTGACGGAGCTTTCGATGCAACACGAATCCGAAGACGTTCCGGCGCGCATCCGCGCGATCAATGCGGGCGCCGCGTTCAATCGCTTGTGCGGCATCGAGGTCGTTGCCGCGGAGCCGGGCGCCGTCACGCTCGCGATGCCGTGGCGGCCCGACCTCGGGCAATATGCCGGCCATCTGCACGCGGGGCTGATCGGGGCGCTGATCGATACGTCCTGCGGCTTCGCCGCGGCCACGCTGGCCGGCCGCGTACCGACCTCGCACTATTCGGTGAACTGCCTGCGCCCGGCTGTCGGCGAACGCTTCGTCGCGCGGGCCCGCGTGGTCAAGCCCGGCCGCACGCAGCTCTTCACGGCCTGCGGCCAGTCCCGCGGATCTGCCGCCTGTGACGTGTAACGTTCGACGTAAAGGGCTGGCCGTAGGCCAGTCCCCTGGACGGAGGTTAGAGCTGGGTTAGACCTCACCTTCGCCGCTCGCTGTTCAAGTGGGCTGAGCTGTGAACTTGACACCCAAGGCACGTGCAACCTTCATGACCGTCTCGAAGCGCGGCTTCGCGCCTGGCGCAAGGGCCTTGTAGAGGCTCTCACGGCCGAGACCAGCATCTTTGGCCACCTGCGCCATGCCCTTTGCGCGGGCGACATCGCCGAGCGCCAGGAGTAGAAGGTCCGGGTCGTTGGCTTCAAGTACCGCCGTCATGTATTCGGCGATTGCTTCGTCGTCTTCAAGGTATCGCGCTGCGTCGAACGCCACGAGCTTCATAGGGGTCTTGGTCTTCGTCATAGGTCGTCTCCAAGTTCCGCAGCCAACTTCACCGCACGGCGGATGTCACGCTTCTGCGTAGACTTGCCACCCGCATTGAGCATGAGCACTATCACGCGGCCGCGCCGCACGAAGTACAGGCGGTAGCCCGGGCCGGAGTGCACCCGCATCTCTGAGACTTCGCCCTCGGGCCGGCTGCCAGTCGCCAAGGCTCCCGGCTTCCGCCTGCCGAAGGCGTGCCGCGATCCGGACTCGAGCGCGCCTGTCCTTCAGCGCGTCGAGCCAGGCCACGAATTCTTCTGTCTGAAGAACGGTGAACATGTGCGCACTGTAGCCAAATGGATACAGAGAGTCAAGCTGCCGCGGCGGGCCTGGCAGCGTTCGGTCACGGCCGTGCTGCCGGAAGCGGCACGTTCTGCAGCCGCAACTGGCCGCGGGGGAGCGCCTTGTGCGTCGCGTCGTCGGTGATGACGACCTGCCACAGTTGCTGCGTGCGCCGCTGGTGCAGCGCTTGGGCGTCGACCGAGCCGCGACCGCCGGCGTCACGTCGCTCCCGGCGCGTTGAGCTGAAACGCTGCTTGCGCTTCAGGCCAGTACATCGACGTATTCAACTTGGCTCGAAGCTGAGGGGACAGGAAGTCCGTCCTCGCGCAAGCCCTCAAGGTGGAAGGCGATCGCATCGCGGATCTCAGCTTCAACCTCTGCAACCGTAGCGCCCGTGGCGATGCACCCGGGCAGATCAGGGACGTATGCGGAGTAGTTGCCTTCCGCCTTCTCGATGACGATCGCGTAGCGCATATGACCTCACGTCTTCAGACCAGCCTGCTTGAGGATGCTGTTCAGAGTGCCAGGAGCAAGGTCGTCACTCGACTTGCCGGGAACAGTGACGCGGCCAGGCTTGCTCGCGTGCTTGAACTGTCGATGGCTGCCACGTGTGGCGACGAGGTACCAACCGTCGGCCTGGATCCGACGCAGCATCTCGCTGACCTTCATTGGCGCAGGATAGCAGCGCGCTTCGCTCGGCGAAAGACTGACTGACTCTCGGCTTCAGAAAACGCTGACAAGCCGCGCAGAGACTTCCGACAGCCGAAACCGGCCGTGGCGCACACACTTCTGTCACGCGCTGCAAGCCCGCAGCCGACCGTGAAGAAACCCGATGAACCACCTTCAGTCGCGCGTCGATCAGCAGGTGCTGATCCTGACCCTAGACCGGCCGGCCAAGAAGAACGCGCTGACGGCCGACATGTACCAGGCCCTGGCCGATGCGGTGTCGCAGGCCGACGGCCGCGACGATGTCGCCGCCGTGCTGCTGCGCGGCGCGGCCGGCAACTTCAGCAGCGGCAACGACATCAGCCTGTTCGTGCAGGGGCACGGGCACGGGCACGGCCGGTCCGAGTCGCCGGCTCTCGCCTTCATGCAAGCGGTGCTGGGCCTGCGCAAACCGCTGGTCGCCTGTGTGCGCGGACATGCGGTGGGCATCGGCGCGACCGTGCTGCTGCACTGCGACTACGTCGTGGCCTCGGACGATGCGCGCATCCGCTTTCCCTTCGTCGACCTGGCGCTCTGTCCCGAGTTCGGCTCGACCCTGCTGCTGAGCCGGATCGTCGGCCGGGCCAAGGCGTCGGAGTGGCTGCTGCTCGGCGCGGCCATTCCGGCGGCGCAGGCTTGCCAAGCCGGTCTGGTCAACCAGGTGCTGCCGGCCGAGCTGGCCGAGGAAGAGGCCTTGTCCGTCGCCAAGCGGCTGGCCGCCAAGCCGCGCCAGGCCCTGGCGGCCACGCGCGCGCTGCTGCGCCAGGCCGACGAAGAAGGGCTGCTGCGCCGCCTGCAGCAGGAGTCGGCCACGCTGAACACGCTGCGCCAGAGCGCCGAGGCGCAAGCCCTCTTCAAGAGCTTTCTCGAACGCCAGCCGTCCATGGCCGCCAGCGGCCAGTGACTGCCATCCCCACCTCGAACCAGGAACGCCCCATGAGCACCGACTACCAGGTCAACGGCGATGTCGCCGTCATCAGCCTCGCCAACCCGCCGGTCAACGGCCTGAGCTTCAGCGTGCGCACCGGCATCGTCAACGACCTCGACCGCGCGCTGGCCGACGCTGCGGTCAAGGCGATCGTGCTCACCGGCGGCGGACGCGCCTTCTCCGGCGGCGCCGACATGCGCGAGTTCAACTCGCCGCGCCGCGAGCCGGGCCTGAACGCGGTGCTCGCCGCGATCGAGGACAGTCCGAAGCCGGTCGTCGCCGCCGTGCACTCGGTGGCCATGGGCGGCGGCCTGGAACTGGCGCTGGCCTGCCACTACCGCGTCGCCGCACCCAAGGCGCGCATCGCGCTGTCCGAGGTCACGATGGGCCTGCTGCCCGGCGCCGGCGGCACGCAGCGGCTGCCGCGGCTGATCGGCCTGGAGGCAGCCACCGACATGATCGTGCACGGCACGTCGGTGGCCTCGGAGAAGCTGGCCGACTCGGGGCTCTTCGACCGCATGATCGACGGTGACCTGCTGCCGGGCGCGATCGCCTTTGCGCGCGAAGTCGCGGCCCGCCCGGGGCCGCACCCGCGGGCGCGCGACCTGAAGCTCGAGCACCCGAGCCCCGACGCCTACCTGGCGGTGGTGCGGCCGGCCATCGCCCAGAAGTACCCCAACCTGCCTGCGCCGCGCTGCTGCCTCGATGCCATCGAGGCCAGCTTCAAGCTGCCCTTCGACGAGGCCCTGGCGCTGGAGCGGCGGCTGTTCATCGAGCTGATGAACGGCCCGGTGTCGCAATCGCTGCGCCACGCCTTCTTTGCCGAGCGCAGCGCCGCCAAGCTGGCCGACGTGCCGGCAGCGACGGCGGAGCGGGCGCTGAACAAGGTCGCGGTCGTCGGCGCGGGGCTGATGGGCAGCGGCATCGCCATGAACTTCCTCAACGCCGGCATCCCGGTGCGGCTGCTCGACCTGTCGCAGGAGGCGCTGGACAAGGGCCTGGCCTCGATCCGCGGCAACTACGAGACCAGCCTGAAGAAGGGCAAGCTCTCGCCGCAGCAGCTCGACCAGCGCATGGCGCTGCTGCAGCCGACGCTGGACCTTGCATTGCTCGGCGACTGCGACCTGGTGATCGAAGCGGTGTTCGAGAGCATGGAGGTCAAGCTGAAGACCTTCCGCGCGCTGGACGAGGTCATGCGCCCCGGCGCGATCCTGGCCACCAACACCTCGACGCTGGATGTCGACCAGATCGCCGCCGCGACCCGGCGCCCGCAGGACGTGGTCGGGCTGCACTTCTTCAGCCCGGCCAACGTGATGAAGCTGCTGGAGGTGGTGCGCGGCGCGAAGACGGCACCGGACGTGATGTTGACGGCGATGGCGCTGGCGCGCCGCATCGGCAAGGTGGCGGTGGTCTGCGGCGTCTGCGACGGCTTCATCGGCAACCGCATGCTGGCCAAGTACACGACGCGCGCCGCCCGGCTGCTGGAGCAGGGCGCGCTGCCCGAGCAGGTGGACCGCGCGGTCGAAGCCTTCGGCATGGCGATGGGCCCGTTCCGCATGGCCGACCTCGCCGGCAACGACATCGGCTGGGCGATCCGCAAGCGCCGCTATGCCGAGAACCCTTCGCTGCCCCGGCTCGAAGTCAACGACCGCCTGTGCGAGCAGGGCCGCTTCGGCCAGAAGACCGGCGGCGGCTGGTACGACTACCAGCCGGGCCAGCGCAAGGCCCTGCCGTCGCCCACGGTCAAGGCGCTGCTGCAGGCCTACTGGACGGAGAAGGGCATCACGCCGAAGCGCTTCAGCGACAAGGAAATCGTCGAGCAGCTGATCTATGCGCTGGTCAACGAAGGCGCAGCCATCCTCGACGAAGGCATCGCCGCGCGCGCCTCGGACATCGACGCCGTGTACCTGCACGGCTACGGCTTCCCGGCCTGGCGTGGCGGCCCGATGTTCTACGCCGACACCGTCGGCCTGTTCAACGTGCGCCGCACGCTGCGCCGGCTGGCCGAGCAGCAGCAGGACCCGGGCTGGCGTCCCGCGCCGCTGCTGGAACGCCTGGGCGCCGAAGGCCGGAGCTTCAACGCCTGAGCGCCGGATGCAACGAACAAGGAATTCATCATGAACGAAGCCGTCATCGTTTCCACCGCGCGCACCGGCCTGGCCAAGAGCTGGAAGGGCGCCTTCAACATGACCTACGGCCCGACGCTGGGCGCGCACGCGGTCAGGCACGCGGTCGAGCGCGCCGGCATCGACCCCGGCGAGGTCGAGGACGTGATCATCGGCGCCTCGGCGCTCGAAGGCACCACCGGCGGCAACGTGGCGCGGCTGATCGCGCTGCGCGCCGGACTGCCGGTGAGCGTGGCCGGCATGTCGATCAACCGCTTCTGCTCGTCGGGGCTGCAGTCGATCGCGCTGGCGGCGCAGCGCGTGATGGTCGAGGGCGCCTCGGTCATCGTCGCCGGCGGCGTCGAGTCGATCTCCTGCGTGCAGAACCAGGCCAACCCGCACATGCGGCGCGACCCCTGGCTGCAGCAGCACAAGCCGGAGATCTACTGGAGCATGCTGCAGACCGCCGAGCAGGTGGCCAAGCGCTACGCCATCGGCAAGGAGGCGCAGGACGCCTACGGTGCGCGCAGCCAGCAGCGCGCCGCCGCGGCGCAGGCGGCGGGCAAGTTCAACGACGAGATCGTGCCGATGACCACCACCATGGGCGTGGTCGACGCGGCCAGCGGACGCGTCGCCACGCGCGAGGTGACGATCGCGGCGGACGAGGGCATCCGCCCCGACACGACGCTGGAAGGCGTGGCCAAGATCCGCAGCGCGCTGCCGGGCGGCGTGATCACGGCCGGCAACGCCAGCCAGTTCTCCGACGGCTCGTCGGCCTGCGTGGTGATGGACGCGAAGCTGGCCGAAAAGCGCGGGCTGCAGCCGCTGGGCGCGTTCCGCGGCTTTGCCGTCGCCGGCTGCGAGCCCGACGAGATGGGCATCGGGCCGGTGTTCGCGGTGCCGAAGCTGCTGGCGCGCGCCGGACTGAAGGTCGAGGACATCGGGCTGTGGGAGCTGAACGAAGCCTTTGCGGTGCAGGTGCTGTACTGCCGCGACAAGCTCGGCATCCCGGACGAGCGCCTCAACGTCAACGGCGGCGCCATCGCCGTGGGCCATCCCTATGGCGTCAGCGGCTCGCGCCTGACCGGCCACGCGCTGATCGAAGGCAAGCGCCGCGGCGTGAAGTACGTCGTGGTGACGATGTGCATCGGCGGCGGCCAAGGCGCCGCCGGTTTGTTCGAAGTGCTGTGAAAGGAGAAGCGGCAATGACTGCGGTGGCAAAACTGTTCGATCTCACGGGCCGCACGGCCCTCATCACCGGCGGCTCAGGCGGCCTGGGGCTGCAGATCGCCGAGGCGCTGGGCTCGCAGGGCGCGCGCCTGGTGCTGTCGGCGCGCAAGGCCGATGCGCTGCAGGCGGCGCAGGAGCACCTCGCCGGCCTGGGCATCGAGGCGAGCTGGATCGCCGCCGACAACGCCAAGGACGCGGACGTCGACCGGCTGGCGAACGAGGCGGTGCAGCGCCTGGGCAAGGTGGACATCCTGGTGAACAACGCCGGGGCGACCTGGGGCGCGACCACCGCCGACCATCCGCTCGAAGCCTGGGACAAGGTGATGAACCTGAACGTGCGTTCGCTGTTCCTGCTGACGCAGAAGATCGGCAAGCTGTCGATGATCCCCAACCGCTACGGGCGCGTCGTCAACCTGGCGTCGATCGCCGGCCTCAAGGGGCCGGGGCCCGGCGCGCAGCCGACCATCGCCTACAACACCAGCAAGGGCGCCGTCGTCAACTTCACGCGCGCGCTGGCCGGCGAGTGGGGCCAGTACGGCATCACCGTCAACGCGCTCGCGCCGGGCTTCTTCCCGTCGAAGATGACCAAGGGAACGATCGCCAAGCTCGGCGTCGAGAAGCTGGCGGCGCGCACGCCGCTGCAGACCATCGGCGACGACGACGACCTGAAGGGCGCCGCGCTGCTCTTCGCCAGCGAAGCCGGCAAGCACATCACCGGCCAGATACTGGCCGTCGACGGCGGCCTGACCGCGACCTGAGCGCGATCTGAGCGCGGCTCGACCCCGTTGCCCACCCAACCACCCAACCACCCAGCCAAGGAGTTCCCCATGAGCAGCCAAGCCAACACCCCCGAAGTGCGCATGACGATCGTCGACGAGCACATCGCCGTCATCTCGCTCGACAACGCGGCGAAGAAGAACGCCATCACGCCGGAGCTGATGCAGCAGTTGTCGCAGCACCTGACGACCTTCGACAACGATGACAAGCTGTGGGTCGCGGTGCTCGACCCGGCGGGCGAGCACACCACCGCCGGGCTGGACATGCCCAAGTTCTTCGGCCCCACGGCGACGGCCAAGCCGATCCCGCCGGACCAGGTCGACCCCTTCGGGCTGAAGAAGCGCTGCCGCAAGCCGCTGATCTCGGTGGTGCACGGCATCACCTACACCATCGGCATCGAGCAGATGCTGGCCTCGGACATCGTCATCGCGGCCGACACCGCGCGCTTCGCGCAGCTCGAATCCAAGCGCGGCATCGCGCCGCTGGGCGGCGCCCATTTCCGCTACCTGACGCGCACCGGCTGGGGCAACGCCATGTACCACCTGTTCCTGTGCGACGAGTTCGACGCCCAGGAGGCCTACCGCTGCGGCTTCGTGCAGGAGGTCCATCCCTACGGCAAGCACCGCGAGCGCGCGCTGGAGATCGCGCGGCTGATCTGCAAGGTCGCGCCGATCGGGCTGCGCGCGACCAAGGAATCGGCGCTGACCTACATCGAGCACGGCGAGAAGGCGGCGATCGACGTCATCCCGCGCGTGCGCGAGCAGGTCTTCGCGTCGGAAGACTTCAAGGAAGGCATCAAGTCCTTCGTCGAGCGCCGCGAAGCCCGCTTCCAGGGACGTTGAGCGCACGTTGACTGACGGCCCGCGCCGCGGGCCGGTTTGACTGCTGCCCCGCGCCGCGGGCCGGTTTGACTGCTGCCCCGCGCCGCGGGCCGGCTTCACTGCTGCCCCGAACTGCGGCCTCGCCCGCGAGGCCGCCGGGGCGGCGTGCGCCCTGCATTTGCCACCAGACATCCGAAGGACCGATCATGCCCATCGCCTACCAGGCTCCTGTCGACGATTACGTCTTCCTGCTGCACGAGGTGATCGCGCCGGACGGCGGACATGCGGTCGGCGATTTCGCTGCCGACGACACGCGCCAGGTGCTGGAGCAGGCGGCGAAGTTCTACGAGGAGGTCTACGCGCCGCTCGATGCCGTCGGCGACGAGCAGGGCTGCCGGCTGCAGGACGGCAAGGTGAGCACGCCCGCGGGCTTCAAGGCGGCCTACGACGCCTGCTGCGCGGCCGGCTGGCCCAGCGTGGCCGCGCCCGAGGCCTACGGCGGCGCGGGCCTGCCCGAGATCATCGGCCAGGCGGTCAGGGAGTTCGCCGCGTCGGCCAACAACTCGCTGGCGCTGTACACCGGCCTGACCAACGGCGCGCACGCCACGATCCGCCGCAACGGCGCCGACTGGATGCGCGAGCACGTGGTGCCGCAGATGGTCCGCGGCCGCTGGACCGGCACCATGTGCCTGACCGAGCCGCACTGCGGCACCGACCTGCGCCTGATGAAGACGCGTGCCGTGCCGCAGCCCGACGGCACGTTCCGCATCAGCGGCACCAAGATCTTCATCTCCGGCGGCGACCAGGACCTCGCCGAGAACGTCATCCACCTGGTGCTGGCCAAGCTGCCGGACGCGAGCGGCCGCTACGTGGACCAGCTCTGGACCGTGAACCTGTTCCTGGTCTCGAAGCGGGCGATCGACGCGCAGACCGGCACGCTGGGCGGCGCCAACGGCGTCGGCGTCGGCGGCGTCGAGCACAAGATGGGCATCAAGGGCAATGCCACCTGCGTGATGAACTTCGACGACGCCGTCGGCTGGCAGGTCGGCGGCGCGCAGCCCGGCGCCGCGGCCGGTCAGCGCTCGTCGGCCGGCATGAGCGGCATGTTCGAGATGATGAACTCGGCGCGCCTGGGCACCGGGCTGACCGCGCTGGCTTCGGCAAATCGCGCCTACGGCCATGCGGCGCAGTATGCGCGCGAGCGGCTCGTCGGCCGCGCCGCCGAGGCGCAGGACCGCGGCACCGACGCCGCCGATCCGATCATCGTCCACCCCGACGTGCGCCGCCTGCTGCTCGAGCAGGCCGCGTTCATCGAGGGCGCGCGCGCGCTGGGCCTGTTCGTGCGCACGCTGCTCGACGAGCCCGACGAGACCCGGCGCGCGGCCAGCGTGGCCGTCGGCAGCCTGCTGACGCCGGTCGTCAAGGCCTGGTTCAGCGACCGCGCGTTCGCCGCGGCCAACGGCGCCATGCAGTTGATGGGCGGGCACGGCTACATCCGCGAGAACGGCGTCGAACAACTGGTGCGCGACGCGCGCATCTTCCAGCTCTACGAGGGCGCCAACGGCGTGCAGGCACTCGACCTGGCGCTGCGCAAGCTGCCGGGCAACGGCGGCCGTGCGTTCGCCGACTTCATCGAGCTGGTCGAGCGCAGCGCGCAGGAGGCGGGTGAGGATCCAGCCTTGCGCGCGTGGGCCCAGCAGCTCGCGCAAGCGGCGCAGCAGGTGCGCGCCGCCGCGGCCTGGTTCGCCGACCCTCAGCGCAGGCCCTACGACACCGGCGCGTCGTCCTACGACTTCCTGACCATGGTCGGCATCCTCGCCTGCGCCTTCATGTGGTTGCGCATCGCCGAGGTGGCGGTGCGCAAGCTGCCCTCCGCGGGCCACGCGGCCTTCTACCAACGCAAGCTGGCGCTGGCACGCTACTGGTTCGAGCGCGAGCTGCCGCTGATCGCCGCGCTGCGCGAGCGCGTCGAGACGGGGGCGGGTTGCCTGATGGAATTGCCCGCCGAGCAGTTCTGAACCCGCGGGAGACCATGCGATGTCCAAGATACCCAGCTACTGGGCTTCCGACCTGCTGCTGACCGAAGCCGATGTGCAGCGCTTCGAAAGCGTGCCTTTGGCCGAGCGGCGCCTGCCGCCATCGACCTACGAGATGCTGATGGATGGCTGCGCCATCGACCCGGCCAAGGTCGCGATCCATTTCTTCACCGACGGCTGCCGGCCCGTGGAGACGGCGCGGCGCGTCACCTATGGCGAGTTGCGCACCAAGCTCAACCAGACCGCCAACCTGCTGTGCGAGCTGGGCATCGGCAAGGACGATGTCGTCTCGGTGCTGATGCCGGCCGTGCCCGAGGCGCTGTTCGCGCTGTGGGGGGCGCAGGCCGCCGGCATCGTCAACCCGGCGAACTGGATGCTCGAGCCGGAGATCCTGGTGCACATGTTCCGCGCCGCCGGCACCAAGGTCATCGTGGCCTATGGCGGGGACGAGAACGCGTCGCCGTGGCCCAAGCTCGAAGCCGTCGTGCGGCAGTTGCCGGGCCTGGCCGCCGTGGTGCGGGTGGGCGGCGACACACCCTGCCCGGCGTCGGTGGCGGGCGTCAGGGTCGTCGACTACGCGACGCAGGTCGAGCAGTGCCGTGGCGACCGCCTGCTGTCCGGCCGCGTCTTCAGCCCCGATGACACGGCCTCGCTGTTCCATACCGGCGGCACCACCGGGGCGCCCAAGCTGGCCAGGCAACTGCACCGCAACCAGGTGTTCTGGTCCTGGGCCTCGAAGTATTTGACGGGTATCGGCAGCGAAGAGGTGCGGCTCATCGGCGTGCCGGTGTTCCACGTCGCCGGCGCCATCGTCGGCGGCTATGCGCCGCTGACGCGCGGCGCGAGCGTGGTGCTGATGACCTCGGCCGGCTACCGCCACCCTTCGGTGGTGCCCCGGCTGTGGAAGATCGTGCAAGCCTTCCGCGCCACCACCGACGAAGCTTATTCGCTGGCGAAGGGTAGCGAAAACGACTTTGGCCGAGAGGCGATCGACACGCTGGTGAAGCGAATGGAGGACGATCGCGACGACCTCGTTGTTATCTTGGCTGGCTACACGGAGTCAATGAAGACCTTTGTAGCGGCAAACCCTGGATTGGCGTCGCGTTTCCCGCAGACCGTTCCGTTTGCTGACTACTCGGTCGACGACCTCATCAGCATCTTCTGCGGACTTGTCAGCGCAAACGACTATGCGATCGGCGACGGTTTCAACGACGCGCTTCGCGGCCATGTACAGTTGCTTTGGAATCGCCGCACGGAGTCGTTCGGCAACGCGCGGCTGATGCGCAACCTCTTCGAAGCGACCTTGCAAGAACAGGCTAACCGCCTAGCGAGCGCGTCGGATCTCGATACCGATGCGCTTGGCGCTCTGACCATCGAGGATGTCGACGCGGCTGCTCGCAGATTCAGCTAGGCCGCTGGCGCTTTGCCGCTTTGCCGACGGTCAGTGCCGGCTCTCCAAAGAGCATTGTCGACCGTTCCCGTCTTCGACATCGTTGGATTCATGGCCTGACTGCAGTCACTCGCCAAGATTCGTAGATCGGCCTGTAAACGACCATCGGCGGCCACTGAGCAGACACGCGCAGATGGCGGCTGTGGCGTGCAGCGCAAGTTCAAGATGCCGATCCGAACGACGGCGAGGCGTCGGTGGCAGGCACATGTTCCATCCTTCATTGCGGCTCGTTGTGAGAAGGCCTGTGACCTGCACCGGGACTTGACCGTCAGCGGCGGCTGAACAGCCGCGCATCCCAGACCACAGGTTCAGGGCTTCCGGCAAGGATCTTCTTGAAGTCCGCGTGTTGCGGATTCAACAGCACGTTCATCTCCTTGCGCGCGACGACCGAAGGCACCACCAGCACGGCCGTGCGCCGCTCGCGAATCCAGGCATCGCCGAAGGCGCGGGCCACGCGCAGGTCCGCATGATCCCACCCGGCAGGCAGGCTGCTCTCGCCTTGCTGCTCGACACTCACGGCAGCCGCGATGCTGATCTCGATCGCCACGTGCGTCCTGGGCACCCGCCCGATGCCCGCGTGGGCCAGGCACTCCAGCATGGCGCCGGCGTAGGATCGGCTGGCATAGATGACGCCGAGGCCCGGCGAATTCCATCGGCCGCCCACCAGCGAGGCGCCAATGGGGCTGAACACGTCGAAGCGCCCGTCGGCGATGCGCCAGGCCTGCCAGGCCAGCGACTTGGCTTGCCTGGCCGTAGTGGCCTTGGGCATCGTGTCCTATGCGGCGACGCCGTGGAACAACGACCAGAGCAGATTCTCGACCCGGCGTGCTCCCAGTTCCGTCAAGGCCACCTCGATCGGCCGCTTGCCGCCGAGCATGGCGTGGGCGCTGGACAGAAACGCGCGTGCGTCGTCGGCGTTGTTCCACACGTACTCGGCCGTCGCGATCACCCGCGCCAGGCGTTCGACGCGCTCGCCCTCCTGCGGCTTCAGCTCTTCCCCCCGGCGGTGGAACGTGGCCGCCGGGATGACCCGCTGCATCAGCGCCGCTGCATCGGGCGAGTTGCCGTAGACGTAGCGCGCCACCGCACCGAGCGAGGCCTTGGGCAGCCCGGCCTCCACCTGCTGCTCGAGCTGTTCGACCGAGCTGACCCTTCGACGAAGACCCAGCACTTGGGCGATCTTGCCCGGCTCGACCACGGCAGCGTACATGCGGATGGCTCCCAGTTGATAGATGTCATTCTATCATCTGAGAGAAACTGCGATCCCCTTCTTCAGCCATCAATCGGCAAACACTCCGGCCTCGTCCTGCATCCGCTCGACCACCTGCCCCAGGTGCTGCAGCGTGTCGCCGAACTGCAGCTCCATGCAGCTCAGCCGCTTGAAGGCATGGCCGACGACGGACTCGTCGCTGACGCCGATGCCGCCGTGCAGCTGCACCGCCTGCTGGCCGACGAAGCGCGCCGCCTGGCCCAGCTGCACCTTGACCTGCGAGAACACGCGCGCGCGGCGCTGGGCCGACGGCCGCACCAGTTCCAGCGCGGCATAGAAGCTCATGCCGCGCGCCAGCTCCAGCTGCAGCTTCATGTCGGCCACGCGGTGGCGCAGCGCCTGGAAGCTGTCCAGCGTCACGCCGAACTGGCGCCGTGTGCCCAGGTGCTCGCGCACCAGCAGCAGCAGCCGGTCCATCAGGCCGATGGCCTCGGCGGCCTGCGCACTGAGGCCGATGTCGTTCATCGCGCGCAGCAGGCAGGCCGCTGCTTCACCGCGCGCGACCAGTTCGGCCGGTGCCGCATTCAGCAGCAGGTCGGCCGCGCGCGCACCGTCGTGCAGCGGGTAGCCGCCGACTTCGACGCCCGGGGCGCGTGCCTCGGGCAGCAGCAGCGCCGGCTCGCCGTCCAGCTGCGCCGCGACAATGAAGGCGTGGGCATGGTCGCCGGCCGGCACCAGCGTCTTGCGGCCGTGCAGCCGCCACAGCTTGCCGCGGCACAAGGGTAAAGGCTGCGCCCGACTGGCGGGGTATCCACAACCTTCCGCGCTCTCTGCGTTCGCTTGTGCAGGCCGGGTGAGCCCCCCCGCCTGTCGCCCTTGCGCCTTGCCTCCCCCGGTCTCGGCGACGGCCAGAGGCCCAGCACAGCGCAGTGCTGAGCCTCGCAGCCGATTCAGGAGCAGAGACCATGAGCAGCCATCAAGTCCCCCGCCAAGACGTTTACAGCCGCGTGACGGCAACCATCGTCGCCAGCCTCGACGCCGGTGTTCGCCCGTGGCAGAAGCCGTGGAACGCAACTCATGCCGCCGGCCACATCACCCGCCCGCTGCGGGCCAACGGCCAGCCCTATCGGGGCATCAATGTGCTGCTGCTGTGGGGCGAGGCCATGGAGAAGGGCTGCAGCGCCCCGATCTCGCTTGATCGGGTCGTGAGGGCGCTGCTAGACTGCCGGCGATGGGTGCCATCGACCAACTGCCACCGCCGCTGAAGCGCCATCGGCTGCGTGCCGATGAATACCAGCAACTGGGCCGCACCGGGATCATCGGCCCTGAGTTGCGCGTGGAACTGCTGGACGGAGAGATCATCGAGATGGCGCCGATCGGCACGCGGCATTGGGCGATGGTGAACCGGCTGGACATGCTGCTCAAGCAGGCCATCGGCAAGCGGGCCATCGTCTCCTCGCAGTCGAGCTTCCGCCTCGACGACTACAGCGAACCGGAGCCGGACCTGGCGCTTTTCAAATGGCGCGACGACTTCTACGCCACCGCATTGCCGACTCCCGCCGACACGTTGCTGTTGATCGAGGTTTCCGACAGCAGCCTGCGCTACGACCGCGAGATCAAGCTTCCGCGTTACGCCCGCCGCGGTGTGCCCGAGGTGTGGATCGTGGACCTGGAAGCGCAGCTGCTGCGCGTGCATCGCGAGCCCAATGGCGACGACTTCCTGCAAGGCAGCGCCACTGCCACGCCCGGGATATTCGGCCTCGCTGCTTTGCCGGGCGTACCGGTCGACTTGACAGGCCTGTTCGGCTGACCGGACGCCCGCGCCGCCGCCGCCCCGGCGTGCCGACCGCTCGCCAAGCGCCGCCTGAGCGTCTCGTCACTCCCCGCGCACAGAGCATCGGCTTCAAGCGCGGAGAGAACTGAGGCCTGGAAGGAGCCCGCTTCGACGCACGGGCTCTTCCCCGCTTCCCCGAGCTCAGGCCAGCGGCGTCGCGCGCGCGACCAGCGCCGCGCAGTCCACGCCGCGCGGCAGCGTGCCGTACTGCCGCTGCCCCTCGCCCTGCAGCCGCGAGGCGCAGAAGGCGTCGGCGACGGCCGGCGGCGCGTGCTGCACCAGCAGCGCGGCCTGGATCGCCAGGGCCATGCGGTCGACCACGTGGCGCGCGCGGTATTCCAGGTCGGCCTGGTCCTTGAACTCGGCCTGCAGCGATGCGACCCAGCGGTCCAGCGCCGTATTCGCGCCGCGCGCCTTGGCCAGCTCGGCGAAGAAGGCGCCGACCACTTCCGGCGACTTCTGCATCGCGCGCAGCACGTCCAGGCACTGCACGTTGCCGCTGCCTTCCCAGATGGCGTTGACCGGCGCCTCGCGGTACAGCCGCGGGAAGGGACTGTCCTCCATCACGCCGCTGCCGCCGATGCATTCCATGGCCTCGTAGGCATGCTGCGGCGTGCGCTTGCAGATCCAGTACTTGCCCACCGCGGTGACCAGGCGCACCAGCGCGTCTTCATGCTGTCCTTGTTGCGGATGGTCGCGGTGGTCCATCGCGCGCGCCAGGCGCATGGTCAGCGCCAGCGAGCCCTCGTGTTCCAGCACCAGGTCGGCGAGCACGTTGCGCATCAAGGGCTGTTGATTCAGCACGCGGCCGAAGACCGAGCGGATCGAGCAGTGGTGCAGCGCCTGCACCACCGCCGCGCGCTGGCCGGCGGTGGAGCCGATCATGCAGTCGAAGCGCGTCATCGCCACCATCTCGATGATCGTGCGCACGCCGCGGCCTTCTTCGCCGACCATCCAGGCCAGCGCACCGCGCAACTCGGTCTCGCTGCTGGCGTTGCTGACGTTGCCCATCTTGCGCTTCAGGCGCAGCACCTGCAGCGGGTTCTTCGTGCCGTCGGGCCGCCAGCGCGGCAGCAGGAAGCA
>OEIU01001094.1_pt1 | contig 19554 bp, 11 predicted proteins | sample 1539221 | NCBI WGS metagenome assembly OEIU01 (sample SAMN03792071, study PRJEB22550) | activated sludge metagenome | feature: wastewater treatment plant; material: activated sludge; isolation source: Wastewater treatment plant of a petroleum refinery complex | place: Argentina: Zarate | collected...
TCACAACACGGCACCGAATTTGACGCCGGACCTTGCGCAGGCCTGATCGGCGGTGCAATCGATGGCGTAACGCAGACGGGCGAGGGGAATGGAACTGGAAAAGGGGCGCCCAAAGTCGGGCCGGGCAGTCAAGATGACGGACATTGCGCGGATCGCGGGGGTATCCTCGTCGACCGTGTCGCGGGCGCTTGCCGATCATCCCACCATTCCCGAGGCGACGCGAAATACGATCCAGGCGCTGGCGAGAGAGCATGGCTATGTCGTGAACCGCGCCGCGCGGAACCTGCGCCAGAGCCAGACGCAGACGATCGCCGTCGCGGTCCCGCTTGGCCACGAGCGCGAGCAGCTGATTTCAGACCCCTTCTTCCTGCGCCTGTTCGGACATCTCGCCGACGAGATTTCGCAGCGGCGCTACGACATCCTGCTCGTGCGCGAGCCCTCGCCCGACGCGCATTGGCTAGGGCGCCTCGTTCAGTCGCAGCGCGCCGACGGCTTCATCATCGTCGGGCAGAGCGACCAGCATCAGGCCCTTAACCTTGCGGCCCGCGACTACCGCCCGCTGGTCGTCTTCGGTTCAGAACTGCCAGATCAAATCTATTGCTCCGTCGGCTCCGACAATTTCGAGGGCGGCCGGCTTGCCACGGACCATTTGCTCCGATCCGGCCGCAGGCGCATCCTGTTCCTCGGTCCCGCCGAACTGCCGCAGATCGACCTCCGGCTGGACGGTTACCGGCAGGCGATCGGCGATCATGGCCTGTCGGTCGACGAGAGCTTCGTCCTGCCCGCGCATTTTACGGGACCCTCGGCCCATGACGCGGTGCGCGATCTTCTCGCGCGGGGGGTGGAATTCGACGGCATCTTTGCGGCCTCTGACGGCATCGCGCTGTCCGCGATCCGCGCGCTTGAGAGTGCAGGCATGCGCTGCCCTGACGACATCTCCGTCGTGGGTTTCGACGACAGCGATCTCGCCTCGCAATCCCATCCGGCGCTAACCACCATTCGGCAAGATGTCCCCGGTATCGCGGCGACGATCGTCGATCATCTGTTTCGACGGCTGGAAGGGGAAGGCACCTATTCGTCGACGCTGCCGGTGAGCCTCATCCTCCGGGAATCCGCTCCCGGCTGAAAACACAGATGGCCGATTGCAGACCGGCAGGTTTTGGAGCGGCGGAACGCTATAGCTGCCCTTGGCGCGGCATAATCTCCTGTTAGGAGCCGCCAGAAAAATTCGCGACTAATTCAAGTCGAGAGGCGACCTATCGCTACCTCTCATGTCCTTTGAATTTGTAACGGACCTTTTTCTGCTGGTCAGTCGCCGCGGTGGATGCGAAATATGCATTCGAATGGGGCGAGTGGAACAAAAATGAAACATTCATTTCCGGGTTGGGGAAATTCCTCCGATGGCGATCCTACCGATGCACGGCCCGTCTGAAGCTGGCGGAGCCGCATCGCTCGTTCGCCCGCTTACCAGGCGGCGCAAAAAGAATGGAGCGCTGTATGTCCGACCCGCAGAAATCGAGACTGGAATTGCCGCAGCCTATATGCGGCCGCTCGCAAATCTCGCTCAAGATAATGCCATCGCGAGCGAATGCCTTTTGCACTTCGCCCGTCATTTTCGGCCGAACGGGCCGAGCTCAAGCTATGAGGCCATCGTGACTGCCCTGCTGGAACGGGTCGATCGGCAGGGGCGAGGACGGATAGGCGGTATCCCCCTACACCCCCGGCGCGACGTTCGCGAGAGCGGCCGCGACGAGTTGCTGGTCCGTCTTGTCGGCGGGACCGACGTTCTCGATATCTTCGAATGCCGTTTTGCCATGGCAATTCGCACGCTGACTATCGACGCCATTCGTCATTTCAAACGCATCGATGGTTCGGAAGTCTCGGCCGAAGCGCTTGTGCCGGCCGAGAGCGATGACAGCGCCGAGGATGTTATGGGCGCGATCCTTTTCCGGCGAGACGGCAGCCGTATGTCCGAGGCCGAGATAAAGGTGGAGTTGACCCGGTTGCGGCCTCTGCTGACTGAAAAGCAGTTCACCGCCATGGTCGCGGTGCATTATCTGGGACTCAAGGAGGAATCGATCGATCCGGATGAAGTGACGGCGGAAAAGCTCATGAAGATTACCGGGCGAATGGTACGCATTCATCTGAAGGCCGCGACCGAAGCGATCACCAAACATATGGAGTCGGGACAATGACCGACCATTCTGAGGAATTTACGAACATCCTGCTGGAGCTGGGTGTCGACGGCGACGTATCGCCGGAAGCGGTGCGTTTCGCGATGGCCGCGCATCCGGAGTATGCCATGGAAATCGCGGCCTTCGCTCTGGAATGGCACATCGATGAGGAGTCCGAGGCGCAGGTCGATGTCCCGCTACCTGCTGCTGATCTGTCGCGCCTTTGGCAGGGGGCTGCTATTTGCGATCCCTTCCAAGGCAAGTCCCCGCAGGAATTGAAGAGTCTTGCCCAGCAACTCGATCTTCCGATCGCGATTCTGCGACAAATCTGCCGCCGGATGATCGATGCAGCCACGATCCCGCTCATCCTCATCGGCGATCTTGCACACTATCTGCGGGTCGAGACCGGGACCCTGTTCGGATTCTTGGATCTCGAGCCATCCTTGGCGAATACGGAGTATCGATCGAACCAGCCCCCTCAGGCTCTTGCCAAGATATCCTTCGCAAACGCAGTACGAATGACGCCGATGAGCGCAGAGTTGCGTGAGAAGTGGCTGACGTTAGCAGAATAGGTGGAGAATTTCGACGCCATCAGGCGAGCGGCGGCCGAACTTCGCCTTAAAGTCGACCCGGGCTTCACCGAACTGCACGCTGCTGAGGTGGTCAAGCGCGCAATCGAACAATGTGAACTGACGGTCGAAGAGCTCGATCCGGACGATCCGGGACTGGCCGGATCGATCGGCGTTCTAGATCGAACATTCGGCCTCGTTCTGGTGAGCAATGCACTCGAACCCGCGGCGCGGGAAGAAGTGATCGCGCACGAAGTCGGCCACTTCACAGTCCATGAGGCGCCGCGCCCGACTGTGACCGACGGCTACAACGCACCGGGTGCGGGTGACCCGGCCCAGAGAGTTGAAGCCTATGGCATCAAGGAACGCCGCGAAGCGCAGGCCAATGTCTTCGCACGGGAGCTCCTGTTGCCCAGAGCGCTTACCCGACAATTGTTCATGGCCGGCGAGCGCGCGGCGGCCATAGCGGACCGGCTTGGCATTCGCCGCGAAACTGTCTTCCAGCAGCTCACCGATGCGCTGCTGCTTCCGGACATGACTGCGGCTCCGGATAGCGCCTCGCGCCCTTCCCCTCCTCCGGATAAATATCAGGAGGAGGCGATCGTTCACCGCGGCGAGGCGTTCCTGCTTGAGGCGGGTCCCGGCACCGGCAAGACGAAAACGCTGGTGGAGCGGATATCTCGACTTCTCAAGAACAAGGAGGCGCAGGCCGACGAGATACTGGCTCTGACCTTTTCCAACAAGGCTGCGGGAGAGATCGCCGATCGTGTCGAAAAGGCGGCGGGTGCCGCAGCGGCGAATATCTGGACAGGGACCTTTCATGCCTTCGGTCTCGAGCTGCTTCGCAAATATCACGAGACTTTCGGTAAGGGGCAGGACCCGCGGTTGATCGACGGCAGCGAAGCCATCCATTTGCTGGAAGACAGCCTGCCGACGCTTCCCATCGTCCATCTGCAGAACCTGTTCGAGCCGGCGCTTGCGCTGCGCGATATCTTTCGCGCCATCTCCCGCGCCAAGGACGAACTCGCCAGCCCGGCAGATTATGCTGAGAAGGCCGAGGCAATGGCGAAGAAGGCGGCGGAGGACGTCGACGCCGACGCCGCGCTCGACGCGGCGAAGGCCGTGGAAGTCGCGCTGGTCTATAAACATTATCAGGCCAAGCTCGATCAGCTTCACGCTGTCGATTACGGCGACCTTGTCATGCTGCCGGCTCTGAAACTTCGCGATGATGCTGAGTTTGCCAAGAACCTTCGAGCGCGTTTCAAATGGATCCACGTCGACGAATATCAGGATATCAATCGCGCCAGCGCCGTCCTGATCAAGGGTCTCGCCGGCGAAGGAAACAACCTGTGGGTCGTGGGGGATGCGAGGCAATCCATCTATCGCTTTCGCGGCGCATCGACCGCGAACATGGCGCAGTTCAAAAAACACTATCCGGTTTCGCTCCGGCGCAGACTGGGCCGAAACTATCGCTCGACCAAGCCGATCGTCAGCCGCTTCATAGAATTCGGCAACGACATGCAAGTGTCGGATTATGCGCTTCCGCTCGAGCTTGAAACGAACCGAGACGAGCCGGGCACGCCTCCAAGCATTTCCGCGGCGGCAGACACCGATGCGGAAATGGACGAGCTCGCCGGCGCAATCCGCGCGCTGGAGAAGTGCGGAACTGCGCTGAGAGACCAAGCCATATTGGCCAGAAGCAACGGCATTCTCGGGCGCGTCGGCGAGGAACTGGAAGCGCGCGGGATTCCAGTCCTCTATCTTGGCCCGCTCTTCGACCGACCTGAAATACGCGATCTTCTTTCGGTGCTCGCGATCGTGGGCGGGGCCGACGCCCCGCTCCTGCGCGTGGCCGGCTTTCCCGAATATGGCGTTCCGCTCGACGACGTCGTCAAGCTTCTGGGGATCGCGCGTGAGACGAAGCGACCGGTCACCGAACTCATTGTCGATGCGGAGACCCTGGCGGTGTTATCGGTGCCCGCACGTATGGGCCTCGAGCGCCTCGGAAATCACCTACAGGGATTTCATGCGGGGCACACTCCGTGGTTCGTCCTCATGGAGTATCTGTTCGAGCGAAGCGACTATGTCGTCCGCCTGATGGCCGGTCAGACACCGCGTGACGAGATGCGGCGCGTGGCAGTCCGCCAGCTTGTCGAAGCGATGCGGTCAATGCCGCTTCGCGGCAGCAGTTCCCCCATCAAGCGCGGCTTGGACCGCGTCCGGCATATGGTTTTGCTTGCCGATGACAGGGAGTTGAGACGCCTCCCCGACGAGCTTTCCGGCCTCGACGGCGTTCAGCTGCTTACGATACATGGAAGCAAGGGGCTTGAGTTCGAGGCGGTCCATTTGCCCTGCCTCTACGCTGGCACGATCCCGGCTGCCGACCGGCGACCCCGTTGCCCTCCGCCCGCAGGCCTGATTGACGACAGCGCCGAAACCGACAGTCACATTGCCGAAGAGGAATGCCTCTTTTTCGTAGCCATGTCGCGCGCGCGGACGCATCTGCGCCTTTATCGCGCGGCTAGGCGCGCGGGCAAGAATTCGAACCCGTCGGCATTCCTCGACCGGCCGGGACTTGCACTCCCGGCCTCGGCCGATTGTCAGAGGATTGCCAGGATCTACCCGGTTGTCGCTCCGTCCCCGCTGCCGGTGCCGCCGCCGCCCGCAAAGCTGAGGCACCGTGACATCGAGCGCTACGACGATTGCCCGCGTCGCTTCTATTATGAGCGCGTTGTCGCCCTCCGCGGTGATGCACCCGAAAGTGCCTATCTCGAGGCTCATCGCTGCCTGCTGGCGGTCCTCGATGCGGCTCGTGAAAGCGACGTTGCGCTTGACGCGGCGCAGGTCTCGGCCATCTTCGAGGAGGCGTGGTCCACGAGCCCATTGGTGGGACACGTCTTCGAAGCCTCTTACCGCAACCTGACGGAAGCCATGCTGGCCGGGCTTCTGCCTGTCCTCGCTGCGGGGAGCATGGAAGGCGATGCGAAATTTTCCGTCGAGATCGGCGGACGAACGGTCGAGCTGCATGTCGATCAGATAATCGGCGACGGGCCGGGGACAATTTATCGTACAATTCGGGCTGGCAAGCAGAGTAAGGGCGAAGCGGACAAGATCGGAAACAGCCTGCTGCTGGAAGCCGTCAATCGGGGCGCCGGAATGTCTGGCCGCGTCGAAACCTTTCATCTGGCGGACGCCGCGACAACGCCCATAGAACAGACCGACCGGAAGAAAGGCGCCAGGCTCGAAACCAGCCGGACCATCGTCGCAGCAATCGACAAAGGGGAGTTTCCACCCAAGCCGAGCGACTGGTCCTGCCCGCGATGCCGCTACTTCTTCCTTTGCCCGGCGCCGGTGCCTGCCGCCTGAATTTTTTTCGAAGACCGACTTCCGGGTTCACCGCCCCCGGCGATCAACCTCCTGTCGGCCACGGCATTCCGTCGCGGCCCGAACGGCATGAGGTAATTTAACATGAATACTGAAGAGAAAAACAACGAAGCGAGCCGTGCGGGCCGTTTCAGCTTCCTCGTCAACAGCGAAACCTATCGCACCGACGATCGTCGCATCGATGGCGAAGATGTGCTGCAGATTTCGGATCACGATCCCGCCGACCAGCACATCCTGATCGAACTGAAGGATCGCGGCACCACCTCGGTGGGCCTCGATGAGAAGATCGATCTCGGCGATGGCGACAAGGCGTTTCGTGCGTTCCGCGGCGATCGCATCTTTCGTCTCACCGTCGAGGGCCGCGGCTACGAATGGGGGCAGCGCAGCTTTGCCGAAAGCGAGCTCCGCCGCATCCACCGTATCGCGGCCGACGAAGTGTTCAGCATGTCGCTGCCGGGCGAGGATCTCATCATCGACGACGAGGGCGAGGTCGATCTCGAAGCGGCGGGGGCCGAGCGCCTCGACGTTGTGAAGCGCCCCGAGGTGCTGATCAAGGTCAACACCAAGCCGGTGAAGATCTCTCGCGGCTGGCACGATGGTCTCGCTATCAAGACGGCCGCCATCGCCCAGGGCGTTGCGATCCAGCTCGACTTCATCCTCGATCTCGAGGGCGAAGGCGTCCCGGCGCGCGTTATCGGCGATACCGATCGTGTGTTCATCCGCGGCGGCGAAAACTTTGGCGCCGTCGACAATCACGAAGACAGCTAAGGATGAGCGAGATGCGCGCCGGCGTCACGGCTGCCATCGCGGAGCTGCGCGAGCAATTCGCGCAGCTCCCGCTCCACATTTATCCTTCTCCCTGCGGCGGCGCGCATGTGCTGATCGAGGATATCCCCCTTGGCGAGCCGTTCGCACAGGAAACCACGTGGGTCGGCTTCTTCCTGTCCAACGCATGTCCGGAAGACGACACCTATCCCTTCTGGGTCCGCCCGGACCTGAGCTTTGCCGATGGCCGGGCTCTCTCGCCGCCGATCCACGGTGGCAATCACTTTCCGGCAGCCGACACGCCCGGCCTTCCCCAGCGGCCAGCCGTGATGATCTCCCGCCGACAGCGGAACCAGTCGGTCTGGATCCAGGAATCTCCGCTGCTGAAACTCCTCTCCGTCATGAAGTGGATGACCGAACGATGAAAACACGCTGCCAACTGCGGATGCCGCGATCGATGTATGAAGAACTCGCCGCCCACCTTTTTCCCGGTGACGGGGACGAGCATGGTGCGGTCATCCAGGCCGGGTTGCTGCAGACCCGGTCCGGGCCGGTGCTCACCGCGCGGTCGCTCGTTCTCGCCGAAGAAGGCAAGGACTGGGTACCGGGAAACCGCGGATACCGAATGTTGCTTGCGCCCTTCATCGCGAAGCAGGCGCGCCTCTGCCGCGACGAGAAGCTCGTCTATCTCGCCGTGCACAACCACGGCGGCAACGACAGCGTCGCCTTTTCGAGCGTGGACATCGAATCCCACGAACGCGGCTTTCCGGCGCTGCTGGATCTCGTCGAAGGCATGCCCGTCGGTTCGCTTGTCTTCGCGCCCAATGCAGTCGCAGGCGATATCTGGTTTCCCGGCGGAGAGCGGTTGACCCTCGATCGCCTTGTTGTGGTCGGCGCAAAGCGAAAGATCTTGCGACCCCGACCGGAGCGCATGGCTGTGGGGGATGCCGGCCGTTTCGACCGGCAGGTCCGGTTGTTCGGCGTCGAAGGGCAGGCGATACTGGCAGGCAGCCGTGTGGCGATCATCGGTCTGGGCGGCGTTGGCTCGCTGCTGGTCGAGCTGCTCGCACGGCTCGGTGTCGGACATTTCGTCCTCGTCGACCCCGACCGCGTCGATCCCACAAACGTGCCGCGCCTCGTCGATGCGACATCATGGGATGCGATGGCCTGGCTGGTCGACAAACGTCGTCCGGAATGGCTTCGCAAGCTCGGCAGGCGCCTCGCCACCAAGAAGGTCGATCTTTCGCGGCGCGTGATCCGCCGCGCCAACCGCAAGGCGAGTGTCGAGCGTCACTTCTCGGTCATGGAGAAGCCTGAAGTCGCCGAGGCGATCAAGGACTGTGACTACATCTTCCTCGCTGCCGATGGGCACAGGGCGCGCCGGTTGTTTAATGCGCTGGTTCATCAGTATCTGATCCCGGGCGTTCAGATGGGGACGCGCATCCAGGTCGATCCCGAGACCGGTGCCGTGATCGATGTCCACACGACGACGAGGCCGGTCACCCCCGCCAAGGGTTGCATGTTGTGCAACCAGGCCGTCAGCCAGGCGCGCCTTCGCGATGAGAGCATTTCGCAGGAAATGCGCGCGGGCCAGCGCTACATCGATGAGGATGACTCGCCCGCTCCGAGCGTCATTACCCTAAATGCTCTGAGCGCCTCGCAAGCGGCAAATGACTTCCTGTTCTACATTACCGGGCTGGTGAACGACGATGCATTCGGTGGAACGATCCAGGGCCGACCGCTTAAGCGGACCCTACGTTTCGTTGATCCTCGGCGTGGCAAGGGATGTCCTGACTGTGGCTCCGGCGGACGACTTGCTCGTGGCGACAAAGCGCGACTGCCGTTGATCGAATGAAAGTCTTTCCCGCTTGGACCGTGATTTCCTTGTTGCGGGGAATCTCGCTGAGCTCGATGCCATGCAGAAGCGGCGACGGCGGGCTGCGACAGTAGTCGAGCCGGGTACAGTTCGGAGGCGTAGTCATAACTCTCCTTTCTGCCCCAGCCCTTCGTCGCTCATCTCGGTATCGTTACCGCTGTCACCACGCTGGCGAGGCCGTTGCGCAAACTCTAGAACGAAAAAATGATCCGATGTGGCTGATAGCTCAGGCAGAATCTAAGAAAATGTCTGATTTACTTGTCTAACCGAGACAAAGTTTGACTTTCGGCGCTTGGCGTGACCGTCGCTGACGGTGTAGCCCTTGTATAGGGGGAAGAGAATCAATGGCCGATATGGAACCGCTCGCGTCGATCCGCGACCGCCTGCTCAAGGAGCGTCACGCGCTTCTCGATCTGTCGACGCGCAATCGTCTGCTTAACACTCCGCTTCGAACACGAAACAACCGCGCGATTGAAATCGTCGACGAGAAATCGACCGAGGTGTTCAGGCTCCTCGATGACGGCAAGGCCCTGAGCTTTCTTCCCGGCGTGAAGCTCAGTGAGGAAGAGCGCGCCGAACTCGATCCCGACGACGATGTCACCGGCGGCATCCCGCAGCCCGACGAGGATGTCGTCGATGCGCGCGGTGTCGCGGGGCGGCACAGCGATCTCCGCCTCCAGACGCGCCTCACCTCCGAAGGGCTACAGAAGCGGCTCTTCGACATCTGGTACGACGCCCAGACCCTGGAACAGGAGCAGGGGGTCAATATCCTCTACCTCGCGATCGGGTTGCTGCGCTGGTACGACAGCGACACCTCGGACATCGCGCGCCACGCCCCGCTCGTGCTCCTGCCCGTCCGCCTCGATCGCAGCAGCGCGGCCGACCGGTTCAAGCTCAAGGGGCGCGACGAACCCCCGTCGCCGAACCTTACGCTGCAGGCGAAGATGAAAGTCGAGTTCGGGCTCGTCATCGAGGATTTCAAGGACGAGGACGAGGTTGATCTCGCTGCCTATTGCGCGCGGGTCGCCGCCACCGTGTCGAGCCAGGCGCGCTGGGAAGTGCTGCCCGACGCCATGGTCCTTGGCTTCTTCTCCTTCTCCAAATTCCTGATGTACCGCGACCTCGATCCCGAAAATTGGCCGGCGGACGGCGCGATCGACGCGAAGACGACCATCGCTGCTCTGCTGCGCGACGGTTTTCCCGCGACCGAGCCGATCGTCGCCGACGACGTCCGGATCGACGACGCCATTCGTCCGATCGAACTTCATCATGTCGTCGATGCCGACAGCTCGCAGACCGTGGTCATCGCCGAGGCCGCCGGCGGGCGGTCGCTCGTCGTCAAGGGGCCGCCCGGAACCGGCAAGTCGCAGACGATCACCAACATCATCGCCGCCGCCGTCGCGCGCGGCAAGAAAGTGCTGTTCGTCGCCGAGAAGATGGCGGCGCTCGAAGTCGTCCACCGCCGGCTCCAGCAGGTCGGGCTCGGGCCGCTGACGCTCGAGCTTCACTCCAACAAGGCGAACAAGCGCTCCCTCCTCGAAGAGCTCAAGCGCACCCGCGATGCCCAGCATCGCGGCGCGCGCGGCGACCTCACCGTTGTCGACAAGCTCGGGGCGACGGGCGACGATCTCAATCGCTTCGCCGCCCGTCTCCACACGCCGCTCGCACCCTCCGAGCTCTCGCCTCACGCGATCCTAGGACGTCTCGCGTCCGTGGGGGACCGTGTGGGCATGGCAGCCTATCCGCTGGATAAGGCCGAAAGCTGGTCGCGGCAGCGCGCCGCCGAGGTTCAGGCGCTTGCGGCGGAAGTCGCCGAGCGCGCGAAGGCGCTGGGCGAGCCGGCCGCGGATCCCTGGATCGGCGTTCACTGCGGGCCGCTCGATCCCGTCGAACGCGAAGCGCTCGGCGCGCGGATCCGGATCGCCGCGGAGGCGCTCGCGCGCGTGCGCGAGGTCGCGGGCGTCGCGGCGCGCGAGCTTGGTGCGGGCCAGGCTTCGCTCTTTTCGGATCTCACCGTCGCGCTCGGCGAGCTGTCGGTGACCCCGATCCCCGCGGGCACCGATCTTGCGGCGATGAGCGATCCGCTCTGGTCGTCCGACGCGGAGCGCGCCGCCGAGCTGATCGCGGCGGGCCGGCGGCTCGCCGCGCTCTGGGGCGACGCCGAAGCGAAGGTCAATGCCGCGGGTCTCGGCGCGGACTGGTCGGCGATCCGCCTTGCGGTCGTGACCAAAGGCGGCAGTCTCTTTCGCATCCTCGACAGCAATTACCGTGCGCAGCTCGCGCTGCTCCGCTCCTATCTGAAGATCGAACTGCCCGGCTCGCAGGACGAGCGGATCGCGCTGATCGACGAAGCGGTCGAGGCACAGGCGGCACGAACCGCGTTCGAGAAGGCGAGCGCTACGGGCGCGATGTTCGGTAGCGCGTGGAAAGGCGAGCGGTCCGACTGGGACCGGCTCGAGGCGGTCCACGCATGGCGCGTTCGCCACGAGGGACAGCCGGGCAGTGTCTGGTCACGCCTCGCCGCGGGCGCCGACATCGACGCGATCGAACATGCGCGTACCGACCTCGCGGTCCAGCTTCCCAATCTCGATGCATCGCTGCGCGATCTGTTCGGGCATCTCCAGCTGGATCTGGAGCGCTCGCTCGGGGCGAACGCATTGTCGGGAGCCGGGCTCGATCGTCTCGCCGCGCGGTTCGAGGGCTGGTCCGCCAATCTTGAGGGACTGAGCCGCTGGACCGCCTTCCATGCGCGGGCCCGCGCGCTCGCCGAGGCGGGCGGCGCAAGCCTTGTCGCGGCGCTCCTCGATGGCGCGGTTGAGCCTGGCGAGCTGCCCGGCGCCTATGCGCATGCCTATGCCGAAGTGCTTCGGGTGGCACTGTTCGAGGCCTGGCCCGAGCTTCGCGGGTTCGACGGCGACCATCATAACGCCATGATCGGCGACTTCCGCCAGTTCGACCGGGCGCGGATCGCGCTCGCGCAGGAACAGATCGTCGCAGCCCATGCCGCCGGTCGCCCATCGGGTGCCGCAGGCATCGGCCCGCTTGGTATCCTCAACGCCGAGATCGCGAAGAAACGCCGCCACGCGCCGATCCGTATCCTGCTCGACAAGGCGGGGCCAGCGATCCAGCAACTCAAGCCCGTCTTCATGATGAGCCCGCTCTCGGTCGCGCAGTTCCTCAAGCCCGGCGCAATGCAGTTCGATATTCTGGTGATGGACGAGGCGAGCCAGATCGAGCCCGTCGATGCGCTCGGTGCCATCGCGCGCGCCGACCAGCTCGTCGTCGTCGGCGATGAAAAGCAGCTGCCGCCGACCGCCTTCTTCAAGAAGCTCACCGGCGAGGACGATGGCGAGGAAATCGACGAGGGGATCACGATCGAGGCCAAGGACGCGGAGAGCATCCTCGAGCTCTGCCTCGCCAAGGGCGTGCCCTCGCGTATGCTGAGCTGGCATTACCGCTCGAAGCACCAGTCGCTGATCGCGGTATCGAACCGCGAATTCTACGAGAACAAGCTCTTCATCGTGCCGAGCCCCTATGACGCCGTCGCGGGGATGGGGCTGAAGTTCAATCTCCTCAAAGATGCGCATTACGACCGCGGCGGCACGCGGACCAATATCCGCGAGGCGCGGCATGTCGCCGAGGCGGTGATCCGCCACGCGCGCGAACACCCTGCGCAGTCGCTCGGCGTCGCGACCTTCTCGGTCGCCCAGCGCCAGGCAATCCTGAAGGAGCTCGAACTGCTGCGCCGCGAGAACGCGGACGTCGAGGAGTTTTTCCTGGGCGGCGGCGCCGAACCCTTCTTCGTCAAGAATCTGGAGAATATCCAGGGCGACGAGCGTGACATCATCTTCATCTCGGTCGGCTATGGCAAGACCGAGCAAGGCTATCTCGCTCACGCCTTCGGTCCGCTGAGCGGCGAGGGCGGCGAGCGCCGTCTCAACGTGCTCATCTCGCGCGCCAAGCTGCGCTGCGAAATCTTCTGCAACTTCACTGGCGCCGATATCGATCTCGAGCGGACGAAAGCGCGCGGCGTCGCGGCGCTCAAGCTGTTCCTGACCTTCGCCGAGACCGGTCATTTCGGGATGGGCGAAGTGTCGGGCGAGGATTTCGACAGCGAGTTCGAAATCCAGGTCTGCGAGCGCCTGCAGGTCCTAAGTTATGACGTGAAGCGCCAGATCGGGGCGTCGGGCTTCCGGGTCGATCTCGCGATATCAGATTCCGAGAAACCCGGCCGCTTCCTGCTCGGGATCGAATGCGACGGCGCCCAATATCATTCTTCGCGCTCGGCACGCGACCGCGACCGGCTGCGCCAGCAGGTGCTCGAGGCGCATGGCTGGATCATTCACCGGGTCTGGAGCGCCGACTGGTATCTGCGGCCGCAGGCCGAGCTCGCGAAGATCGAGGCGGCGGTCGCCGGCGCGAAGGCGGAATGGGCGGCGCGCGACGAGGAAGGCTATCGCGCTCCGCCGGCAGTGCCCGTCAGCTTCGAGGCCGAGACGGTCGGCGACACCGATATCGTGACCGCGATCGCCGGTGAGAGGCCCCGGCACGAGGTGCGACCTTCGGCCTATGTCGAGGCCGACTTCCCCGTCATGCGCGCCTCCGAGCCGCATGAGACCTCGCTCGCGCTGATGGCCGATTATGTCGCGAAGATCGTCGAGATCGAGTCGCCGATCCATGGCGACGAAGTCGCCGCGCGCATCCGGATGCTCTGGGGCCTCGCGCGCGCCGGAAGCCGTATCCGCGGCCATGTCGACCGGGCGCTCGGCGTCGCGGTTCGCAAGGGGATGATCGAGGGCGGGCCCTTTTACGTCTGGCCGGGCAAGCCGCTCGTCGTGCGCGATCGCTCGGGCGTGACCTCACCGACGCTGCGCAAACCCGAAATGCTGCCGCCCGCCGAAATCCGGCAGGCGGTCCTCGATATCGTCAACGCCAACTATGGCGCCGGTCGCCACGATCTCGTGCTCGCGGTATCGCGAAGCTTCGGCTTCCTCTCTACGAGCGCGCAGCTTCGGGCGGTCATCGAAGCTGTGATCGACTGCGCGCTCGAGTCAGGCGATCTGGAAGAGCGCGGGGACTTGCTGGTGCTCGTCAAATGAAGCCCGTCCGAATCGGAGAAACCAATGCGCTTCATTCACACGTCTGACTGGCAGCTCGGCAAGCCGTTCGGACGCGCATCGGAACAGGCGCGCGCTGCTCTGCTCGAGGCGCGGCTGGACGCGATCGATGCGCTGGCGGCCGCGGCGCGACACGAAGGTGCTGGCCTCGTGCTGGTGGCCGGTGACGTATTCGACAGCCCCGAGCCCGGCGACCGCATCTATCGCCAAGCGCTGACGCGCATGAAGGCCGCTGCCGATATCCGCTGGGTGTTATTGCCCGGGAACCATGATCCGGCGCGCGCCGACGGCCTGTGGAGCCGTCTGGCCGGCGAGGCGCCGGAAACGGTGGTCGTCTGTCTCGAACCGCAGCCGATCGAACTCGCCGAAGGATATTGGCTACTGCCCGCGCCGCTCCAGTATAAGCGGACGCAGGATGATCCGACGGCCTGGTTCGACCATGCCGAGACGCCGGACGGCGCCAAACGGATCGGCCTCGCCCACGGCCCGATCCGCGATTTCGGGTCGAGCACGCCCGCGGCGAACCTGATAGCACCCGACCGCGCCCGCCGCGCGGGCCTTGCCTATTTAGCGCTCGGCGACTGGCATGGCCGCCGCGAGATTGATCCCCTGACGCACTATTCCGGCACGCCCGAACCCGACGATTTCGATCGCGAGGTGAGCGGCGTGGCGCTGCGCGTCGACCTGACTGGCGAAACGCCGGACGTCGCGCAAATGGCAATTGGACGCTACTGCTGGATGTCGGAAAGCTGGTCGCTCGGCAGCGCCGCCGAGTTCGATGGGCTCCTCGCCAATCTCGCGCCCGGCATTGAGCGGCAGCATCTCGTGCTCCGGCTCCGGCTGTCCGGCCTGCTCACGCTCGCCGAGCGTGTTGCGGTCCGTGACCGTCTCGAAAACGAGTTGGCCCACGAGGTCCGCTGGCTCGATCTCAATCTCGACGATCTTTATGCGCGTCCGACAGACGCCGATCTTGCCGACATCGACGCCAATGGCGTGCTGCGCGTCGCCGCCGAGCGGCTGCAAGCGCTGTCGGCGACCGACGATGCCGCTGGCAAGCGCGCGGCGGCGGCGCTCGAACGCCTCTATGTCGAGCAGCGCCGCGCCGACCGGCTGGAGGCGCGTTGATGAAGATCCGCGAGCTTCGCATCGAGAATTTCCGCAAATTCCGCCAGCCGTTGCTTCTGACCGGGTTCGAGGACGGGCTGAACCTCGTATGCGAGCAGAATGAGGCCGGAAAATCGACCGTCCTCGAGGCCCTGCGCGCCGTGCTGTTCGAGCGGCACGGCTCCCGGAGCGATCGCATCCGCTCGTTTCGGCCGCATGGCGATGAGGTCGCGCCGACCATCGAGCTCGGTTTCGATCTCGGCGACGCGAGATGGAAACTGCGCAAGCGCTTCCTCCAGAACCCCTTGGTCGAACTCGAAGGTCCGACCGGGCGAGCCACCGGCGATGAGGCGGAGGAACGCTTGCAGACTTTGCTTGGCTTTGCACGGGCTGGAAATCGCGGCGCCGACGACGACAGCCGTGGCGCCTTGGGCCTGCTCTGGGTCGAGCAGGGTCAATCCTTCGTGCTCGGAACGCCAAGCCAAGGCGCCCGCCGGACGCTCGAAGAAGTCCTCGCTGGCGAAGTCGGCGCCGTGACCGGCGGCCAGCGCACCACTACCGTTCTGCAGGCCATCGAACGCAGCCTCGCCGAATATCAGACTCCGACTGGCCGGCCTGCCCGCCGCCTTCTCGATGCGCAGGAGGCCGCCGCATCGGCCGCCGAGGACGCCCGCGCCGCACAAGCCGAGTTGGAGCAATTCGACAGCGTGCTTGAGCGCCTAGAGGCGAAACGCAATGAACTACGGCGGCTCGTTGCCGAACTCGACGATCCGGAGCAGCACCAGAAACTAGCCCAGCTTGAGGCCGACCTCGATCGCGCCAGAACCGCAGGCCAGGCGCTGCGCACCGCTGAAGCCTTGCTCCGCGAAGCAGCTGGCGAACGCGCGCGTCTAGAAGGGCGCGAAACCGCCCGCCGCGATCTGCGCGCGCAGGTTGAGCAGGCCGAGCAGGCTGCGACGACGGCACGCGCCGCCGCCAATGATCACGAGCCAATCCTGGAAACCGCACGCCAGAGTGAAAAAGATGCAAATGCCGCGCTCGAAACGGCACGCACCGCCCTCCGGACGGCCGAAGAACGACGGTTGGAGGTGCAGCGTAGCCAAGCCGCTCAGGCACGGCAGCGCGCGCTGGCGACCGCCTTTCTCCGGCTCGATGCGGCCGAGGACATCGCGGTCCAATTGCAGACACGCCGCGAGGCACTGGATGCCAACTGGATGACGCCGGACGCGCATAGCGAATTGCTAAACCTCGAACAAACGGTCGCCGAGGCCCACGCCGCCGCTTCCGCCGGCGCAGCGGTCCTCTTGGTCGAGCTGCTACCCTGCGCGCCCGCTGTGAAGCTCAACGGCGCGCTGATCGAAGGCAGTCTGCGCGTTCCTATCAGTGAACCGCAGAGTCTCGAGTTGGACGGAATTGGCTCCGTGTCGGTCATGCCGCCGGCTTCGGGCGAACCGGCGCAGGCCAGGCTGCGCGCAGCCGAACAGGATCTCGCCGCCTTTCTCGCCAACGTCGGCTGCGCCACGCCGCTCGCGGCCAAGGAAGCGGCCCAGGCGCATCGCGACGACACGCAGGCCGTCGTGCTGCTCGCGGCCCAGCTTGAAGCCGCCTGTCCCGAAGATGCGGCGCTCGACATAGGCGCCGGCTTGGAGATCCTGCGCGGAGCGCTCGCGTCGGAAACGCGGCCGGGCGCGAGCGCGTCGCCCGGCATAGGCGCTGCTGGGGCCGAGGATGTCGATGGCGCGTGGCAGACAGCGCGCACGACCGAACGCGAGGCCGAGGGTCGTCGCCAGGCCGCGCTCGATACCTTGCAGGAAGCCCAGATCGCCAGCGTCAAGCTAACCGGCCAGGTCGAACGCCCGGCGGGGGACGTGTCGGGGCTGGGGGAGCAACTGACCGCCGATCTCGATGCGATGGACGACGCCGCGCTCACCGCCGCGCTCGACGCAGCGAGAACGGAGGAATCCCGCGCGATCCTGGCCCGCGACGAGTCGCAGCGCGCCGTTGAAGGGCTGGACGAGACCGCCTTGCTCCAGCGCCGGGACACCCTTCGCAAACGACGGGAGCGGCTGGTCAACGACCGGCTTGGGCTCGTCGGTGAGATCGCCCAGCTTGAGGAACGCGCCAAGACGCTCGGCGGCGCCGGCCCCGCCACCCGGGCCGCTGCGGCCGCCGAGCTCGCGGAGGCTGCGGCCGCAGCCCATGACCGGCTCAAGGAAGAGGCGGAGATGCTCACGCTCCTTGCCGAGACAATCCGGGATGCCCAGCGCGAGACTGCCCGACGATTCCTCGCTCCGATCACCCAGCGCGTGGCCCCCTTCATCGAGCGCTTGCTGCCCAATGCCGGCATCGTCTTCGGAGAGGACTTGCGGCCCACCCTGCTCACGCGGCGCGGCCGGGAAGAAGCCACCGACGATCTCAGCAAGGGAACCCAGGAACAACTCGCTGTCCTGACACGCATAGCTTTCGCCGACCTGCTGATCGAGAAGGGTAAGCCCGCATCGCTCATGCTCGACGACGCGCTGGTCTTTGCGGACGACGACCGCTTCGAGGTTATGCTCGAGATTCTGGCCGAAGCCGCCCAGCGGATGCAGGTTATCGTTCTGAGTTGCCGCACTAGCGCCTATCGCGGTCTCGATGCCAATCGGATTCTGCTCGCGTGAAGAACTGAGCCCGGGCATCGGCAGCTTTCGACGTTGAGTGAAGGGCTAAGATTAGCTGTGTACCGGCTCGCGATCGCCTACGAATCTACCGTCTGCTTTCGGGCTCCTTCCACAGACGACCGCAATGACCGACATCGGGCGCGAAGCGGCCATGTCGCCAAGCAGCTGCAAGATCGAGACTATTGGGATGCGGGTCTCGCCGCTCGGTCTCTGTTTCTCTTGTCGGCGACAAAGCTCTGGCCGCCCTCACCCTTGACGATCTCGAACAGCCCAGTCGCCTCGAAGAGCGCTGGAAAGTTCTTGGCCCCATAATTTCTTGGGTCGATCGGCGCCTGCCGCTTAACTGCGCTACCGGCCGAGGACATCGACGCCCATCCGTCGTCGCGCGCCGACGCCTCGACCGCTCCGCGGAGAATCGTCACCAGTTTGGTGTCCTGCGCGAGTTTCTTGTTGGTCGCCTTAGCGGGCGGCGTACCAGCCTTGGCCGGCTCTTTCGCTTTTGGCGCCTTCGCTACGGCTGGCTCGGCTGGTGTGGTCGGCGCGTCGATGCCTTCGAGGTTGTCGAGATAGAGGAAAGTCGTGCAGGCGTTGACAAAAGGGCTTGGGGTTTTGCGTTCGCCGAAACCGTAGACTTCATGGCCGTTGGCCCGGAGCTGCATGACGAGAGGTGTGAAGTCGGCATCGCTCGACGCGAGGCAGAAGGCGTCGAGCTTTTGCGTGTACAGAAGTTCCATCGCGTCTATCACCAAGGCGATGTCGGTGGCATTCTTTCCGGTGGAATAGTTGAACTGCTGGATCGGCCGGATCGCAAATTCGTGAAGCTTGTCCTTCCAGCCCTTGAGGCTGTCGCTTGCCCAGTTGCCATAGGCGCGCCGAATATTCGCGGTTCCATATTTTGATAGTTCAGCCAGCATGGCTGCGATCTTATTGTGGGAGACATTGTCGGCGTCGATCAGCAATGCGATCTTGCGATCCGCGACTACGCGAGCGCGATCAGATCCATCAGGCGTATCGGTCATCGGCGTAGCGCCTCCTCCAATGCCGCGATCCGCTCCGAGCAGATAGCAAGCACTGCGCGGCCAAGTTCCACGACACGGTCCGACAGCCAGAGCAGGTCTTCACCGCTGATCCTATAATGCTTCGAATAGCGCGCCTTCACATAGGCCTCTTTCAGCTTTTCAAAGCGGGCCCGATCGGCCTTCAAGTCACGTGGCCATGCATCGACGAGACGCATGTCGATCCGCTCTGCCTGCGTCCGGAGAAATCCGAGGTTGTGCACGTGCGGTGTGTAGAAAGTGCAAACCAACAACGCGCAGTGGTAGAGAAATTCCGCAGCTTGGTGGGTATCGAAGGCGGACTCCCGATAACGGCCTTGGCCGCGGGTATAATTCGCGGTGTCTAATCTTCCAGCCGCTGCCGGATACCACTCGTCGAAATACTCCCGCGCCATCGCCAGCGCCTGCTCGGGCGTCTTCGGCTTCGGCTGGTGCAATTCCTTGTCGTCATATTCGTAGAGCGCGATCCCGTCGCGCGCGACGTCCATGAAGAAATAGCGCCCGTGCGCGAGCCCGTCGTTCACCTCCTGCAGGGTGTGAACGATGAAGTTCACCGGCGTCTTGAGGGTCTGGTCGATCAGAAGCTCCCGGGCGAACCGGTCGTCGAGCTTCGACCAGACATCGACCTTGTCGATGAGCCGCTTGTCGCTGACGATGATGAGCAGGTCGAAGTCCGAGCGATAGCCCTTGGCGGTGTGCGGCTCGTCGACCCAGCCGCCGCGCGCATAGCTGCCGTAGAGGATGATCTTGTCGATCCGCCCCTTCTTCTTCCAGCTCATGGTCCCGAGCGCCAAGGCATCCTCGAATTCTTCGAAGATGATCGCCTTCACGCGCTCGAGCTCGCGCTGCT
>OEIU01001095.1_pt1 | contig 19541 bp, 17 predicted proteins | sample 1539221 | NCBI WGS metagenome assembly OEIU01 (sample SAMN03792071, study PRJEB22550) | activated sludge metagenome | feature: wastewater treatment plant; material: activated sludge; isolation source: Wastewater treatment plant of a petroleum refinery complex | place: Argentina: Zarate | collected...
CGATCTCCCGTCCGCCGTTGCCATAGCAACGCCATCGGCGGGAACTTCGTTCCGTGCATCCGTCGCTCGGATTGCGACTCGCCGGCATCCTGCCTACAGGATCGTCCCGTCGGCCGTGCCAGCAGGATCGACGGCCAGTTCCTCGATATCGCGTTGTCCTTGCTGGCGCAGGCCGCCTCTCGGTATATTTCAATAGATATAACGATTCGACCAGGGAGGGTTCCGTGCGATTCATTCTTGCCTGTGCCGCAGCGTCGGCCTGTCTGCCCGTCCTTGCTGTTGCTGCGCAGGAGCCGGCAGACCGCAGCACCAGTGAAGCAACGACGCTCGAAGGCGTCATCGTCACCGCCCGGCGGCGTCAGGAAGATCTTCAGTCGGTCCCCGCTGCGGTCTCGGTCGTGGACGGCAATGTCCTCGACAGTTCCTACACCGTGAACACCCAGCAGCTCAGCCAGCTGGTGCCGTCTCTCTATTACAACTCCGCCAACCCGCGGAACACCGCCTACACGATCCGCGGCCTCGGATCGAACACGCTGTCCATCAGCGCGGCGAATGACGGCATCGAACCGGGTGTCGGCTTCTATGTGGATCAGGTCTATCACGGTCGTCCCGCAACCGCGGCTTTCGACTTCACCGACATCGAGCGCGTCGAGGTGCTGCGCGGGCCGCAGGGCACGCTGTTCGGCAAGAACACGACGGCGGGCGCCATCCATGTCATCAGTCGCGAACCGGGTTTCGAACCGGAAGGCAACGCCGAAGTGTCGTATGGCGACGAAGACTTCGTGCAGGCCAAGGGCGCCATCTCCGGTGGATTGTTCCGCGACGTCGTTGCGGGTCGCCTCGCGGCGCAGATCACCCAGCGCGATGGATTGCTGACCAACGTCAACACGGGCGAGAAGCTCAACGAACTCGACAACTACGCCGTACGCGCGCAACTGCTGTTCGTCCCGACCGACAATCTCAGGCTGCGGCTCATCGGCGACGTTTCCGATCTCGATTCGGCCTGCTGCACCCAGAATTTTCTGCGCGTCGGTCAGAGCCTGCGCAGTCCCTCACGACAGTTCCCGGCGCTGGCGGCCGGTCTCGGCTATGCACCGCCCAGCACCGACGTGTATGACCGGCTGTCCGATATCGATGCGGCTCTGCACGTCGATACGCAGGATGGCGGCGTTTCGCTGATCGCCGACTGGGATGTCGGAGCGGTGACGCTGACGTCCGTCACGGCCTGGCGTTACTGGGATTGGGATGTCGCGAACGACCGCGACTACACCGGCATTCCGATCCAGAGGGTGCAGCGCATCCCCTCGCGCCAGGATCAATACAGCCAGGAGTTCCGCATCGCATCGAACGGCGATACGCGCTTCAGCTACGTCGCCGGCCTCTACTACTACTCGCAGGAAATTTCCGGTCATCCGACCAGCATCTACGGCCCGGAGGCGGCCTACTGGCTGCTCAACCAGGCGAATTTCACCGTACCGATCCCGCGCAATCTGCTCGACGGCTATGGCCAGGAAGGCGACTCGCGCTTCGAGATGGACAGCTACGCCGCCTTCGGCGAAGTGAACTATGCGTTCACCGACCGGCTGACGGCGACGCTGGGACTGCGCTACACCTATGAAGACAAGGAAGGCAGCTACGCGACGCGCGTCTTCGGCGGACTCGCCCTCCCCGCACTGCCGCCCGCCACGGCGGCGGAACTGGCACGCGCCAAGCTCTCGATCTTCCGTCCGCAGAGCTACACCGCTGCGGACGACGGCGGCAGTCTCTCCGGTCGCGCGAATCTCGCGTACCGATTCGCCGACGACCTGATGGGCTACGTGAGCTTCGCCCACGGCTACAAGTCCGGTGGGTTGAACATGTCGGGGCTGCCGCTGGACGCGCTCAATCAGCCGGCATTGGCGACTGCGGTGATCGAGGACGAAATCAACACCACCTACGAACTGGGTCTCAAGTTCGCGATGCTCGATTCGCGTGCGACGCTCAACCTGGCGGGCTACTGGACGGTCGTCGAGGACTACCAGGCGAACATCGTCTCGAACCTCGAGACCGCAGCCATCCGCTCCTATCCGTCGAATATTCCGGAAGTGCAGGTGAAGGGCGTCGAGGCAGATTTCGCGATGCTGCTCTTCGCCGGCTTAACGGTGCGTGCTTCCGTGGCCTACGCCGATGGCGAGTACGCGGACTATCGCGGCGGACCGTGCCCGCTCGAAGTCCAGACGGCTGCCACGGTCGCCTGCGATCTCACCGGCGAATCGCTGGCCGGTCTGTCGGACTGGGTCGAATCGCTGGGCATCGACTATGCACTGCCGCTCGGTTCAGGCGCCCTCGTCGCGCACGTGGATTCGAACTGGCGCAGCGGCTACAACAGCGACACCTCCGGATCGCGCTACACCCGCATCGACGGCTACAACGTCACCAACGCGAGTGTCGGCTATCGCTTCCAGAGCGGCTGGGAAGTCGATGTGTTCGCACGCAACCTGTTCGACGCCGACTACATCACGGCGCTGACGATTCAGACGGGCAATTCCGGCCTGATCCTCGGACAGCCGAGCGATCCGCGCCTGGTCGGCGTCACCGTCCGCACGCGGTTCTGAGGACGCGCGAAGCTGATGCAGCTGCCGCCGGCGGCAGCTGCGCCGTCATCAAGGCGCAATCGCGAATCGCAGGACGCGAAACGGGGCCGGCGTGAGATTGCTGCGAGCCATGGCGGCCAGCTGTCCTTCGAGCACGTAGACGTCGGTGCCGACCGTCGTGACGGCGACCGGTCCGCCGGGAAAGCCTTCCTGCAAGGTCGTCAGGGTCGCCGCGTCGCCATCGCTGTCGACGCGCGACAGACGGCCCGCACCGCCGCTTTCGATCAGCAGCACACTGTCGCCATCGAGGCTGCGCATGCCGTCCGGCCGCTGGATCGGCCGGCTGAGCTGCAATTCGCCGGCTGTTCCCGCCTGGCCATTGCGCCCGATCGGGACGCCGAACAGTTTTCCCGTTCCGAGCGTGTTCACCAGCACGCGATTTCCCACGATCGCGATTCCATCCAGGACGCCGTTGCGCGGGCCGAATGCGCCCTCTGCGGACCAGACCTGCAATGTCTTGCCGCGACGTGGCAGGCGCAGGATCTCCATGTTGCGGACGCTTTCTCGTTATGTATGAACAGGAATAACGGAGGCGAAGTCTCGTCGAGTTGCGCGGCAAAGGGAACGCGGCCAGCGCGCTCAAGACATATCTTTGCCTTGGGCGGCCAGTTATCGGTTACGCGTGCACTCGCCGCGGAAATAGGCGTCCGCATCGCACTGCTTGCCGCCGGGCAACTGGCAGGTGCCTTTCTCGGTCGCGGCATCGTCGCCGGCAGTGACCGTGTACGTGCCGCCCGTGATGGCGCAATAGCGTCCCGCTTCGGTGGCGTATCCCGTGATGCGGCGGCCGCCGGCGGGGCATTCTCCGCGCAGCAATGCCCACTCTTCGCATTGATGGTTGTCTTCGAAAATGCAGACGCCGTACTCGTCGCCCCGGGGCGTTTTCTCGATGCGCAGCTGACCGCCCTGCTGAATGCAGTTCTCGGAGGCCGGATTGGCGCGGCTCACCGCCGGCGCCTGCGTGGCGGGCGACGACGGCACTGGCGCAGCCGGAGCGGCGGAACGATCGGAACACGCGCACAGCACCACCAGCATTGCGACGACGAGGAATGGATGCCCGGGATTCATGGCTTCTCTCCGACTGCAGTTCTTCACGAATATACGCGCGGCCATCGGCGGCGCGACTGCGGATTGCCGCTGCGGGCCGCTATCATGCGGAAACGGTAGGCCGCAAAGACCGCAAAAGAAGATCGCTTCCTTCTGACCTCTTTGCCTCTTTTATGCGGTCTTTTGCGGCTCTCATTCCTATGACCTCAGGGGGACACACATGCAACTCGCAGGCAAAGTCATCGCCATCACGGGTGGCGGCAAGGGAATCGGGCGGGCACTGGCTCGGCGGTTTGCGCGCGAGGGTGCGCGCCACATCGCGGTCGCAGATATCGATCTGCCGAACGCGCAGGCCGTCGCAGCCGAGATCGGCGGGTCCGCGCATCGGGTCGATGTCGGCAACGAAGCAGATATCGCGGCGTTCATCGAGGCCGTCGAGCGCACGCACGGCCCGATCGATCTGTTCTGTTCCAATGCCGGCATCGGCGTCGGGCAGGGGCTCGATGCGCCGGATGCGGCCTGGCAGAAAATGCTGGACGTGAATCTCATGGCACATGTGTACGCGGCGCGTCACCTGGTGCCGCGCATGATCCAGCGCGGCGGCGGTTATCTGCTCAACACGGCGTCGGCCGCCGGACTGCTGTCCCAGATCGGCAGCGTCACCTACACCGTCACCAAGCATGCGGCCGTCGGCCTGGCCGAATGGATCGCACTGACTCATGCCCACCAGGGCATCAAGGTATCGGTCCTGTGCCCGCAGGCCGTGCGCACCGACATGATCGCGGGGAACGAAGGCGACGTCGCGAGCGTGAACGGCATCATGGAGCCGGAAGAGGTCGCCGAAGCCGTCGTCGCCGGGCTGGCAGCCGGGAAATTCCTGATCCTGCCGCACGCCGAGGTCACCGAGTACATGCAGCGCAAGGTCGCGGATCGCGATCGCTGGATCGCGGGCATGAACCGGCTGCATCAGCGCTATCACCCGTAGACGCGGCAGACCGCCTTCCTCTACTACGGATGCGGCGCCGCAGGATCGGGAGAAATAATCCGCGCACCGTGACGACAGGAGAAGCGCATGCTGCGTCCCGTAGCGTTGATCGCGACGTGCCTTCTGGCCGGCTGTGGCGGCGGCGACGGCAAGGAAGCGGCGCCGGATACGACGGAGGCAGCGCCCCCTGCCGCGGTCGCTGCGCCTGACGATGCGACGACCCCGCCTGCCGCGAATGAACCGTCGGCTGCGACCGCTGCCGACGAACCCGCCGACGACCCTCTCGACATCACCCTGACCAATCGTCCCTGGCAGGGCGATCTCGACGCGATGATCGAACGGCGCGTCATTCGCATCCTCGTGCCGCACAGCAAGATGTTCTATTTCATCGACGGCGGCACGCAGCGCGGACTCAGCTACGAAATGATGCAGGCGTTCGGCGAGGCGGTGAACAAGAAGCACAAGCTGAAGAAGCTGCGCGTCGTGACGCTCTTCATCCCGACCTCGCGCGACCAGCTGCTGCCGCATCTCAATGCCGGCCTGGGCGACATCGTCGCGACGAACCTGACCGTGACGCCGCAGCGCACCGCGCAGGTGGACTTCGCCGCCCCGCTCGCGCAGGGCGTCAAGGAAATCGTCGTGACCGCGCCGGATGCGCCGGCCCTCGCGTCCATCGACGATCTCGCCGGACGGGAAGTGTTCGTGCGCCGGGCGTCGAGCTACTACGAGAGCCTGACCGCGCTGAATGACGATCTGCGCCGGCGCGGCAAGTCGCCGATCGTGCTGCGCGAAGCCCCGGCCACCTTCGAGGACGAAGACGTGCTCGAAATGGTCAATGCCGGACTGATCCGGTACACGGTGGTCGATCGCTATCTCGGCCTGTTCTGGGCCAATGTCTTCCCGGCCATGAAGGTGCGCGAGGATCTGGTGGTGAACGACGGCGGCGACATCGCCTTCGCCATCCGCAAGAACAGTCCGCAGCTCAAGGCGGAACTCGACGCGTTCATGAAGACTGTCGCGCGCGGCACGCAGTTCGGCAACGTCGTGCTGCAGCGATATCTGAAGGACACGCGCTGGGTGAAGAACGCGACGACCGATGCCGAGATGAAGAAGTTCGCCGAACTCGGCCAGCTGTTTCGCAAGTACGGCGGCGAGTACAAGGTCGACTGGGTGCTGATGGCCGCGCAGGGCTACCAGGAATCCGGGCTCGATCAGAAGGTCCGCAGCAAGGTCGGCGCCGTGGGCGTCATGCAGGTCATGCCGGCGACCGGCAAGGACCTCAAGGTCGGCGACATCCACAAGCTCGAGCCGAACATCCATGCCGGCGTGAAGTACATCCGCTTTATGATCGACGAGTACTACGCGAACGAGCCGATGGACGAGATCAACAAGGCGCTGTTCGCCTTCGCTTCCTACAACGCGGGACCGAATCGCATCCGCAGCCTGCGCAAGCTGGCCGAACAGCGCGGGCTCGATCCCAACAAGTGGTTCAACAACGTCGAGCAGGTCGTGGCCGAAAAGGTCGGCCAGGAAACCGTCCAGTACGTCAGCAACATCTACAAGTACTACGTTGCGTACACGCTCGTGCTCGAAGAGCGGGAAAAGAAGCAACAGCAGAAGGACCGCGTCGCTGCGCACTCATGACGCGCCTGACCCGGAACCTGCGGGAACGGCAGCGGGAGGACGAGCACCGCCCTCCCGCTGACGACTGACTACTGCTTCTTCGCAGGACTGCTCAGGCCCGCAGTCGTCGATGTCGCCTCCGGTCGCCGCGAGCCGGATGACGCACTGTCGAGGCCGCTGGCGCCATAGCCGGTCGCGAATCCCGGCTGCACGCGCAGCTGGTTGTCCACGTCCTTGACGCCGCTGCACTGCGAGACCAGTTCCTCGACCTCGAACTTGTCGCGACGGTTGTCGACCAGGCCGGTCAGCTTCACGGTGCCGCCGCTCACCGTCAGGGTGATCTCGCTGGCATCGATGCGCGGATCGTCCGAAAGACGTTCGCAGATCACTTCCTTCAGGCGTTCGTCGGAACGCTGATAGCCCTTGGGTCCCTTGCCGCGATGCGATTGCGACTGACTGCCGCGATCATTGCCGTATGCGGAATTGCCGTACGGGGATTCGCTGCCCCAGCGCCGGCCGGCGTCTTCGCCGTAAGTCCCCCGACTGCCGCCGCCGTAGCCGCCATAGTCGCCGATGCCTTCGGTCGACCGGCCGTAAGCTGCGGTGTCTTCGCGCTCGAAGTCGCGTCGGTCGTTTTCGTAGTCTCGATGGAACTGGCCGTGCCGACGCGGTTCGCGCTGCGATCGCAGGTGCCGTGATGATCGGCCGCGTCCCTGCGGAAACTTGTCATGCCCGACGCGAATTGAGCGGGCGTCACGACAACGTTCATTCACTCAAAGGAGTCTGCATGGGCACCCTTCTGTTGATCATTCTGATCCTGCTGCTGATCGGTGCGGTTCCGGCCTGGCCGTACAGCCGGGGATGGGGCTATGGACCGAGCGGCCTGCTGGGTGTGGTCCTGATCGTGCTGATCGTGTTGCTGCTGATGGGAAGGATCTAGAAACGGGCCGCCGGGAGTTCCCGTGGGAGCGGGAACGCCCGATACCGAGACCGTCGTCGACGGCGCCGCTGTCGGCGGAACCTTTACAAGCACCCACGCGTTGCACGCCGCGGTTGCGGGAGGACCGCCATTTCCGGCCATTTCCGGCAAGTGCGGCTCGTCCGGCTTGCGGATCTCGAGTTCAAGTCCCGACAGCCCGTGCCCCGACCCATGCCCCGACGCCTCCCGTACCATTGGCGTCGAGATTCCTCGGACTACAACAATGACAGCCAACGAAGCCGCTGCCGACATCCATCACGTTCATTCCCGACTGCCGCTGCCCTGGAGCACGTTCGTCGGCTTCGTGCTGCAGATCCTGGCCACGCTGCTGATCGGCATCGCCACCTACACCACGCTGCAGAGCCGCACCGAATCGCGCGAACTGGTCGCGCATACCGTCGAAGTCAGCAGCGCACTGCGAAATCTGCAGGCCCTGTTGATCGACGCCGAAACGTCGCAGCGCGGCTACCTGCTCACGGGCGATGAAACCTACCTCGAGCCTTTCTCCGCGTCGGCATCGAATGTCACTGCCGGCCATCGGCGGCTGCAGCAACTGGTGTCCGACAATCCGCGCCAGCTGGAACGGCTCGCTACGCTGCAGGAACTCATCGATGCCAAGTTCGCCGAACTCAACCGCACGATCGAGCTGCGCCGCGCCGGCAATGTCCAGGACGCGATCGCCGCCGTGCGCACCGACCGCGGCCGGACCACGATGGACCAGATTCGCGAGTACGTGGCGACGATGGTGCAGGACGAGAACACGCTCCTGCAGCAGCGCGAAGCGGACTGGCAGCAGGCCTCGCAGTTCTCCGTCTTCGTCACGGTCGGCGGCGCGATGCTGCTGCTGGTGCTGATCGCCGTGTTCGCGACGACGTCGTCGCGCGACTATCGACAGCGTGAAATGGAAGGATGGCTGCGCATCCTGTCGATGCAGTTCGCCACGCGCCTGCAGGGCGAGAACCGCCTCGGCGTGCTGGGCGAGTCGGCCCTGTCGTTCCTGGCGCATTCGCTCGGCGCCCAGGTCGGCGCGATCTACATCGCCGGCAGCGACGGCAATTTCCGTCGCGTCGCGGGCTATGCGCTCGCGCCGGAGGCAGCCGAATCGCTGCTGCGGCCCGGCGACAGTCTGCCCGGACAGGCAGCCCGCGATCGGCGCACGCTGCAGGTGTCGGACCTGCCGGCGAACTATCTGCCGGTGTCCTCCGCCCTCGGCCAGACGGCGCCGCGCGAACTGCTGATCGCCCCCGCAATGACGGAAGAGGACGTGCAGGCCGTCATCGAGCTGGGATTCCTGCAGCGAACCACGCGCGCTCATCGCGAACTGCTGGAGCGCACGTCGGAATCGCTGGCGCGCGCGGTGCGCGCCTCCAGGGATCGCACGCGCCTCGAAGACCTGCTGGAGGAAACGCAGCGTCAGGCCGAAGAACTGCAGACGCAGCAGGAAGAACTGCGCGTCAGCAACGAGGAGCTGGAGGTCCAGACCAGGGCGCTGAAGGAATCGCAGGCGCACCTCGAAATGCAGCAGCTGCAGCTCGCGCAGAACAACACGCAGCTCGAGGAATACACCCAGATGCTCGAGCAGCAGCGCGACGATCTCACGCGCGCGCAGACTGTGCTGAGCGAGAAAGCCGGCGAACTCGAACGCGCCAACCAGTACAAGAGCGAGTTTCTCGCCAACATGTCACACGAGCTGCGCACGCCGCTCAACAGCTCGCTGATCCTCGCGAAGCTGCTCGCCGACAACCAGGACGGCAACCTCACCGCGGAGCAGGTGCGGTTCGCGAGCAACATCTACTCCGCCGGCAACGATCTGCTCGAACTCATCAATGACATCCTCGATCTGTCCAAGATCGAGGCGCGCCAGATCGACGTCAAACGCGAAACGATCGGCATGCAATCGCTGCTCGACAACATGCGCCAGACTTTCTCGCCGCTGGCCGAGCAGAAGTCGGTCGCATTCGAGATCGACGTCGCTGCCGATGTGCCGGTGGCGCTCAGCACCGATTCGCAGCGCCTGCGCCAGATCCTCAAGAACCTGCTGTCGAATGCCCTGAAATTCACGATGCAGGGTCACGTGCGGCTGAGTGTGTTCGTGCCCGAGGGCGCGGATCGCGCGGACTGGATCGGTTTTGCGGTCGAAGACACGGGTATCGGCATCGCGGCGGAACAGCACGGCATCATTTTCGAACCGTTCCGGCAGGCCGACGGCACGACCAACCGTCGCTTCGGCGGCACCGGTCTCGGCCTGTCGATCTCCCGCGAACTGGCGGCGCTGCTCGGCGGACGTATCGAACTGCAGAGCGTTCCCGGCGCCGGCAGCACATTCACGCTGCTCATTCCGCAGACGATGCCGCTGCAGGAGCGTGCGACGCCGGCGTCGCCGCCCGCTGCGCTCTCACCGGGCACGGCGCACAGTACACCTGCACGACGCGCCGCGAAGTCGGCGGCTCCCGCGGACGTACCGCCGGCGGCGGCAACGAGCGGTCGCATCCTGCTCATCATCGAAGACGATCCGGCGTTTGCCGCCACGATCGCGACGCTGGCCAGCAGCTTCCAGTTCGACTGTCTCATCGCCTCGTCGGCCGACGAAGGCATCGACATGGCGTTCCGTCACCGGCCCACGGCCATCGTGCTCGACATCCGGCTGCCGGATCACACCGGACTGTCGGTGCTCGACCGCCTGAAACACAACCCGGCGACGCGCCACATCCCGGTGCAGGTGATCTCCGGCTTCGACTATTCGCAGACGGCGCTGGAAATGGGCGCGGCCAATGTGCTCAAGAAGCCCGTCGACCGCGAACAGCTCATCACCGCGCTCGCCGCCCTGGAGAGCAAGGCTGCACAGGAACAGCGCAATGTGCTGATCGTGGAAGACAACCGCCTGCAGCGCGACAGCATCGAGCGGCTGCTGCAGTCGGAGCTGGTGCGAACCGTCGCCGTGCCCACGGCGGCGGAGGCCCTCGGGCAACTGCAGAAGATGACCTTCGATTGCATGGTGCTCGATCTGTCGCTGCCCGATGCCTCGGGCCTGGAGCTGCTGCAGAAGATGGCGGAGGACGACTCCTACGCCTTCCCGCCCGTGATCGTGTACACCGGCCGCTCGCTGTCGGCCGACGAAGAGCAGCAGCTGCGCCGCTATTCCAAGTCCATCATCATCAAGGGCGCGCGTTCACCGGAACGGCTGCTCGACGAAGTCACGCTGTTCCTGCATCGGGTCGAAGCTTCGCTGCCGGCCGAACAGCAGCGCATGCTGCGCGTCGCGCGCAGTCGCGAATCGGTGTTCGACAAGCGCCGCATCCTGCTCGCGGAGGACGACGTGCGCAACGTCTTCGCCATCAGTCGCGTGCTCGAACCGCACGGCGCGCTGCTGGAGATCGCGCGCAACGGCAACGAGGCACTGGCGACGCTGGAACGCCGCAAAGACATTGACCTCGTGCTCATGGACATCATGATGCCGGAGATGGACGGGCTCGAAGCGATGCGCCGCATCCGCAGCCATCCGGCGTTGCGCAACCTGCCGATCATCGCGTTGACGGCCAAGGCCATGCCGGACGACCGCCAGCGCTGCCTCGACGCCGGCGCCAACGACTACATCACCAAGCCGATCGACATCGAGAAGCTGCTGTCGCTGCTGCGCATCTGGATGCCGCCGCCCGGAGCACCGCGTTGAGGCCGGAGGTCACAGACCTGGAAATCCGGCTGCTGCTGGAGGCGATCTATCAGCGCTATCACTATGACTTTCGCCAGTACGCGATCGCTTCGGTGCGCCGGCGTCTGCTGCAGGCGCTGAGCGGACTGCATTGCGACAGCATCTCGGGCCTGCAGGAACGCATCCTGCACGACCCGCACATGTTTCCGCGCCTGCTGGCCTATCTCACGATCCAGGTGACCGACCTGTTCCGCGATCCCGAATTCTTCCTGGCGCTGCGCCGGCAGGTGGTGCCGATCCTCGCCACCTATCCGTCGCTCAAGCTCTGGATCGCCGGCTGCAGCACCGGCGAGGAAGCGTATTCGTACGCGATCCTGCTCGCCGAGGAAGGCCTGCTCGATCGCACGCTCATCTACGCCACCGACATCAACGACGACAGCCTGCGGCGCGCGCAGGCCGGCATCTACCGGCTGGATCGCCTGCAGCAGTTCATCCTCAACTACCGCGCCGCCGGCGGACAGGGCTCGCTCGGCGACTTCTATCATGCCGATGCCGACAACGCGGTGATGTCGCAGGAACTGCGGCGCCGCATCACGTTCGCGGATCACAGCCTCGCGACCGACAGCATCTTCTCGGAAGTGCAGCTCGTGTCCTGTCGCAACGTGCTCATCTATTTCGATCGCGAACTGCAGGACCGCGCGCTCGGTCTGTTTGCCGAGGCGCTGTGTCCGCGCGGTTTTCTGTGTCTCGGCACCCGGGAGTCCGTGCGGTTCTCCGCCCACGCGACGCGCTTCCAGGAGATGGGAACGGGACAGAAGATTTTCCGGAGGATCGACTGATGAGCAGCGCACTCGGGGTACACGGCATCGCACCCGGACCGGCGGTCGCCGCGCTGCTGATCGGCGGATCGGCCGGCGCATTCGATGTGCTGCGCGCGATCCTGCGCTGCCTTCCCGCCGCGCTGGATCTGCCCGTGATCGTGGTGCTGCATCTGTCGTCGCGACCGCCCGACGGCCTGCCCGAACTGCTCGCAATCGATTGCGCCTTGCCGGTGAAACAGGCCGAAGACAAGGAGCCGCTGGTGCCGGGCACCGTCTACGTCGCACCGCCCGGCTATCACCTGCTCGTCGAGTCGCATCGCGCCTTTGCGCTGTCGGCCGATGCGCCGGTGCATTTTTCGCGACCGTCCATCGACGTGCTGTTCGAATCGGCGCGCGACACGTACGGCGCGGCCATGATCGCCATCCTGCTGAGCGGCGCCAGCGTCGATGGCGCGGCCGCCATGCAGGAGATTCACGCCGCCGGTGCGATTACCATCGTGCAGACGCCCGCGTCTGCCGAAGCCGGGGCCATGCCACTGGCGGCACTCGCTCTGTTCCAGCCGACCTTCACCGGGTCGCCCGATGACATCGTGCGCCGGCTGCCGGCACTGCTGGCACGTTCCACGACGGTCAGCTCACGGAGTCCGTCATGACCGACCGATCGAAAATCCTCCTCGTCGATGACATCGAGGAGAATCTGGAGGCTCTCGAAGCGCTGCTGCGGCGCGAGGATGCCGAGATTCTCTTCGCGCGTTCCGGCACCGAAGCGCTCGAACTGATCCTGCAGCACGAGTTCGCGCTGGCCTTTCTAGACGTGCAGATGCCGGAGATGGACGGCTTCGAACTCGCCGAACTCATGCGCGGCGCCGAACGCTCGAAGTACATCCCCATCATTTTCGTCACGGCCGGCACCGGCGATGCGCAGCGCGTGTTTCGCGGCTATGAATCCGGCGCGGTGGATTTTCTGCTCAAGCCGCTCGATACGCATGCGGTCCGCCACAAGGCCGATACGTTCATCAGTCTCGACCAGCAGCGCAAGCGCCTCGCAGACCAGTTCCGCCAGCTGCAGCAGAGCGAAGCGCAGCTGCGCGAAGCCGTGCAGGCGCGCGAGGACGTGCTGGCCGTCGTCTCGCACGACGTGCGCAATTTCCTGCAGGCGATCAAGAGCGGCGTGCAGCTGCTGAGCCGCCGGCCGGAGAAGCTCAGCGAGGACGTCAAGGCCGCGATCCACAGCCGCCTCTCCAGCACGGTCGATTTGATGAGCCGCGTCATCGCCGACCTGCTGGACATGACCAACATCCGCAACGGACACATCGCCGTGTCGATCAAGCCGGAGCTGGTGGGCAAGGTCGCCAGCGAGGCGGCGGCGGTTCACGAGCCGCTGGCCGAGGCCAAGGGCATCCGGCTGATGCTCGACTGCGACAATCCGAACGATGTCGTGCACTGCGATCGCGAAAGGATCCTGCAGGTGCTCGCCAATCTGCTCGGCAATGCCATCAAGTTCTGCCGGCATGGCGACACGATCGGCATCGCGGCGCGGCGCTGCGAGGACGAGGTGCAGATTTCGGTGACTGATTCCGGACCCGGGATCGATGCGAAGGATCTGCCGCTGGTGTTCGACGCCTACTGGTCCGGCTCGCGCGAAGGACGGCACGGTACGGGGCTGGGCCTGTACATCACCAAGTGCATCGTCGATGCACACGACACCCGCATCTGGATCGAGAGCGAAGTGGGACGCGGCACGGCCGTGCATTTCACCCTGCACCGGATCGATCCAGCGGGTTCGCCGCCGCGCGGCGGCACGGCCGTGACGGAGAGCTGCTGAGCGTTGCTCAGGCGCCTTGCGCCGCCGGCAGCGGCGCGTGCGAATGGAAGCGACGCGAGGCGTAGTTCATCCAGGAACGGATCGCGTCGGCTTCGAGTGCCAGTGCCGGCGCCGCATCGCGATGCGGCCGCCAGTTGCGCAGCGTGTCGGAAGGCGTCTCGCCGTACAGCGCGCGATAGTTGCGCGAGAACAGACTGAAATCCCACACGCCGAAGCGCGCGGCAATCTCCGACACCGTCCGCGCCGGCCCGGCCTTCATCAGCGCCGTACGGATTTCCTGCAGCTGTCGCGCCCGCAACAGCCGCACCGGCCCCACGCCGAAATACTCGTGGAACACATTGCGCAGGGTGCGCTCCGACACTTCGGCGACCCGGCACAGATCGCCCACGAGAATCAGCTGTCCGGTGTTCTCGCGGAAATGATCCAGACAGCGCGCGATCACACGCTCGCGCGTCACGCGCGGACGGCCGGCACGGGACGGCTTCACGCAGGTGCTGGCATGCAGCAGCTGTCCGGTCGCGATGAGAATTTCCTCTTCCGCCGCCGCGAGCGCGGCGGGATCGTCGACATTGATCGAATCGCCTCCCGAGCACAGCAGCGCGACCAGCAGACTGACCCGGCGCAGGGCGGCCGAATTGGCCGTCACGCTGGTGCGGCTCAGCATCGCCGCACTCCACTCGGCCGCGTCCCTGAAGTGCACGTCCTCGCCGAACTGCAACGGCACCGTCACGCCCGCCCAGCGGGTCGCATCGAGCGACGAATAGGTCAACGGCCGGTCATGCCGGATCAGGATGAAGGAGTCATTGCGCAAGGATTCGCCATCGATGCGGATGGCGGTGGGATCCGTCAACGGAATGCCGACGGTCAGGGCCGCGAAAGCCTCGCCGTCTCCGGCAAACGTCGCCGGGGCACCGACCTGCAGCTGTTGCAGATGCAACCGGCCGACCCGCATGGGATCGATCCACCAGGTTTTGTCGGATCGCGCGGTCGGGAGGTAGCGGCCATCGAGGCCGCTGATGGCATCGGCAAACTGGTCGTAGTCGCTGAAAACGCACCGCACCATGACATTGCTCTTCCCTGCCGGCGGGCGTCGAAGCTAGCGCACTTTTGTGCCGGTTTGCCACCTCGTCCCGTCGATCGGCGTTCGCCGATAGGTAGTGACCGAAGCCACCGATGCGACCCAGCGACGCTGCGGTAGGCTACCGGGATGCGCGTGACACGAGTTCTGGAAATTTTCTGCTGGACCGCCGGCGGTCTGTTGCTGGCGACCTATGCGGGCGTACGCGCGTGGTCGGCCTACGCGAGCGAGGATGGCATCGATGCGTTGCGGCAGGCACGCGATGAGCATGCCGCTTACGTGCAGCAGATCGCCGCTGCAACTCCGGCCCCGCCGGCTGCAGGCGGCGAAGCCAGGACATTGCAGACCAGCACGCCGGATACGTCGCTGTGGAACGCCAGGCGGCTGCAGGAATACAAGGAAACGCTCAGTCACAAGGGGGTTCCGGAAGGCGTGCTGCGCATTCCGAAACTCAAACTGGAAGTACCCGTCTACGAAGGTACGAGCGACTTCACGCTGAATCGCGGCGCGGGCCGCATCGAAGGTACCGCCGACATCGACAGTGCCTCGGGCAACATCGGCATCGCCGCACATCGCGACGGTTTCTTCCGACCGCTCAAGGACATCGCAGTCGGCGACACCCTGCTGCTGGAAACGTTGACGGCAACGCGCGAGTACCGCGTCACCCGGCTCGACATCGTCGACCCGGACAACGTCAGCGTGCTCGCACCGACGACGTCGGCGACGATCACGCTCGTCACCTGCTATCCGTTCTACTTCGTGGGGTCGGCGCCGCAGCGCTTCATCGTGCACGCCCGGGCGGAACCGCAGACGGCGGGCGGCTGAACCGGCGACACCTCCTCCCTGCAGGGAGGGACAGGGAGAAGGTGCGCGGTTGTTCGCAACGATCAGTGCTTCTTCTTTCTCGCGATCGTGAAGCCGGCACCCAGGCCCAGCATCATCAGACCGGACAGCGCTACCAGCGGCAGATCGCCGGCGGTATGCGGCAGGACCGCCGCTGACTGTTCGGGCTCACGAATGACTTCGCGATAAACGATCGGCACGACGACGTACTGGGTCTGCGGCGTATCGTTCTGTGCCACCTGCGCGACGAACTGATCTTCCGGCACGTAGAACTGCAGACTGTCACCGCGCTGCAGATCGGCGACCGGCGTTTCCTTGCCGTTCACGTACAGCGTCGTGTTGGCCGGCGGCGTCAGCGTCAGCGTGTCGCCATCGCGGAAATTGATCCTGAGCTGCTCGCCGCGATTGATGTTGCGTTCGACACGGCCGGCGAACTTCACATAGGTCTTGCCGTTGCGCTCTTCGACCGCCTGGCACGCCTTGGCAATGTTCGGATAGGCCTTCAACGCTTCCGCCGACCACTGGATTCCCGGGCAATCCTTGCTGACGGTGGTGAACGACCGGTCGACGCTCGTCTGGGCGAACGCCGATGCCGCGAGCAACGACGCGACGACGCCACTGAGTAAGAGACTGGGTCCGCGCATAGTCTGATCTCCTGCTTGGTTATCTATTGATTGCAAAGTCGGACGCGTTCAACTGAGGCAGTTCCCCGCGTGAGCCTATGGTGTTCGCAACGACGCACCGCGCAAATGCGAACTTGGGGCCAGCGCTCATGCCCCTGCTACTTATTAGACGCCGCGCGAAACGCATGGAATATCGGCAGAAACCGGGGGTTTGGCGCGTCGACGGAAATTCGGCAATAAACATCCGTCGCCAAGGAACCGCGACTGTGCCCACCGCGTTCTGGCCCGAGTCGTGCAAGTCTGCCGCCAGACTGCCCAGGGCCACGACAGAAGCAGAATGTCGATTCGATCAGCGGTGGACGAGTGACAGTATTTCGTTGGGGCATCTTCGGCACGGGCGCCGTCTCGGCGAAATTCGTCGCGGGGCTCGCCGCAGCGCGCGACATGCAGGCGACCTTCGTCGCTTCGCGATCACACGAGAAGGCGCAGCGCTTCGCAGCAGCGATGAACATTCCGCGCGCGATCCAGGGCTATGCGCAAGCAGCGACCGAAGGCGGCGTCGACGCGGTGTACATCGCGACGCCGCCCTCCGAACATGCAGCGCACGCGTTGATGTGCATCGAAGCGGGACTGCCGGTGCTGATCGAGAAACCGCTGGCCTGCGCGGCGAACGATGCCATCCGCATTTCCGAAGCGGCCCGCACGCGATCCGTGTTCGCGATGGAAGCGATGTGGACGCGATTTCTTCCAGCCGCGCAGGCCCTGCGCGAGAAGCTCGACGAGCGCGCCATCGGCGATGTGCGCTGGGTCAGCGGCAATTTCGGCACCTCGCAGATTCCGCAGGCTGCCAACGGCATGTTCAATCCCGCGCTCGGCGGCGGCGCCGTCGCGCATCTCGGCGCCTACGCGCTCTCGCTCGGGCAATGGCTGCTCGGCACGCCGACGCTGGTGCAGGCTACCGGGACGATCGGCTCATCGGGCGTCGATGAAGACGCCGCCTTCCAGCTGCGTTACGCAAGCGGCGCGATCGGTTCGTTCTTCGTCAGCCTGCGCGCCTGGGCGCCCGATGATTTCCACGTGCTGGGTACGGAAGGCATGCTCGGCGTGCGCGGCTCCATCGTTCGCCCTTACGGACTCTATCTTTCGCGCGAGGCGCCGCGCGGCCATGAGGAAGCGCAGTTCGGCTGGAAGGCGCGCCTGCGCCAGCATGGGCTGATCCATCACCTCGCCCAACGCACCGGGCGGTCGAGCCGCAGCCGCGGCACGCTTCTCGATCATCGCTACGCCGGCAACGGCTATCACTACGAAGCGGAAGAAGTGCGCGCCTGCATCGGCCGCGGCGACATCGAAAGCAGGATCATGCCGCTCGACGACAGCATCGCCGTCGCCGCGACCTCGGAAGCGATCCGCAACAGCATCCATCGGCAGGCAGCGCAGGGAATCGGCCAGGCATGAAGATCGCGTTCGTCGGCTGCGGCTATGTGTTCGACATCTACATGCGCAGCAAGTGGGCTTATCCGGAACTCGACGTGTGCGGCGTCTTCGACATCGATGCGGCGCGGCTGGCCGTCGTGTCGAAGCACTACGGCTTTCATGCCTACCCGAGCTACGAGGCGCTGCTGGCCGATGCGCGCGTGGAGATCGTCGTCAACCTGACCAGCATCCATTCGCATTACGACGTCATCAAACGCGCGCTCGAGGCCGGCAAGCACGTGTATTCGGAAAAGCCGCTGACGACTGAACTGGAACGCACGCGCGAACTCGTCGAGCTGGCGAAGTCGCGCGACGTGGTGTTCACCGGCGCGCCGCCGAACCTGTACTCCGATTCGATCTGCACGCTATGGAAGGCCGTGCGCGACGGCGCGATCGGCAAGCCCGTGCTCGTCTATGCCGAGCTGGACGACAATCCCGCACATCTGATGCAGCTCGACAAGGTACAGAGTCCGACGGGCGCGCCCTTCCCTTACGCCGAGGAACTGCAGGAAGGCTGTACGGTGGAGCACGTCGCGTATCACCTGGTATGGCTGTGCGCGATGTTCGGGCCGGTCACATCCGTTACCGCCTTCTCGAAGCATCTGGTGGCGGACAAGAAAACACCTGCGCCGCTGTCGCCGAACGACACTGCAGATCTTTCCGTCGCCTGTCTCGACTTCGCCAATGGCGTCGCCGCGCGCGTCACCTGTTCGTGGGTGGCGCCGCGCGATCACCGCTTCCGCGTGATCGGCGAGGAAGGCGAGATCACGGTCGACAACATTTTTCACGATCAGTCGCCAGTGCGGCTCGAACGCTTCTCGCGCGTCAGTCTCAGCGCTCGCAAGGCGTACACCGTGCGCACGCATCCGGCCATCGGACGCCTGGTCGGCATCGGCGGACGACGCCTGCCGCTGGTGCGGCGCTGGAAATCGCATGGCGCGGAAGAACGCGCCGTCGGCACCTCGCTCAAGAACCGCTTCGTGAGCTGGCTGCGGCGACGGCAGGTCTATGCGACCGACAAGTTCGTCGGGCTTGCCGAAATGACGCGCGCCCTGCAGGAAGGCCGGCCACAGCCGATGTCGCCGGAGTTTCTGCTGCATCTGAACGAACTCACACTGATGATTCAGCGCGCGGGTCCGCAGGGGACGGCGAGGACACCGGCCACCACGTTCGCGCGCTTCGACTGGCTGCCGGACACGATTGCGCCTGCGCCTGACTACCGCGCGAGCTATCGACCGAAGTTCTTCGAGAACCTGCTGGCCGGCGTGGTCGCGGCGCTGCACCGGCGCTGAGCCCCTTCACCCTGGCGCTCCTATCGTTAGCTCCTGCCGCAGCTCACACCCCTGCAGGAATCGTTCGTCGTGCGAGACGACGACCACCGGCCACTTGATCGCCTTGACGGGCATTCCCGGCCCAGCCCACGGCGACGCATAGCCGGGCGAAATCTCGCCGGCATTCGCGTAGCTGGTTTCGGGCGCAGCGCCGGGCTGCAGGTCGATGACGCGCACTTCGTGGCCGGCTTTCGCGAGATACCATGCCGACGTCACGCCGATCACGCCGCTACCCAGCACGATGACTCTCATGCGCGCCTCACCGTAGTCTGTTGGCCGCGATGATCCCTGTGTGTGCGCGCCTTCACGATTTTTCCTGGCCCTCCATGAAGCGAATTGCGAGCGCGACGTCACAGTTCGTGTCGATCGTTGCGCAGCCGTTCACAGTTTCATGACGGCCACCGCGTGCATATCCAAAATGGGCAATGCCGCTGCCCCGCGTGCTCCTTACCTTTTGCGCGGCCGCAAACGAGCGGTCATGAACTCTGGTAGGACACGAACGTGAAGACGAGAACTTCGAAGCGAATCGCAGCGGTCACGCTCGCGTTGCTAGCCTCAGCTCAGCTGGCGGGATGCAGCGGCGCCGATGATCATTCCAATCCGACGCCTCCTGCAGGCGATAGCGGTACTG
>OEIU01001096.1_pt1 | contig 19539 bp, 17 predicted proteins | sample 1539221 | NCBI WGS metagenome assembly OEIU01 (sample SAMN03792071, study PRJEB22550) | activated sludge metagenome | feature: wastewater treatment plant; material: activated sludge; isolation source: Wastewater treatment plant of a petroleum refinery complex | place: Argentina: Zarate | collected...
GAGCGGCACCTGATCGATCGTCCACGCCTTCTCGCCGCGATTCATCGTCGGGTGATAGTGCCAGGGCGCGTCGATATGGGTGCCGTTATGCGTCGACAGGTTGACGCGCTCGACCGCCCAGCCCTGGCCGTCCGGCAACTCCTCGGCCTTGAGGCCGGGGAAATAGCGCAGCATCGCCGCCAACCCCTGCTGGTGGTCGATGTATTCGATGGTCGGATGGCCGCCCGGCGGGTCGGCGGGCACGTCGTTCTGCAGCGGAATGGAAATGTCGATCAGCTTGCGCGCCATGATGGTGCTCCTGTGACGTTTGTTCGTGCGAGGTTGGTGTTGTCCGGTTGCGGTCCCGGTTCTGCGGCGCGTCACGTCGTGCCGCGCCGCGCCCGGGACACGAGCGCCTCGATCTGTCAGCTCTGCCGCTCGACCTTGTTGCGCAGCATGCCGATCTTTTCGACCTCGAGTTCGATCGTGTCGCCGTGTTCGAGATACAGGCCGATCTCGGTGCCGCAGCCGCCGCCGACGGTGCCGGAGCCGATGAATTCGCCGGGCATCAGCGTCTCGTCCTTGCTGATATGCTCCATGATCTCCTCGAACGAAAACAACATGCCCTCGCTGGTGCTGCTGCAACGGACCTCGCCGTTGATGCGCGCCTCCATCTTCAGCCTGTAGGGATCGCCGATCTCGTCGGGCGTGACGATCCACGGGCCGAGCACGTTGCCGCCGTCGAAGCTCTTGCCCTTGGCGGGGCCGAGCCGGCCTTCCATCTCGATGCGCTGGGCGTCGCGCGCCGAAAAATCGTTGAAGATGGTGTAGCCGAAGATGTGATCCTTCGCTTTCGCTGCCGAAATGTTCGCGCCCCGGTTCTTGGTGACGACGCCGAATTCGAGTTCGTAGTCCATCACCTTGCTGTAGCGCGGCCACTTCACCGTGGTGTTGGTGCCGCGCACGCTGAAGCGGTTGGTGATGTAGAAGATCGGAATGTTGCGATAGACCGCGGGCAGTTCGCCGAGCGGCATGGCGTCGATGCGCGCCAGTTCGGCTGTGTCGCCTTTCTGACGGGCGGCGAGCTTGAGCTGGCCGCGCGGCGCCTGCAGGATGTGGAGGGGGAAGGACATAGCGTCGCGCATCTGGCGCGGCTCGGGCAGGGGAGAGAGAATTTCGGTGGCTCCGACGTCGGACGACAGGTCGCTCTCGCCCTTGCGCCTGTCGAACATGGCGCGCGCCGCGTCGAGCGCCGCCTCTCCGCCGTCGATCAGCGAAAGCATTGAAGCAAATGCCGGATTCGCCGCGCTTGCGCGCTCGGCGGCGGCGGCGAGATCGAACACCCTGGCGTCGCCGCCGTGAACGATGCCGACGCGCTCCGCGCCGGCCTTGCGAAATGTGGCGAGCTTCATGGGTCTGTTCTCCCTTGTTGTGTTGTTCTGCGTTGTTGTCCGCGGGCCTTGCGTGGTCCGAAGATATATGATCTTTGAAAATATCGATAATCGAAAAGCGCGGGCAAGCGCAAGGTCAAAAGGCGCGGAATGGCCAGAGGCCGGCCGGACGCGACGTAACGCAAGGGAGGTCCGACATGAATCAGGGGCAAATGGCCGGCGCGCTGGCGAGGCTGACCGCCGTAACCACGGCGCAGGCGCAGCAGAAGCTCCAGATCGGCTGCACCGCGACATCCGACTGCGCCTCCGCGATGATCGCGATCGACGAGGGCATCTTCAAGAAGCTCGGCGTCGATGCGGAGATGGTGCTGATCGGCATCAATTCAAACATTCCGGCAGCGCTGCTGTCGAACTCCATCCAGATCGGCGGGGCGACCACCCCGGGGTTCCTGCAGGCCGCCGATGGCGGCCTCCATCTTGTTGCCCTCGCCGGCGCATCGGTGATGAATGAGCGCACCCGCTCGCTGACGACCGTGTTCGGCCGCACCGGCGTCAGCCTGAAGGAGCCGAAGGATTTCGTCGGCAAGAAGGTTGGCGCGCCCGGCCTCGGCGCGTTCCTTCATGTGCTGTTTGTCAAATGGCTGATGGAGAAGGGCGTCGATCCCAAGAGCGTCAACTTCGTCGAAGTGTCGTTTCCGACGATGAACGACATTCTCAAGTCGGGCGCCGTCGACGCCGTGCTGACCAGCGAGCCGTTCGTGACGCGCATGACCAATGCGGGCACGGGCACGACCGCGTTCCGCTACGTCGAGGATCTCAGGCGCAACGATCCGATCATCCTTTATTCGGCCTCGCGCGACTGGGCCGACAAGAACCCTGAACTGGTGAAGAAATTCCGCGAGGCGGTGACGGAAGGCGCGAAGATCATCAATTCGGATCGCGAAAAGGCGTCGCAGGCGATCTCGAAGTTCACCAAGCAGCCGATCGACATCGTCAAGCTCAATCCGCCATCATGGTCCGATCCCTCGATCAAGGCGCAGGACTTCGCGTGGTGGGTGGATGTGATGAAGCAGCAGAAGCTGATGCAGAACAATCCGGACCTCGCCAGACTGGTGCTGAAATAGGCCGGGCCGGTTTCCGCCATGCCGATGCGCGCCCGCCAGACTGCGGCAGACGACTTGCCTGCGGATACGCTGAGCGAGCGCGCGGCGCTGATGATCCAGCGCGACATTCTCACCGGGCGGCTGCCGCCCGGTTCACGCCTCGGCATCATGGACCTTGCGCAGGGCTATGAGATGGGCGCGACGCCGGTGCGCGAGGGATTGTCGCGGCTCGTGTCGCGACAACTGGTTCTGGCGGTCGGCCAGCGCGGCTTTCGCGTCGCGCCGGGGAGCGAGAGCGACCTGCGCGACATCACGCGGATGCGGATCCTCGTCGGGACGGAGGCGCTGGCGCGGGCGATGAAGCAGGGCAGGGACGACTGGGAGGCCGGCATCGTCGCCGCGCTTCACCGGATGCAGCGCTATGTCGAGCGCACCGGCTCGAAGTTCAACGAGGGCGACGAGGAGTTCGACGCCTTGCACAAGCGCTTCCACACCGCGCTGCTCGACTCCTGCGGCTCGCCGCGCCTGCTGGCCGCGCATTCCGACCTTTACGATCAGGCGTATCGCTATCGCAGGGTGATGATGAGCAAATTCGTGAGCGGCAAGGTTTTCATCCAGGCGCATCGCGTGCTGGCCGACTGCGTGCTGGCGCGCGATCAGCGCCGCGCGCCGGCGATGCTCAAGTCGCATCTCAGGAGCACGATCGACTACGTCTATCCCAAGCGCAAGGAAGTCGGATCGTGACGATGCAGGCTGCTGCGGCCAGGAATGGGTCGACGAGCGGGTCGACAAACGCGCCGACGCGTGAGCCGCTGATCTCATTCTCGCAAGCGTCGATCACGCTCGGCGGCAAGGTCATCGTCGAGGACCTCGATTTCGTGGTCGGGCGCGGCGAATTCGTCTGCATCATCGGCGCGTCGGGCTGCGGCAAGACCACGGCGCTGCGCCTCGCCGCGGGACTCTATCAGCCGACCAGGGGCGCGATCGCCTTCGGCGGCCAGCCGATGACGCAGCCGCGCCGCGACGTCGCGATCATCTTTCAGGACTACGGCAAGGCGCTGTTGCCGTGGCGCACCGCGGCCGGCAACGTCTCGCTTGCGCTCGAAGCCGCGAACGTGCCCTCCGCCGAGCGGCCCGCGCGCATCGCAAAACTGCTCGACACCGTCGGGCTGCCGGATCATGCCGGCAAATATCCCTCGGAAATGTCCGGCGGCATGCAGCAGCGGCTGCAGATCGCGCGCTGCCTCGCGCAGGAGCCGGCAGCGCTGTTGATGGACGAGCCGTTCGGCGCGCTCGACGCCATGACGCGCCAGGCGCTGCAGGACGAGGTGCTGTCGCTGGTCGCCGCCAGCGGCGCGACGGTGCTGTTCGTGACGCACGATCTGGAGGAGGCGATCTACCTCGGCGACCGCGTCATCGGGCTGTTGCCGCATCCCGGTCGCATCGGCATCGAGGTCAAGGTCGATCTGCCGCGCCCGCGCGATCAGCTGACGACGCGCGAGGATCCGGAATTTCTGCGGCTGCGCCGCGAACTGTTCGACTTCATCAAAGCGTCCGAAGGCTGACGCGAACCGGCATGGCGATGAGCGATACGATCAAGGGTCTGTTGCTGCCGGCGGGGCTGATCGCGGCCGCTGAGATCGCCGGCCGCCTGATCGACTTTCACAGCGACTCGCTGGCGATCCCGAGCGCCATCGTGATGGCGTTCTTCGAGGCGGTCGGCGACGGCTCGCTGCTGACAGCGACGCGCGATACGCTGGCCGGCGCCTTCGCGGGCCTCGCCATCGGTGGCTCGATCGGTCTGTCCATTGGCATCCTGCTCGGCATCCTGCCGGTCGCCGACCGGCTGATGGAAGTCACCATCGAATCGATCCGGCCGATCCCCTCGATCGCGGTGCTGCCGATTGCGCTGATCGCGCTCGGCTTCGGCTACCGGCTGGAAATCGCTATCGTCGCCTTCGCCTGCACCTGGCCGCTGCTGATCCTGACGCGCGCGGCGGTGCGCGGCATCGAGCCGCGTCTGATCGAGGTGTCGCGCGCGCTCGGCCTGACGCCGCAGGCGCGCATCGTCAAGATCGTTCTGCCGGCGGCACTGCCGCGCATCTTCGTTGCGTTTCGTCTTGCCGCTGGCGTCGCGCTGATCGTGGCGGTGACGGTCGAGATCGCGATCAATCCACTCGGCCTCGGTCACGGCATCATGACCGCGCAGCAGGCGTTGCGGCCCGAACTGATGCTGGCTTATGTCGTCTGGCTCGGCGTCGTCGGCGTCGTTCTCAACGGCTCGCTGCTGCTGGCGCAGCGCAGGCTGTTCGGCCGCGCCGCGATGGTGGAGGAGACGCGATGAGCGCCGCCGCCGCAACGCGTTCGGTCTGGCTGTGGCGGCTGGCCAGTTTTGGCGTCGCCGCCGGCGTTATCGCCGCATGGCAGGCGATCGCCAATGCGCGCCTGGTCTCGCCGGTATTTCTGCCGGGACCGGACCGCGCATGGCAAGCGCTGGTGCGCGGGCTGACGCAGGGCGATCTCGTCGCCAAGGTGATCGGCACGCTGGAGCACATGGCGATCGGCTGGTTCGTCGCCTCGCTGGTCGGCATCGCGCTCGGCGCGGTCATCGGCTCGGCCCCGCGGCTTCGGGTTTTCCTGACGCCGACGCCGGAATTCCTTCGACCGCCGCCGGGCTCCGCGATCATTCCGGTGGCGATTGCGTTCTTCGGCCTCAGTCAGGTGATGACGTTCTCGGTGATCGCCTTCGGCGCGCTATGGCCGATGCTGCTTTCGACCGTTCACGGCTTCGCCGCCGTCGAACCGCGCCTCTACGAGGTCGCGCGGGTGCTGCACATGTCGCGCCTCGCGGTGATCTTCAAGATCGGCCTGCCGTCAGCGAGTCCGGACATTCTGGCCGGCATGAGGCTGAGCGTGACGGTGGCGCTCATCCTGTCGGTGGTCTGCGAAATCCTCGCGGGGCTCGACGGGCTCGGCCACTGGATCCTGCTGTCGGCGCGCGCGTTCCGTTCGGCCGATCTGTTCGCCGGCGTCATCCTGCTCGGCGTCATCGGCTATCTCACCTCGCTCGCGGTGGGACTCGTCGAGAAGCGGCTTCTGGTCTGGCGCGGCGCGGGGCACTGAACCCGCATGGGCGCGCGGCGTCGCCGGGCTTGCTCATCGCGCGTAAATCCGCGCAGATTGATCTTCAATAACGAGAGTAACGCGGGAGGATTCGATGGCCGGACGGCTGAAGGGCAAGGTCGCCGTTGTGACGGGCGCGGCGCCGCGCGGCGAGGGCGTCGGCAACGGCATGGCGACGGCGATCATGTTCGCGCGCGAGGGCGCGAAGGTGGTCCTCGTCAATCGCGACGCGGCGCGCGCGGAAAATCTTGCCAGGAAAATCAGGGACGAGGGCTTCGAGGCCAGCGTCTTCGCCGGCGATGTGACGAAGCCGGCGGATACCGAGGCGATGGCGGACTTCGCGATGAAGACCTATGGCCGCCTCGACATCCTGCACAACAATGTCGGCTTCGGCGGACCCGGCACGCCCGAGACGATTTCGCTCGAGACGTGGCATTCGGTGCTCGACGCCAACCTGACCACGACGATGCTCTGCACCAAGGCGTGCCTGCCGCGCATGAAGGAGAGCGGCGGCGGCTCGATCATCATGGTGTCGTCGATCGCCGGCGCGCTCGGTCTGATCGGCAGCGCGGGCGCGGTCGCCTATTCGACGGCGAAGGCCGGCCTGCACGGCTTCACGATGTCGGTCGCGGCCGACTATGCGACGCAGAACATCCGCGCAAACTGCATCATCGTCGGTTCGGTGAACACGCCGATGGTCGGCCATCTCGGGCCGGAGGCGCGCGAGCGGCGCAAGAATATGGTGCCGATGAAGACCGAGGGCACCGGATGGGACATCGCGCACGGCGCGGTCTATCTGGCGTCCGACGAATCGCGCTGGGTGACAGGCATTCTGCTGCCGATCGACGGCGGGCTGACGGCGCTGCGGACCTGGCCGAGGTGACAATGGTTCGAGTTGATGTTCCCCGGGCGCGGTGCAGCGTGTAACGCTGCTCCGCAGAACCGGGGTCGTTTATCTGCGAATGCTATTAGAAATAAGACCCCGGCTTAGCAGCGCATCACTTCACTACGTTTCGTGCTGCGCAGCATCCGGGGAACGAACGAGAGTTTTCCAAATACTCTCCGAAAATGATGGCGTCACTCGTGGATGACGCTTTTGTTGTTGAGATGCTGCGCGCGTATTTCCGGGACAAACGCCATCGCACCGGTTACTGTTTCTCCAGCATCTTCAGATCGGCCTCCCAGAATTTCAGGTCGGCGTCGATATAGGCAGACATCTTGTCCGGGGTGATCGCCCACGGATCGTTGCCGGCGCCTCTGATCTTTTCCTTGTATTCGGCGTCGCTCGCGGCAGGCAGCAGGATCGCGCGCGCCTTTGCGACGATTTCCTTCGGCGTGTCGGAGCGCGCGAACAGTGCGACCCAGGCTTCGCCCGTCACCGTAGGCAATCCGAGCTCCTTGAAGGTCGGCACGTCCGGCATCAGCGACGAGCGCTCCTCCGTCGCGATGGCGATCGGCTTGATACGGCCGTCCTTCATGAAAGCCGCGCCGGCCGAATAGGCGAAGAAGCTCATCTGCAGGTCGCCGGTCAGAAGCGCGGCGGCGAGCTCGGCCGCGCCCTTGTAGGGAATCTTCTCGATCTTCTGCTTCGACGCCTGAATGAAACGGTCCGCAAGCAGCTGCACGAGACCGCCCGGCGACAGCGCGCCGATGTTGAGCTTGCCGGGATTCTTTTCGGCGTGGGCAATCAACTCTTTCAGGTTGGAGACGGGAAGGCTCGAAGGCACGAACAGGATGTAGGGATGGCGCGCCACCGGCGCGACGGCGATCACGTCCTCGGCCTTGTAGCCGGGGTTCTTCATATAGATCAGGTTGGCCATGATCGGCGACGTCGAGATCAGAAACGTATGCCCGTCCGGCGGCGCTTTCAGCATCGCCTGAATGCCGACCAGCGTATTGCCGCCCGGCTTGGCCTCGACGATGACCGGCTGGCTGATCTTCTGCTTGCGCAGGCTCTCGGCCATGAAGCGCGCCAGAATGTCGTACGGGCCGCCGGCGGGGTAGGGCGGGATCAGCCTGATCCGCTTCGACGGGTAGGCCTTCGCCGAGGCCCGCAGAGGACCGGCGGAAGCGCCGACGATGGCTGCAATCGCGGCAAGCGCGCGAATGGTTCGCATGAAATCCTCCCCACAAGGTCCGGCCGTTGTTCGGCTCTGTCCGGTCATGCTAGCGGACGGCGGGATTTTGGGAAGGACAAAAACGCTATGTCGCCGCGCCGCGACCTTTATGCCGCGCCGTGCCCTTGAGACGCGATGAGGATTACTTCGCGAAGGATGGCGCGCCGCGCGACGGCCGACGGCGGCCGACGCCTTCATAGACGAAGCCGAGCTTCTCGAGATCGTCGCCATTATAGACGTTGCGCAGATCGACCACGGCCGGATTGGCCATCAGCGCCCTGATGCGGCGGAAATCGAGCGCGCGAAACTGCTCCCATTCGGTGATGATGACGAGCGCGTCGGCTCCGCCGGCCGCGTCATAGGCGTCCGAGCAGAAGGTCACGCTGTCGGGCAGAACCGCTTTGGCATGCTCCGCGCCGAGCGGATCGAACGCCCTGATCTTCAGGCCGCGATCGGCCAGCGCCGTGATCAGCGGGATCGACGGCGCCTCGCGCATGTCGTCGGTGTTCGGCTTGAAGGTGAGGCCGAGCACCGCCACGGTCTTGCCGCGGATGTCGCCGCCGAGAACGTTGAAGACCTTGCGCGCGATGCCGCGCTTGCGCATCTCGTTGACCGCGGAGGTCGCCTCGACGATGCGCAGCGACACTTCGTTGTCGTGCGCTGTCTTGATGAGCGCCGAAATGTCCTTCGGAAAGCACGAGCCGCCGAAGCCGGGACCGGCATGAAGGAATTTGGTGCCGATGCGGTTATCGAGGCCGATGCCCTGCGCGACCTCTTTGACGTCCGCGCCAACCTTCTCGCACAGGTCCGCCATCTCGTTGATGAAGGTGATCTTGGTCGCCAGGAAGGCGTTGGCGGCATATTTGATCAGTTCAGCCGTGCGGCGGTCGGTGAACATCACGGGCGAACGGTTCAGATAGAGCGGGCGATAGACGTTCGTCATCGTCTCCTTCGCGCGCTCGTCGTCGGCGCCGACGACGATGCGGTCCGGAAACTTGAAGTCGCGGATCGCGGCGCCTTCGCGCAGGAATTCCGGATTGGAGACGACGGCGAAGTCGGCGGACGGATTGCGCTCGCGGATGATGCGCTCGACCTCGTCGCCGGTGCCGACCGGCACCGTCGATTTCGTCGCGATCACCGTGTAGCCCTTGAGTGCGCCCGCCACCTCGCGCGCCGCGGCGAAGATGTATTGCAGATCGGCGTCGCCGTCGCCGCGCCTGGCCGGCGTACCGACCGCGAGAAAGACGACATCGGCCGCGGCGATCGCGTCGGCGGCATCTGTCATGAAGGCGAGGCGCTTCTCGCGCGTGTTGCTGGCGATCAAGCGGTCGAGATCGGGCTCGTAGATCGGCGTCTTGCCGTCGCGCAATGCTGCGATCTTGCCGGCATCGCTGTCGACACAAATGACGTCGTGTCCGAAGTCGGCGAAGCAGGCTCCCGACACCAGACCGACATAGCCGGCTCCGATCACCGTCAGCCGCATGAGGCCACCATCTCGCTAAACCTTTGCAAAATCTGCCATTTCGAGAACGCGGATTCGCCGCGGCCGGCGCTGCAGGTCAGCTGCAGGTTACTTGCCGCAAGTGACATTCAAACGTCGTGAAATCAAGCCGGAATCCGCGCTGGGACTCTTACGCCTCGGCCACAAGGTCGAGGAAATAGCGGCCGTCCATCCGGGCCGCGAGGTCGCGCGCGCGGCGGTGCTGGGCGTCCAGAATCGCCTGCACGGCTTGCGGCGACGACAGCGCGTCGCGCAGCCGATGCGCCAGGCGGTCGAAATTCTTCTCGCTGAAGATGATGCCGCTGCCGCCCAGCGTCTCGCGCACGGCGGGCAGATCGTAGGCGAACACCGGCACGTTGTGACACATCGCCTCGAAGACCGGCATGCAGAAGCCCTCGTCCTCGCTCATCGACACATAGGCGGCGGCGCTGTCGTAGAGTTGGGCGAGTTCGGCCGGCGTCACATCGCAGCGCCAAGTCACCGCCTCGTCCGGCAGGAGAAGGCCGCGCTGAACGTCGCGCAGATGGTCGCGATAGGCGGTCGGACCGGAGCGGCCGACGATGACGCAGCGCGCCGACGAATCCAGCGTCCGGTAGTGCGCCAGCAGCGCCAGCAGGTCCTCGATCCGCTTGTGACTGACGATCCGCCCGACGAACAGCAGCATGGGCGCGCGCGCCGGTCTTTGGGAAACGGGTGCTTCGAGGCGGATTTCATCTTCGCCGAGAATATGCGGAGGAATGGAGTCGATTTCTCCGGAGAAGGACACGCCGGCTTTTGCGAAAACCTGTCGCAGCGCCGATGCGTTCGCGGCCGAATTCGCGACAAGGCGATCGAACCCGGCGAGCAGGGGAATTTGTGCGATCGCGGTGGCGCAGGCGTCGCTCAACTCCAGATCGAATGTCTCGAGCAGGTTCGGATTGGTGACGCCATGAAAATAGGCGAGCTTGCGAGAACACTTCAGCGCGAGCAGTTCGGGCAGGCCATCATCATGGGTCGAGAAGGAATACAGAATGACATCGCCGGGCTGGATCATGCGTGCGAGCCTTGCGCGATCCTCAACGATGTCGTTCAGCGACATGTCGAAGTTTTCCGCGAACAGTTTCACCTTCCCGCCGTGCTGCTTCAGCATTTCGAACAGGCGCAGGCACAGGTTTCCCACGGCGTCGCGCGGAAAGATGTTCGGCGCAACGATATGAATCCGCCGTCCGGCCGGGATGGGCTGGAGCGGAGCGGCAAAGCGCAGCGAACGATGATCGGCCGCGGATGCCGACCGGAAGTCGCGCAGATCGGCCGCGGATTTCAGGACGGGAATGCGGACGGTCGAGAGCAGGCGTCCATCGTGAGTTCTCAGCGCGGCGATCAGCATGAATCGCTGCGGATGCACCGGATCGGGATTGCGCCACCGGTCGATCGGCGCAAGATCGCCGGCTTCGATCTGCAATTCGCCTGCCTGGTCGAGACTCAAGCGCCCTTCGAGCCGGTCGGGAAGCGAGGGCAGATCGTATTCATTCCATCCGACATGGCCCTGCGGATGGACCGGATGATCGAGATCGTAGACGTCGAGCGTGAAGCGTGCGCCGTCGGGAATGTTGTTCTTGTCGATGGCGAGCGTGAAAGCGCCGCCTCTGTCGAGAACGGCGTCCTTGCTCAAAAAAGTCAGGGCCAGTGCAGCAGCCATCGTTCCCGTTGTCATCGCCATCATCGGCATGGATGAGAGACCGCCGCGCATTAGCGGGAGGTTAAATTCACCGGTCCGGTTTCGGCTTGTCGCATGGGCGATCCGTCAACGATAGCCAGCATCGCGTCGAGCCGATGATCCCATGAGTTCTGTTGCAGGATCGGCGCATCGACCGGAAGCGGAACCGGCAGCGCGTCGAGCGTCTCGGCGATTGCATTGGCAAAAGAGTGTGGCGTTGCTGCGGCCTTGAAGTAATCGCTGAGATCGCGCAGCGCATCGAGCGGCGTCGAGACGATCGGCCGGCCCGCGGCGAGATATTCGAAGAATTTCATCGGAAACATTGCGCGCGTGTAGTCGTTGAGCCGCTGCGGCAGCAGCGCGACATCGAATCCCGCCAGATAGCGCGGCAATTCGTCATAGGGCTTCCATCCCAGCAGATGGACGTTCGGCCGCTGTGCAAGACGCGCAAGGTCTTCGTCGCGCTGGCCCTCTCGTTCCTCGCCGATCAGAACGACATGCCATTGCGGATGCGCGCCTGCGACGGCGTCGAGCAGGCCGAAGTCAACCTTGAAATCGCTGAGCGCGCCGATGTAGCCGAGCCGCGGCGTCGCGATGGTCGCGAGATCGGGCGGCAGTTCGGTGCAGGTCCGGGCTTTTGCGAAGTGGGCAATATCGGCGACGTTGCCGAAATAATGCGCGCGCCGGCCTGCAACCGCCTCGCAGCGCTGCTGCAGATGATGGCTGGTGGTGAAGACCGCGTCTGCGAGCATGAGCAGCTGGTGCTCGGCGCGCCTGAAGGCGATGCGGTCGATTCCGGGAATGGCACCGAGGTCGTCGACGCAGTGATAGATCAGCCGGGACGGGCCGATCGCGGCAACGACATCCAGCATGTAGGGATGATAGGTCCACACCAGCGGATACCGGATATTGTGGGACGACAGCCACGACTGGATGCGCAGTCGCAACTGCCAGGAATTGACAGACCGGATGCCCGGCGCGGAGTGGCTGAACGGAATCGTCAGCGGCGACAGCGTCCAGAGATTGTCGCGGACCTTTCTGATCGGACCGAGCCCGCGTTTCAGCCGCGCCGCGATCCGCCGCGCGTCGAGCGTATTCAGTCCGGGCTGCCGCAGGCCGACCGTCTCGACATAGAGCACGCGGTGTCCGCGCGCCGCGAGCCTCGCGGCGATGTGCTGTTTGTTGGTCCAGTATTTCGAAGCCCAGTCGGCGGACGAAAACAGGACGATGTCGCGGTGCGGGGCTTCGCTCATTGCTGCGCCGTCCCGTGCGCCGGCTCCGACCGTCCGTGACAGGCGACCGACAACGGAAAACCGGCCGCGCTGGTCTGCGAGATCGCAAACGTCTGCGACGCGGCGTCGTAGGCGATTTCGGCCGCGGCGCGGCTCCTGATGAAATCGAGGCAGGTGTCTTCGTTGACGAACAGCAGCCCGCTGCTTTCGTCGGCATTCGCCGCGATGAAATCGAGAAACTTCGAATGCGCGGCGATCCGTGCCGCTTCGCTGGCCCAGCCATAGGCGTAGCGTTCGGAGAACGGATGGTCGAGGAAGCCGAAGAATTCACCGAAGTCGCGCGCCAGCAGGAAGGCGGCTTTTGGAATCCGCAGCGGATCGCCGTCCGCGAGCATGCAGTCGCCATGCAGCATGCAGCTTTGCGAGTGCGTGACGATGTCTGTCGGGCCGAACGGCGGAACGCCGCCGCGCGCCAGCAGATATTCGGGATCGCTCGAAATCGTGCCACCGATGAAGCCGCTCAGCCCGGCGCGGGCGAGCGCCGCAGGAACGTAACGCGGGTTCTGGTGGAATGGCGAAACGGCGTAGCGGACAGCGAGGCCGGGCAGGCGCTGTTCGAGCCAAAGCCTGGAGTCGCGCGCTTCGCGTTCGGCGGCCTCAGCCGATCCGCCCCAGTGCGGTTCATGCGTCACCGAATGCGACAGGATCGCGCCGCCGCCTGCAACGACGTCGGCCATCATCGCGATGTGCGCATCATGCTCCGGCTGCCCGGTCTTGATCGCCAGCGACAGCGGCAGGTTGCGGCGGCGATAGCCGTCGAATAGCGCACGCGCGGACGCAACGTCTTCGTCGCAGTCGAGACGCATGGTGACGGCGGCGCAATAGCCGTGCGGAATGCCGCGCAGGTGAGGCCGCCACGGCAGTTCGCGCGAGCGGTGCGCGGAGACGAAGGACTCGATCACCGCCCAGTCCTGTCCGTCGACCCGACCGACCGGACGGGCGAACCACAGCACGGCGCTGGTCGGCGTATCGCGCAGCGTAACCGCCGCGCCAAGGGACGTTTGCCCGCTGATGCCAATGTGCGCGACGGCAGTTGCGCAGCGATGCGCCACTTGGCGGATCGACCAACGGTCTTCACCGACGCCGATCCGGCCAAAGCCGAGGTTGTTCCACTCGTCGGTGAAATCGAAACGCGCGAAATGCCTGATCCGCAGCGGCGAGACCGCTCCGGGGCCAACGTTGTCATAGACCAGCGCCGCGTCGCTTTCGGACGTTGCATAAGTTGCGGCCGGCGCACAGCGTGCGGCTGTGGCCAGCGCCGGTGCCGCTTCGGCAATTTCGACGCCGGCAAGGCTGGCGAGCTGTGGCCCGAGTGCGCCGAGCAGGACGATCTTGCTGCTCCGCGCCGCAAGTCGTTCGAGATCGCCGGCGATGGTATCAGGGGGGGACAGCGCAACGAGAATGACGTTGTCCGCGGGCAGTTCGCGTAGGCTCTCGATCTGACTGACCTGGCCGCGCGTGAACGATCGTTCGAAGGCGCGCTTGACGATTTCAGTCGTGTCAGAATCGTCCCTGTCGCCGAGAATATGGATCACGATGCGCCGACCGGCCCGCCCTCGGCGGACGGCGTGACAAGATGACGGAATTTCGATCGCCATCCCTGCAGCTTCAACGCGCCGGGCTCGATGAATTCCACGCCGACCGCATCGCCCCAGGATTCGGCGAGCGTGCGGCGGATGGCGTTGGCGGTTTCCGGCGCTTCCGGGACGATGCGAAAGACCGGCCGTCCGTCCCGGTATTCGATCTGGAATTCGCGGATCCGGCCGGCGCGGTCGAGCACGTCCTGGATGTGATGGGTTGGCACCCGCACGCCGGCGATTTCTACGACGTCGTGGATGCGTCCGGTCATTCCGGTCAGGACGAGGCCGGCGGCCGTTTCCTTCAGCGTCGCGACGTCGCCGCTGCGATAGCGCAGCAGCGGCATCATCCGGTTCCTTAGCGGAGTGATGACGATTTCTCCGCTGCGTCCGTCCGGAACGAGGGGCAGCTCCGCGCCGAATTCGACATCGCCGATTTCAAGCCATGCGAACGGATCGAATACGGTCATGCCCGCAAGTTTCGGATCGGTCTGATAGGCCACGACGCCGGCTTCGGCGAGGCCGTAGCGGTCGATGACGGTGCAGCCGAACACGGCCTCGACCGTGCGGCGCTGCCTGTCGTCGAGCATTTCGCCTGATGATTCGAACACGCGGAAGGCGTTGCGGCCTTCACCGCGGTCGGCGACATGAAGCGCCAGCTGGTACATGGTCGACGGATGGCCATGCACCATGAACGGCCGGATCGCCTTGATCCGCGTCCAGATGTGATCGAGGTCATCGGGCGCGAACGAGGCGAAGGTGACGTTGAGCCTGTTGTTGGCGAGGCATTTCATCTGCTCGCGCATCCGGTCGCGCGCCGGAAAACGATCCGGGAAACGCGCGGCGAGATGCAGTTGAAGGCGGGAGGCGCCGGCGCCAATCTGCGCGCGGGCGTAGCGCGTCACCGCCGACGACCAGTCCGCGCCTTCCTGATCGTAGATCACATGCACGGAGGGGCCGGTCGATCCTCCGCTCTTCGTCACATGCTTGCGGAAGACCATGTGATCGTCGCGCAGCAGACGCTCGCCTTCCGCGCGAATGATGTCCTTCGTCAGATAAGGAATATCGGCGAGATATTTCGCATCGCGCGTCAGAGATTCCGGATCGAAGCCGGTCGTGGCGAACAGGTCGCGATAATACGGGACTTTCTGCGCGGAAAAGCGAACGAGATCGACCAGCCGGTTCCATGACCGCCGCCGCCGCTCAGCGAAAGGTTGTGACATTTCGGCGGCGAGCTGGCGCTGCTTCGATCGCATGTCGCGCCCTTCCAGCCGCTCGGCGACCGGAAAGACGACAAGCGATCCAACGAGGCCACGGACGCCGTTATAGAGCGCGCGATTCAACTGCTGTCTCTGATAGTTGTCCCGTGGCGACGATACTGGACGCGTCGCTGCAGCGCAATGCGAGCAATCAGCGCCGGTTGTTCCGCAGCGCCTGCCGGTAAATGCCGGGTAGCGCGGCTGTTACCACATTCCATGCGAAGTGATTCAAAACATGGACTTTAAGCGCGGGATTGGGGCCCCGCTGCAGTGCCTGTTCCACGGCGCGGCGAATGTCGACGGGGTCGGCATGATTTGCATAGCCGGCATGATCCCCGAAGTAGTCTCGCGCCGATCCTTCCGACGTGACGACGACGGCGGCGCCGGCGGCCGCGGCTTCCAGCGCGGCGAGGCCGGGCGTTTCGAGCGTCGAGGGCAGGGCGAACACCGCGCAGGCCGCGAACGCGGACGCCAGCCTTGGATCGTCGTGATCGAGATGGCCGAGGTAATGGACCTGTGTCCCGCCTTCAGCGAGAACCTGGTCGGCATAGGCTTCGTCGCGGCGATGGCCGATCAGCACAACAGGCAGTCCGGCATCTTTCAGCGCGCGGACCAGACCGAGCTGGTTCTTGCGCGGCTCGATGTTGCCGACGTTGAGGGCGAACCTGCCGTCGATGCCGAAGGCGTCGCGAAACAGTCTTGCATCGGCCTGCGCGAAGCGCGGCTCGAAGCCGTTCATGACCGCCGCGAAACGCTCAAGTGGCAGAGCGAGCACGCGCGCAAGTTGCTCGGATTCGGTCGGCGAGTTGGTGACGATGACATCGGCCAGCGACAGCTGCGCGCGGATTTCATCGGCCGGATAGAGATGCCTTGTATCTTCCGTGATCCACAGCGACGACGAGATGACGAGCGGCAGGCCGCGCCGCTTGACGTAATCGCAGAAATGCACCGAGCCGCCGATGCAGGAGAAGAAATGCACGGCCTGCGCCTCCGCAAGGTTCGCGCGCCACGGGTCGTGCAGCATGACCTCGACGCCATGCGCGGGCAGATGCTCGGCGTATTTCCGCAACTGAATCTCGCCGCCGCCCGGCGTCTCGAATGCCCACGGATATGTCGCGAAAAGGATTTTCAACGCATCCGGTCCCTATCTGGCAACAAGCGCGGCATCTTGCATCAGCGCCATCCTGCATCAAGGCAGGAGGTTAGTTCGCCTGTTGCGCGAGATGTGCGCGAAAATAGTCGATCGTTCGCGTCAGACCGTCATCGACCGCGACATGCGGCTCCCATGCGAGCACGCGCTTCGCCAGCGCGATGTCGGGCCGGCGTTGCCTGGGATCGTCCTGCGGCGCCGCCTGATAGCTCAATTGCGACTTCGAGCCGATCAGTGCAATGATCTTGCGGGCCAGATCGGCGATGGTGAATTCGGTCGGGTTGCCGACATTGATCGGGCCGGTCACATCAGCCGGCGTCGCCATCAGCCGCAGCGCGGCGTCGACGGTGTCGTCAACGTAGCAGAACGAGCGCGTCTGCAGCCCCTCGCCGTAGATCGTGATCGCCTCGCCGCGCAGCGCCTGAAGAACGAAGTTCGACACCACGCGGCCGTCGTTCTCGTGCATCCGCGGGCCGTAGGTGTTGAAGATCCGCATCACCTTGATGGCGACGCTGTGCTGGCGCTGATAGTCGAAGAACAGCGTTTCGGCGCAGCGCTTGCCCTCGTCGTAGCAGGCGCGCGGACCGATCGGATTGACGTTGCCCCAATAGAGCTCGGTCTGCGGATGCATGGTCGGATCGCCATAGATCTCGCTGGTCGAGGCCTGAAGGATCGGGCACTTCACGCGCTTGGCGAGGCCGAGCATGTTGATCGCGCCGAGCACGCTGACTTTCGTCGTTGCGACCGGATCGAACTGATAGTGAATCGGCGACGCCGGGCAGGCGAAATTGAAGATGGCGTCGACCTCGACGAACAGCGGCAGCGTCACATCGTGACGCATCGCCTCGAAATTCGGATTGTCGAGCAGATGGGCGATGTTGGTCCGCCGCCCGGTGAAGTAGTTGTCGACACACAGCACTTCCGCCCCGGCGGCAAGCAGTCGTTCGCACAGATGCGAGCCGAGAAAGCCCGCGCCGCCCGTCACCAGCACGCGCTTGCCTTTATAAAATGCCTGGAAAGCCCCTGACGTCATGGAAGAGCCGATCCTTCAGTTGCCGGGACTGAAACGAAAGCGGATCAGGTACCACAGCGCTTTGACGCCGTCCTTCCAGTTGATCTTCTTTCCTTCGTTGTAGGTACGGCCGTAATAATGAATGGCGGTCTCGTAAATGCGCCACTTCTGGGCAAGCGCGATCTGCGCGCTGATCTGCACCTCGATGCCGAAATCGTTCGCCGTGATGTTCAGGGTCTGCAGCACCTCACGCGTGAACATCTTGTAGCAGGTCTCGATGTCGGTCAGCGTCTGGTTGTAGAGGATGTTGAAGATCAGCGAGATCACGCGATTCGCCATGTAGTGATGGAAATACAGCGAACGATGCGGCTTGCCGTAGAACCGCGAGCCGTAGACCACGTCGGCGACCTTCTTCGTCGCGATCAGGCGGTACATCGTGTCCCAGTCGGCCGGGTCATATTCGAGATCGGCGTCCTGAATGATCAGCACCGCGCCGCTCGCCGCCTTCATTGCGGTCTGGATCGCGCCGCCCTTGCCCTTGTTGCGGGTATGAAAGATCAGCCGCGCGGTGCATTCGTCGGACAGCGGCTTGCCGCCAGCCTCCGCGACCCGGTTTTCGTCGGATGCGGGGCCGAACTGATGCGTCAGCCAGTCGCGCGTGCCGTCCTTCGAGCCGTCATCGACGATGACGATTTCCTTCGACACGCCGGGAAGCGCGCCTTTCACGATGTCGAGGATTTCGGCGATGCTGCCGATCTCATTATAGACCGGCATCAGAATGGAAATATCAGGGCGCTGGGACAAGAGACGTCACGATCCGGGCTGGGAAGGATGGCTTCCTATAGCGTCCCGCCCGGCGTGGTTCAATGTTGCGTAGAGCGCGAAGAAGGCCCGATTCAACGCGATTTTCGGCTCGAGGACAGCAATTCGTCGTAGAGCGTCATATAGCCGTCGACCATCGTTTCCAGCGTGAAATGGGAGAGGAAGCGCTGACGGGCGCGCGCGCCCATATCCGCCGCCAACGCTCGATCATCCGTCAGTTGCTGCAGGGCGACGCGCAGCGCGGCGGCATCGTCCGGCGGCACGATCAGTCCGGTCTCGCCGTGACGGTTGACATAGCTGGTGCCGGTGCCGATCTCGGCTGTTACCATCGGCTTGCCGAACATCGCGGCTTCGAGCAGCGAGATGCCGAACGCTTCAGAGCGCAGATGCGACGGAAAGACGAATGCGCGGCACAGGTCGAGCAGGGCGATCTTGTCGCGATCCGGCAGCGCGCCGGTCATGCGCACATTCTCGAGGCCGCGCTCGGCGATACGTCGGCGCAGTTCGGCCTCGAGAGGGCCGGTACCGACGATGACGACGGGAATGGCAGAGTCCTTCACGGCGTCGAGCAGGATGTGAAGGCCTTTGTAGTAGCGCAGCGCGCCGACGAAGAGGACAAAGTCGTCGCCGATGCGGTTGCGCCACTGCGCAAGCACGGCCGGTTCGGGCGTCGGATAGGTCGCCGGATCGAGCCCGATTGGAACAACGCGCACCTTGTCCCGATAGCGGCGCAGCGTTTCGCTGGTCGCGACGTAATCGGGCGAGGTGGCGACGATGAGATCGACGCTGCCGAGAAACCTGTTCATCAGCGGCCGGTAGAACGGCATCAGCCGCGCCTGCCGCACGATGTCCGAGTGATAGGTGACGACGGAAGGCTTCGCGACGCGCGTCGCCAGATGGACAACGTCCGCAAATGGCCATGGAAAATGATAGTGGACGATGTCGGCCGCTGCCGCGAGCGCAGAAAACTTGCGAAAGGCGCGCAGCGCGACGCCGGTCGAGGCGATCTCGAAAGTCTGCCGGATACGGTGGACGGTGTGGTTGTCGAACCGGCGCGTTTCGTCGCGGACCTGTGGACTGAGCGACAGCACATCGACATTAGCGCCGCGCGCCGCGGTGCCGCGCGCGAGCTGATAGATGAACTGCTCGCCGCCGCCGTAGGAGTCCGGGAAATACGTCTTGAAGAAGTGAAGGACTCGCAAGGCGTCGCCATGATTGTTTCGAGAAGCTCGCCCGGCAATCAATCGCCGCGCAAGCCGATGCGCTATGAACTGTCAGCAACGTACCAAGCTGTCGAGCATAATTGTCGCAGTATCCCATAGTACGCTCTTCGTTGACAGCACGAACGAAAGCTGAGAGCCTTTCTAAAAAGATGGCCGCACGGTTCGGGATCGCCGAAGCGGCTTTGGAGATGATGTCGGCTAGCCGCACAAAAATGAGGCGGTCGCGGGCGTCAACGGCGAGGGACAGATCTCAGGGAACGCCCATGGGCCGTCAGATTGTCCCTCGGCCATTGA
>OEIU01001097.1_pt1 | contig 19526 bp, 19 predicted proteins | sample 1539221 | NCBI WGS metagenome assembly OEIU01 (sample SAMN03792071, study PRJEB22550) | activated sludge metagenome | feature: wastewater treatment plant; material: activated sludge; isolation source: Wastewater treatment plant of a petroleum refinery complex | place: Argentina: Zarate | collected...
TGGACCGGCGTACCGCTTTCGACCCTGCTCGATGACGTCGGCTTCGATGCGAAGAAGGCGAAATACATCCTCGCCGAGGGCGCCGATGGCGCTGGCCTCACGCGCACGATCCCGATCGAGTTCGCGCTCGACGACGTGCTCGTCGCCTACGGCCAGAACGGCGAGATGCTGCGTCCCGAACAGGGCTATCCGGTGCGCCTGCTGGTGCCCGGCGTGCAGGGCATCTCCTCGGTGAAGTGGCTGCGCCGCCTGGAAGTGGGGGACCAGCCCTGGAATACCCGCGAGGAGTCGCTCGCCTACAGCGACCTGATGCCGGACGGCACGAGCCGCCAGTACACCTGGATACAGGAAGCCAAGTCGGTCATCACCTCGCCTTCGGGTGGCCAGCATCTGCTCGACAAGGGCGGCTACTACGAAATCACCGGGCTGGCGTGGTCCGGCCGCGGCAAGGTCAAGCGCGTGGATGTTTCCACCGATGGTGGCCGCAACTGGCGCACGGCTCGCCTGCAGGGTCCGATCCTCGACAAGGCGCTGAGCCGCTTCAGCATCGACTGGAAGTGGGATGGCAGCCCGGCCCTGCTGCAAAGCCGATGCATCGATGAGACCGGATTCGTGCAGCCGAAGATGCGCCAGTTGCGCGAGGTGCGCGGCACGCGCTCGATCTACCACAACAACGCGATCCAGACCTGGCGGATCGACGCCGAAGGGCAGGTGCACAATGTCCAGGTCTGAGTATCTCTTCTGCGCCCTGGCCCTGTGCGTGATCCTGGTCGGTGGCGGAGCCGGAGCCGCCGCCGGCGCCACGGACTACGGGCTCGGCACGCAAGCCACGCCGGAGCAGATCGCCGGCTGGGACATCGACGTGCGTCCGGACGGCGAGGGCCTGCCGGACGGCGAGGGCTCGGTGGCCGACGGCGAGACGATCTACGACGCGCAGTGCGCCTCGTGCCACGGAACCTTTGGAGAAAGCAACGAATACATCGCGCTTGCGGGCGGCATCGGGTCACTGGCGACGAGCCAGCCCGTGCGCACGGTCGGCAGCAAGCTCAACTACGCGCCGACCCTGTTCGACTACATCAACCGGGCGATGCCGTTTCCCAATTCGAAATCGCTGACTCCGTCCGAGGTGTATGCGGTCGCGGCCTACGTGTTGAACCTCAACGAGATCGTGCCGGCCGAATTCGTCGCCAACCGCGAATCGCTGGTAGCGGTGAAGATGCCCAATCGCGACGGCTTCGTGCAGTTCCCCGGCCTGATGTCGGTGCGCGGCAAGGGCGATACGCACAACACCGCGTGCATGAAGGACTGCGAGGATACGGTCGAACCGACCGGCGAATTGCCGCCCGGGTTCATCGCCGGCATGTACGGCGACATCCGCGACAACTTCCGCGGCCTCGCCAGCATGAACGAAGCAGCGCCGCCAGCCTCAGCGCTGCCGCCGGGGTCCGACGACGCCTCGCAGGCACAGGCGCCCGGCCCGGTCCTGATCCAGAAATACGGTTGCGTGGCCTGCCACGGAATCGACAAGGGCGTGGTCGGTCCTTCGTTCCGCAGCGTCGGCGCCCGCTATGCGGACGATCACGACAAGGCCGTCGCAATGCTCGAGAAGAAGATCCGCAGTGGCGGTTCGGGCGCCTGGGGCAGTGTGCCGATGCCGCCCCAGGGCTCGCCAACCGATGCCGAACTGGCCCGGCTCATCGAGTGGGTGCTCGCCGGCGCGCCTGACAAATAGCTGCGCCCGACGCGCCTATGCCGCATGTTCATTCGCTCACTACAACAAAATCCAATGTTCATATTTCATAGCAAGGATCAATCGATGAACTCAACCCGAAGAAGATTTCTGCAAGCCGGTGCCGGCGGCGGCGTGGCCCTGCTGCTGGTGGCCTCGGGACTGTCGCCGCGCCTCGCACTGGCGGCGCAGGGCAGCCCGCTGGCGCCTGGCGACGAGCGCAAGGCGTTCGAGGCGATGACCCTGGACGACGTGGTCAAGCAACTGGGCGGCGAAAAGGCCGAAGCGTCGGCCGAGATCGACCTGAAGGCGCCGGAGATCGCGGAGAACGGCGCCGTGGTGCCGATCGAGATCACCAGCAAGCTGCCGGGCACGAAGATGATCGCGATCGTCTCGGAAAAGAATCCGCACGCGCTGTCGGCTGCGTTCCAGATACCGGAGGGTACCGAGCCGTTCGTGTCGACGCGGGTCAAGGTGGCCGAGACGTCAAAGGTGTTCGCCCTGGTGCAGACCGACAAGGGCTTCTTCTACACCGATCACCTGGTCAAGGTGACCCTGGGCGGCTGCGGCGGCTGAGCCGAATTTCGAGGACTAAAGACAATGTCAGATCCGATGAGAATCCGCGCCGCCATGATGGGCGATGCGGTCGATGTGAAAGTGCTGATGGGGCATCCCATGGAAACCGGAATGCGCAAGGATGGCAGCGGCGCGCTGGTGCCCGCCCACTACATCAAGACGGTCAAGGTGTCGTGCAACGGCAAGGACGTGCTGACCGCGGACTGGGGGCCGGCCGTGTCCAAGAATCCGTTCCTGGAGTTCCGCTTCAAGGGCGGCAAGCCGGGCGACAAGGTCGTCATCAGCTGGACCGACACCGCGGGCGAGAGCCGGACCGACGAGGCCGCGATCAAATGAGCACGACGCAGCCATGAGGGCGGTGCGCTGATGCGGCCATTCCTGCACGCCGTGCTGCTGGCGCTCCTGGCGGTAGCGATGCTGCCGACGGCGCAGGCGTCGCCGGCGGACCGCGTGCATGTCGTCTATCACGTCGATGCCGGCATCGAGCAGGCGACCGCCGCATTGCGCAACATCCGCAACCAGCTCGAAGTCGACCCGGAGGCGGCGATCGTCGTGGTCGGTATCGGCGACGGCGTGGACTTCATGCTGCGCGGAAGCAAGACCAAGGGTGGCTATCCGTTCGACCTGATGATCGAGGAACTGCAGGGGCAGGGCGTGTTGTTCGAGGCCTGCGGCAACACGCTCGGCACCCGCAAGATCGACGCCAAACGCCTGGTCGAGGGCGTCGTCGTCGTGCGTTCGGGCATGGCCGAACTGGCAAGGCTGCAGGTGCGGGATGGCTATGCGTACATCAAACCCTGATGGCCGGGATGATCACGAGGAGACGACATGAACGCTGACAGACGACGCGGCACACGACGCGCACGGTACCGGGCAGGCGCCATCGCGCTCGCCGCCTGCGCCCTGGCAATCCAGTACGGCCACTCGCAACCGGCGCCGGCCGATGACGACATTTCCGAATACCGGGCGATGTTCGGCGAGGACAACCCGGCCGAGCTCTGGGAGCTTCGCGGCCAGGAGATGTGGACGAGCCCGCGCGGCCCGAAGAACGTCGCCTTGTCGGCCACCTGCGACTTCGGCCTCGGTGCCGGCGTCATCAAGGGCGCGTATGCGCACCTGCCGCGCTACTTCGCGGACACCAAACGCGTGCAGGACATGGAGTCGCGACTGCTGACCTGCATGGTCCGCCAGCAGGGCTTCGCCGAAGCTGACATCCTCAAGACGCGCTTCGGCGATGGCGACCGCAAGTCGGATCTCGAGGCACTGTCGGCCTATATCGTCGAACAATCGCGTGGCGTGGCCATCAGCCTGCCGATGACGCGGCCGGAAGAACGCAAGGCATTCGAGGATGGCAAGGCGATCTTCTACTACCGCGCCGGTACCCACGATTTTGCCTGCGCGACCTGCCACGGCACGCCCGGCAAGCGCATTCGCCTGCAGCGCCTGCCCGACCTCGCCAGCGCCGAAGGCGCCAGGGAGTCGTACACGGCCTGGCCGGCCTATCGCATCTCGCAGGGCGAAGTGCGCACGATGGAATGGCGCATAGGCGACTGCTTCCGCCAGCAGCGCCTGCCGGAACTGACCTACGGATCCGAGGCGGCCATCGCGCTGACGATGTTCCTGGCCAAGAGCGCCGAAGGTGGCGTCATGGCGGCCCCCGGCCTGAAGCGTTGAGGAGATGACCATGACCAGATTGATGCGCGCCATTCCGCTCGCCGCCCTGTTGCCGCTGCTCGTACTGGCCGCCGACCCGCCGACACCGGAAACAGCGAATGCCCGGGCGCTCGCAGTGATGGAAAAGTCCTTCACTGCGCACGGGCAGGCCGGCATGGATCGCCTGCAGCAGGACGAGACCCAGGCCCTTTGCTCGAGCCTGCAGGCCGCCGCGCCGAGCGCGGAACAGTCCGCCAGGATCACGGCCGCCAATCGCGAGATGATCCGATACCCGGCGGACGACCAGTATCTGGGCGACTGGAAGCGGGGTGAAGCGATCGCCCAGGAAGGCACCGGCATGCAGTATTCCGACGACCCGGCGAAACCCGCCGGCGGCAACTGCTATGCCTGCCACCAGCTTGCCAAGGCGGAGATCGCCTACGGCACGATCGGCCCCTCGCTCTACAACTACGGCAAGAATCGCGGCAACTCGCCGGCGATCCTGAAACTGGCCTGGGGCATGCTCTACGACATGAAGGCGATGGTGCCTTGCACGGCCATGCCGCGCTTCGGCGCCAAGGACATCCTCAGCGAGCAGCAGCTCAAGGATGTGATGGCCCTGCTGTTCGATGCGAATTCCCCGGTCAACCAATGAGATCGGGAGCAAAGACAGCATGAATCTTTCGCGTCGCGAATTCGTACAGGTCCTGGCGGCTGCGGCTGCCGCCGGCCTGCCGCTGCTCTCGCGCGCGTCCGCGCCGCAAGCGGCTGGCAGCAAGCTCTATGACCTGCCCCGCTTCGGCAACGTCAGCCTGCTGCACTTCACCGACTGCCACGCGCAACTGCTGCCAATCCACTACCGCGAGCCCTCCTACAACATCGGTGTCGGCGCATCGCGCGGGAAGCCGCCGCACCTGGTCGGCAAGGAGATGTTGAAGTACTACGGCATCAGCGCGAATACGCCGGAGGCGCATGCGCTGAGCTGTGTCGATTTCGTCGAGGCCGCGCGCCGCTACGGCAAGGTCGGCGGATTCGCCCACCTCGCGACCCTAGTCAAGCAACTGCGCGCGAGCCGGCCAGGCGCCCTGCTGCTCGATGGCGGCGATACCTGGCAGGGCTCGGCGGTTTCGTTGTGGACGCGCGGCCAGGACATGATCGACGCGCAACTCGAACTCGGCGTCGACGTGATGACCGGCCACTGGGAATTCACCTATGGCGCGGATCGCGTCACCGAGGTGGTCAACGGGGCGCTGAAGGGCAAGGTCGACTTCGTCGCGCAGAACGTGCAGACCGCCGACTTCGGCGATTCGGTGTTCGCAGACTATTCGATGCGCAGCGTCAACGGCGTGAACGTGGCGGTGATCGGCCAGGCGTTCCCTTACACGCCGATCGCGCATCCGCGCCGTTTTGTCAGCGAATGGACATTCGGCATCCAGGAAGACCACCTGCAGGAGTCGATCGACAAGGCGCGCAAGGCCGGTGCCGTCATCGTCGTCCTGCTCTCCCACAACGGCATGGACGTCGACCTCAAGCTCGCCTCGCGCATGCGCGGACTCGATGCGATCCTCGGCGGCCACACGCATGACGCCGTGCCGCGCCCGGTCGTCGTGCCCAGTCCGGGCGGACGCACCCTGGTGACCAATGCCGGCAGCAATGGCAAGTTCCTCGGCGTGCTCGACTTCGACGTTCGCGAGGGCAAGCTGCGCGACGTCCAGTACCGGTTGCTCCCGGTTTTCGCCAACCTGCTCGAAGCCGACACCTCGATGCAGGCGCTGATCGACCGCCATCGTGCGCCTTACGCGAAGAAGCTCTCCGAACAGCTTGCCGTCAGCGAAGGGCTGCTGTTCCGCCGCGGCAACTTCAACGGCAGCTTCGACCAGTTGATCGTCAATGCGCTGAACGAAGTGAAGGACACGCAGATCGCGTTTTCCCCTGGCTTCCGCTGGGGCACCACGCTGTTGCCGGGCGAGGCGATCACGCGCGAGCGCCTGATGGACCTGACCGCGATCACCTATCCGTCGGTCACGGTCAATTCGTTCACCGGCGCGCAGATCAAGGCCATCCTCGAGGATGTCTGCGACAACCTGTTCAACCCCGATCCGTATTACCAGCAGGGCGGCGACATGGTGCGCACCGGCGGACTCAGCTATGCCTGCAAGCCAGCCGCGGCGTCCGGCCAGCGCATCAGCGACCTGCGCCTGGAAGGCAAGCCGATCGATGCGGAGAAGACCTACAAGGTGGCGGGCTGGGCCTCGGTCGCCGACGGGCTCGAGGGCGAGCCGGTCTGGGACGTCATCGAGACCTATCTGCAGGCACACCGCAAGGTGGCACCGCCCAGGCTCGACGAGCCACGCCTGATCGGCGAACAGGGCAATCCGGGAATCGCCGGATCATGAGCAGGCTTGTCGCGCCCTTCGCCGTTCGATCCGGACCGGCTGCCGATCCCCGGTGGCACGGCGGCAGGCGCAACGGCGCGGCCGGTTTGCCTTGGTCAGGCGAACTTCACCAGCAGGCGGGCGAGTTCCTCGGTCGATGCGCGGATGTCGGCGGTATCGGTGGAGCCCTCGACATGGGTAAGCAGGCTGCAGGCGAGCATTTCGTAAAAGGCCCGGTCGAGCGCACGTCGCGCCGCGGTCATCTGGTGGGCGACGTCTTCGCAGGTCGCCTCGTTCTCGATCATCGTCTTGATGCCGCGAAGCTGCCCCTCGACACGCGAGAGCCGCGTGATGATGCGGCGTCGATCGTCCTCGTGACTCTGCATGCGCGTTCTCCGCTTACCGCCCCGCGTACATGGGGCAACTTGCCATTGTGCGATGCGCAGACATCAAGGATTCGTCGTTCCTGCGCGACACGGAATCCGCACCGTGCGGCGACAGCCTATGCGAAGCGGGGCGCAATGAAAAGGGACGAAATGTCGCTGTTCGCGCTCCTTGCCCGGGCCTCGCGCCCGGGTGTTTCCGCTACACCATCTTCGGGCCGACATGGTGTCTCCCGAAATCGCAGGACCACCGGGTAACAACAGGGGCCGGGCCCCATGGGGAATTAAACATGTCACACGAATCAGTTGCGCCAATCCGAACCCGCCACACGCGATCCGCTTTCGTGCTTGCCGGCGGCACGCTCGCCTGTCTGCTGGCGGCGCCGGCCGCGCATGCCACCGATGGTTACTTCTCGCATGGCTACGGGATGCAGGCCAAGGGTCGCGGCGGAGCATCCATCGCGATGACCGACGATGCCTTTGGCGGCGCCAACAACCCGGCGACCATGGTCATGGCGGGAGACCGCCTCGAACTCGGCATCGACCTGTTCAGTCCCGAGCGCTCGGCCGAGCGCAGCGGACTCGGCCCTGGTCTGGACGGTTCGACCAAGAGCGGTCGTACCCTGTTCGGCATTCCCGAGATCGCCTACAACCGCATGCTGCGCGAGAACCTCTCCTTCGGCGTGACGGTCTTCGGCAACGGCGGCATGAATACCGACTATCCTGGCGGCGAGTTCAATTGCGGCCAGGGTCCGGCCAACATGCTGTGCGGCAGCGGCCGGCTCGGCGTCGATTTGAGCCAGTTGATCATCGCGCCCACACTGGCCTTTGCCTTTGCGCCGGACCACTCTATAGGCATCGCCCCGACGCTGGCCTACCAGCGCTTCGAAGCCAGGGGATTGCAGGCATTCGCCGGCCTTCCCGGCTTCTCCACCGACCCGGACAACGTGACCAACAACGGGCATGACTCCTCGACCGGTGTCGGCGTGCGCATCGGCTATTTCGGTCGCCTCAGTCCCGGCTTTTCGATCGGTGCGACCTACGCCAGCAAGATCAACATGAAGCGCTTCTCCGAATACGCTGGCCTCTTCGCCGGCAACGGTGATTTCGACATACCGGAAAACTTCGGTATCGGCATGGCCTGGAAGGCTGCCGCTGACGTGACCGTCGCGCTCGACTACAACCGCATCAACTACAGCGACGTCAATTCGGTCGGCGGCCCGAGCCTGGTGCCTACCCAGCTCGGCTCGGCCAACGGTCCCGGCTTTGGCTGGAAGGACATCAATGTCTGGAAGCTCGGCGTCGAGTATGCAAGCTCGGAGAGCTGGACCTGGCGCGCCGGCTACAACCGCAGCGACAACCCGGTCAGCAGCGCCGACGTGACCTTCAACATCCTCGCGCCCGGCGTCGTTACCGACCACATCACCCTGGGCGTCACCCACCACTTCGCCAGTGGCGGCGCACTCACCGTGGCCTACATGCATGCCTTCGATCATTCCACGCAGGGTGCTTCCATCCTCCCCGTGTTCTTCGGTGGCGCACCGGCTGGCAGCGAGCGCATCTCGATGTACCAGAATTCCATCGGCATCCAGTATGCATGGAAGATGTAGGAATGGATCGCGCGTGGGGGCGGGCCATGGCGGCCTGTCCCCGCGGCGCGAGGAGAAGCAACAATGAGCATTCGTGACATGCTGCTCGCGCCCTGGCCGTGGTACGTGGCCGGGCCGATGATCGGACTGCTCGTGCCGATGCTGCTGCTGATCGGCAATCGCGCCTTCGGCATTTCATCGACGTTCCGTCACGTCTGCGCGATCTGCGCGCCCGCGCGGATTCCCTATTTCCAGTATGACTGGCGTCGCGAGATCTGGAATCTCGTTTTCGTCGCGGGCATCGCCTGCGGCGGGTTCATCGCGATGTCCTGGATGACCGCGCCGGGAACGCAATCGATGGTGACGCCTGCCTTCGCCGGCCAGCTCGCCGGATACGGCATCGAGCCCGGGCAATACCTGCTGCCCCGCGAGCTGTTCGACTGGCAGCGATACACCTCGGCCTGGCCGCTGGTGCTGCTGCTCGCCGGCGGATTCCTGATCGGCTTCGGTACCCGTTACGCGGGCGGCTGCACGGGTGGTCATGCGATAACCGGCATCGCGACCTTCCAGCGCGCCTCGATGATTGCGACGCTGGCCTTCATGGCCGGTGGTTTCGCCATGGCCAATCTGCTCCTGCCCCTGATCCTGCGAGTCATGCAATGAGTGCCGTCACACCCCTCGCCAATCCCGCAAGGACACGATCCGCCAGCGCTGCCGAGGCGATGCGCATGCTCGGCTACCTGCTGGTCGGCGCCTACTTCGGCATCGTGCTGGTCAAGGGCCAGATCGCCGACTGGTTTCGCGTCCAGGAGATGTTCCATCTGGCCGCATTCCACATGTACGGCGTGATCGGCAGTGCCATCGTCGTGGCTGCGCTCGGCCACTGGCTGCTGCGCAAGCTCGGTGCGCGCTCCAGCGACGGCGCGGCCGTGGCGATTCCTGTCAAGCCGGCCAACAAGGGCCAGATCTACGGTGGCATCCTGTTCGGATTCGGCTGGGCAATAACCGGCGCCTGTCCCGGGCCGCTGTACGCGCTGGCCGGGGCCGGTTTCCCGGTCGTGCTGGCGGTCATCGGTGCCGCCCTGGTCGGCACCCGGACCTACGGCCTGCTGCAGTCGCGCCTGCCGCATTGATCGTCGCGGCGGTGCGCCCCGATGGCCGGGCGTGCGTGCGCGGCGGCGCGTGCCGTCAGTCCGCCGTGCCGACGCAGGCCTGCATGGCGAGTTCGAACGAGCGCACGCGTTTCGCATGGTCGAAGATGTTGGCGGTCAGCAGCAGTTCGTCGGGCGCATGCCTGGCGACGAAGCGCTCCACGCCGGTGCGCACGGTGTCCGCATCGCCGACCACGGCGCAAGCCAGGGCCTGGTCGACGCCGGCCTTTTCGACCGGCGTGCAGAACGCGTCCAATGCATCGGCCGAAACGAGCGGCGGCGGCACCAGGCCGGGACGCCCGCGGCGCAGGTTGACGAAGGCCTGCTGCTGGGTGGTGAACAGGCGGCGCGCTTCGTCGTCGCTGTCGGCGGCGACCACGTTGAGGGCCAGCATCACGTGTGGCTGCGCGAGCCGCGGCGAGGGTCTGAAATAGCGCCGGTAAACGGCCAACGCTTCTTCGAGGGCCGCGGGCGCGAAATGCGAGGCGAAGGCATAGGGCAGTCCGAGCTGCGCGGCCAGCTGCGCGCCGAACAGGCTTGAGCCGAGGATCCAGGCCTCGACATCAATGCCGGCGCCGGGAACCGCGCGCACCGCCTGCCCCGGCGTGGCCGGTTCGAAGTAGCGCAGAAGCTCGACCACGTCGGCCGGGAATTCCTCGGCATTCTCGTAGCTGCGCCGCAGGGCGCGCGCGGCAGCCTGGTCGGTACCCGGCGCGCGGCCGAGGCCGAGGTCGATGCGGCCCGGGTAAAGCGAGGCGAGCGTGCCGAACTGCTCGGCCACCTGCAGCGGTGCATGGTTGGGCAGCATGATGCCGCCGGCGCCGACGCGGATGGCCTGCGTGCCGCCGGCGACGTGGCCGATCAGCACGGCCGTCGCCGCGCTCGCGATGCCCGGCATGTTGTGGTGCTCGGCGAGCCAGTAGCGGCGATAGCCGAGGCGTTCGGCATGGCGCGCGAGATCGAGCGTGTTGGCGAAGGTCTGCTGCGCGTTGCTGCCCTCGGTGACCGGGGCGAGATCGAGGATGGAAAAGGGAACCATGGAACACTCCTGGCGGATGGCCAGCCGTCGGCAACTGCCGCGCGCCTGTTGATGGAGAAACCGGATCCCGAGCCTGCGCCCGGTCGAGGCCGTACACTGCGGTCTCCACCGCAGTCGCGAACGTCCTCATGTCCGAACCCGTGCGCCTGGCAAAACGCGTGGCCGAACTCACTGGCTGCTCGCGCTCCGAGGCCGAACGCTACGTCGAGGGCGGCTGGGTGACGGTCGATGGCGTCGTCATCGATCGCCCGCAGCACAAGGTGACCACAGAACTGGTGGCGATCGATCCCGATGCAAGTCTCGCCGAGCCGGAGCCGGCGACCCTGCTGCTGCACAAGCCGGCGGGTTACGACGCGATCAGCGGCAGCCGTGAAGCGGCGATGCTGGTCACGCCGGCCTCGCGCTGGGCCGACGATGCCAGCGGCGTCCGCCTGCTCAAGCGCCACTTCGCCAACCTGACCCCGCTGGTGCCGCTCGATCGCGAGGCCAGCGGCCTGATGGTGCTGACCCAGGACGGTCGCGTCTGGCGCCGGCTGACCGAAGATGGCGACGAGATCGAGCACGAATACATCGTCGAAGTGAGCGGGGAAATCGCGCCTTGGGGACTGCGCCGGCTCGCCCACGGCCTCATCCACCAGGGCCGCATGTTGCCGCCGTGCAAGGTCAGCTGGCAGAGCGAGGTCCGCCTGCGATTCGCCATCAAGGGCGTGCAGGGCGGGCAATTGCGCGACATGTGCGAACAGGTCGGGCTTGCGGTGGTTTCGATCCGGCGCATCCGCATCGGCAGGGTGCCGCTGGCGAAGATGCCCGAGGGCCATTGGCGCTATTTTCCTGCGAGCGAACGCTTCTGAAGATGTCGGGTCCCGCCGGATCCTGCCATGCAGCTTGCGGTCGGACGCGTTCAGGCCAGTGACTGCAACCAGCTGCGCGGCGCAACTCCGACCACCTGAGTGAACGCGCGTGACAGCGACGCCGCGCTCGAGAAACCCAGCGGCAGGCTTGCCGCCTTGATCGAATGACCGTTGATCAGCATGTTCTGCGCGATCGTGATGCGCCAATGCTGCAGATACTCGACCGGCGACTGGCCGACGTGCTGCCTGAAGCAGGCCGCGAACGCGCTGCGCGACATGCCGGCGGTTTGCGCCATCGCCGGCAGGGTCCATGCCTGTCCCGGTCGTTCGTGCAGCGCGGTCAGCACGCGCGCCAGTTTCGGATGGGCGAGGCCGGTGATGACGCCGGTCGGCAGCGCGCAGGCCTGCGGATGATCGAGCAGCCAGCGCAGCAACTGCAGCAGCAGTACCTCGAACAGGCGATCGGCCAGCAGGCGCTGGCCGCAACGCACGCGTTCCGATTCGGCGAACAGCAGGTCGAGGGTCCGGTCGAGTCCGTCGATCGCGCGTAGCGGCACGATGAGGACGTCCGGCAACGCGTGCGCAAGCGGGTGCGCGGCGCCGCCTTCGAAATCAAGCGTCGCGCAGACGAAATCCGGGCCGTCCTCGGGCGGATTCTCGAAGACGTGTTCGAACGCGCGCGGATAGAACAGCAGGGTGGGCTCGTCCAGCGCGATCCTGTCGTCCGCGCCAGCACCCGCCGCATGGGTGACGACCATTTCGCCGCGGCGAAGCACGTGCAGGAAACCGCGACCCGGCTTTGCCTCGAAACGCGTCAGGCCGCACAGCGGCCCGCTATGGAACAGGTGGGCGTGCACGCGAAAGCGTTCGAGCAGGGAGGAGAGACGGTCGATCGGTTCCATGGTGGCGAACTTTTCTGGACGATTTGATGTGAATCATGGATCAAATGTAGTCAGAAGTCCCGCATTGCCCTCGATACTTTCCTCCAGCCGCAACGCAACCCGCGTATCTACCCGCTAGCCAGCACAGGAGGCGCAATGACGATTCAATCCAGGCCCGGTGGCCGCAACGTCCCGGTTTCCAGCGCACGCTGCACATTCGCCGCGATGGCTCTCGCGTTCGGTGCGTGTGCACTGAATGCCCCGATGGTTTGCGCGCATGAAGGCAAGGCGCATGAAAAAGGAATCAGGAGCGAGCCGGCAAAAGCCGTCAGTGCGCCCTTCGACATCGTGCACACAAGGATCAGTACCGAAGGGAACAAGGCCGTCTTCCACATCGCGGTATCCGGCAAGGCCGGCGCCAGCAAGCCCACGCCGAGCGGCAAGCTGGCAGGCAGTACCGTGTTTTCCTATGTCTGGCCGACCTCGATCGATCCGTTCGTGGTCGGCTTCGAGGCGAAGAGCGGCATCCTTGCCTTCGCCGTGACCGCGCATCCCGACTTCGACGACACCCCGCTGTTCGACGAGAGCAACGACGGCGATCCCGGCAACGATGGCGAAGTCTGGCATTCGCACTGGGTCGTGCTGCAGCCGGACGAGGCCTGTGGCAAGGATGCCCTCAAGGTCGTCGACATCGTCGAAGGCAGCAAGCCACGCCTGCCCAAGACCTGGCCGGGCCTGCCGATCCTGATCGACAGCCCGGGCTGGAGCCCGCGCTTCGACGGCGATTCGCTGGAAGTGCGCGTGCCCTTCGACGACATCGGCGTGGTTGCCGAGGCCGGCTTCGACGGCGTGACCGCCGCGTTGCGCGTCAATGCCAGCGTGCACAGTCCGCTGCTTTGCGTGGCCGACGTGTTCAAGGTGGCTTCCGGCGACCTGTCCCTGCCCGGCAAGGGCGATCACTAGGCTGGAAACGGGTGTGCGCAGGAACACCGGTGTGTTCTCATGCGAATGCCTTCCCTTGCAACACATGACGGGATGAGACATGTCCGCACACGATCAATTGGCCCCCGAACTCGAGGTGGACGCGTGGCTCAACACGCCCTCGCCGATCACGCTGGCCGGATTGCGCGGCCGCGTGGTCGCGATGCACAGCTTCCAGATGCTCTGTCCGGGCTGCATTTCGCATGGACTGCCGCAGGCGACCCGGATCCGCAAGCTGTTCGCGGAGAAGGACGTCGCGGTGATCGGCCTGCACACGGTTTTCGAGCATCACGCCGTGATGACGGAACAGGCGCTACGCGTCTTCGTGCATGAATACCGTCTCGGCTTTCCGATCGGCATCGACCGGGCCAGCACGAACAATCCGGTGCCGCGCACGATGCTGAAGTACGGCCTGCGCGGCACGCCAAGCCTGGTCCTGGTCGATCGCGAAGGCAGGTTGCGCCTGAGCCATTTCGGGCAGATCGAGGACCTGCAGGTCGGTGCCGCAATCGGCCAGCTGCTCGCGGAAGCAGTCGGTGGGCACGCTGCCGGTGACAGGACGGAACAGCGCGCGGATGGCAGCCGCTGTGCGCTGCCGGATGGCGATTCGGCAACGCGTTAGGCGCCAGGCTCGCGGCTCGCGGCTCGCAGGCAGCCGGGCTGGGACACACAACGATCGAATCGTCACCGGCGTGCGCCTGTGCCCCGCCCGCTTTCGACCAGCCAATCAGTCGGGCGTCGGCATCGTCACCTTCGGCGCCTCGGCGAACGGCTTGATGCCGAAGTGCGGATAGACCTCCGACGGGTAGTAGACGACACCATCCTTGACCACCATGCGGATGCGCTTGATCGCCTTGAGGTCCTTCGTCGGATCGCCGGGGACGAGGAAGAAATCGGCGAGCTTGCCCTTCTCGATGGAGCCCAGCGACTGCTCGCGGCCGAGATACTTCGCCATGTCGTAGGTGGCCAGCTTGAGCACTTCGGGTGCGCTGTAGCCGATCCTTTCGAACAGCTCCAGTTCGCGATGGTAGCTGAACGAACCACCGGTATCGGTGCCTGGAATCAGCAGGATGCCGCGCTGGTGCATGATGCGCAGGGTGTCGAGGATCTTCTCCCAGGCGCCGGCATAGGCTTCGGCGTCACCCGGCGCGGACATGTCGGCCAGGGCCTTCCTGGCGTCGCGCTGCACGCCAATCGGCATGTGCTCGATGGTGTCGACCTGGCCCGGCGGAATTTCGCCATCGCGCGACAGCAGCAGTGCCTCGTGGATGCCGATGGTTGGCTCGAGCGATACCTTGTTGTCGACGATGTGCTGGATGGTCTTCTGCACCCTGGCCGATTGCAGGTCGAGCGCCGGCAGGCGGCGCAAGGCAGTCAGGCGCAGCAAGGTGCGTGTGTCCTCGTCCGGCTTGAGGACCCAGCCAAGCATGGTCTGGTTGATATGGGTCAGTTCATCGAAGCCCGCATCGATCATCGCGTCGGCGTTCGAGAAGGCAGGAATGTGGCCGGCGACGCGCAGGCCGAGCCGATGGGCTTCCGCGGCGGTGGCGCTGGCCCAGGCCGGGTTCATGCTGTTGTAGAGCTTGACCTGCCAGAAATCGCGCGCGGCGTACCAGCGCACCGCATCGATCGCCGCCTGCTGGCTGTCGACGAGGATGCCGTTGTTGGCATTGAACGGGCTCTTGCCTTCGATGAAGCCGCTGCGCGTGATACGCGGCCCGGCGATCGTGCCGGCATCGATGCGTTCGATCAGCTTGGCCAGCACCGCATTGTCGTTGCCCATGTCGCGCACCGAGGTCACGCCCGCCACCACGTTGAGCAGGGCGCGTCCCTGAGATTCATGCGCGTGCATGTCGTTGAAGCCGGCGACCAGGCTGCCGCCGTCGCCCTCGATCAGCACTTCGCCGGGGCTCGGCGGGCTGTCCACTGGTTCGACACTGGCAATGCGCCTGCCCATGACGACCACCGAAACCGGCTCCGACATCGCCATCCTGCGCGGATCGAACACGCGCACATTGCGGATCCGGGTCGGCGCGTCGTAGCGATGTGCAGCCGTCTTCTGGATCGTCTCGAGGCGCGAGGTCGACAGTTGCTCGGCAATGCCGCGCAGGCGCTTTTCCTCGCCCTCGAAACCCTTGCGGACGACGACGAAGCTCGGCGTGATGTAGGCGAACATCGCCCGCTTGTCGTCGAGCAGCACGTAGGACGGATTGAGATCGAGCCCGCTCAGCGTGTAGCTGCGGACCATTTCGCCGCCGCTCTTGCCCTTGACGCTGATTTCCTCGCCTTCCTCGAGGCGGATATCCCCGGCGGGCAGCGTCGGCAGCGCGTGGTCGATGTCGTCGAGCAGGGCGCGCGCATACAGGCCCAGCGCCCACGGGCTCGCGCTCTGGCCGATGTAGAGACGATGATCCGCGGACTTGCGCTCGCCACTGCCGACCGAATCGGTCCAGTTCGCCTGGTCGCCGACCTGCTCGAAATGTTCGTCGACCTTGCTGCCGAACGTGGTCGCGCCGGTGATCTTCCAGAACGTGGGCAGGCCCTTGCCGTCGAGCCTGATCGTCTCGGCCATGGTCGGTCCGCGGCCGTTGTTCTTGTAGTCGAAGACGATGCGCGTCTCGCCGTCGCCGGTCGTCGTGGTCAGATGACCGACGACCTTCGCGCCAAAGATCACGCTGAAGTTTTCGTCCGCGCGTGCGGGCTGCAACACGAGCAGGCTTGCAACCACGACGATCCATCCACGGAAACTGCGCACGCTCGATTCCCCTTGCCTGTCGATCAGTCTCCCACTCTGGCAACTGCGGCCGCGGAAGACAAGGTGCGGAAAGTCATCCTGGCGTCGCGCGAGTGAGATCGGAGCTGGCCAACGTCGCCTTGCAGCCAGCGCTGCGTTTTCGCTCCGCTGGATCAGCCCCTGGGCGCGGCGAGCGGCAGCGCGCCGCGCCATTGTTTGCGGCGCCCCAAGCCGGGCCTGGCCGGCAACTTGCGCTCAAGCGGACTCTTCAGGATCCCTGGCGGTTCATTCACGGATCGCGTTCGACACGCGAGCAAATGGATCGAGCGCAGCACGAATAACGACGACGATCGCGGCAACGCGCGTCGCGAAGATTCCGCAGAATCCAAAGATTCTGCAAAGCGCGGGCTTGCAAGAACCGTGACCGGCGACTTCACCATCGTGGCTGACGGCATCCCGGACAAGACCGGCAGGATTGACGCAACGCGTGTCCAAAGGGACTGGATTGGGAGCTTTCCTGCCCGGGCGTGGCGAGTCGTGGATGGGACTGCGAACCGGGGTGGATGGACTCTCTACGAACGTCGAAGCGCTTCGGCGCGTTCGAGAATAGCGCGCTTCCCGGCGTCATCAAGGCGCTCAAGATTGCGAATCTGCAGGGTCATGCGCGGGTTTCTTGCGAGTCGCGGGGCGTGCCGCATCAGGAAATCCCAGTACAGGGTCGTGAACGGACAGGCACTCTCTCCTATGCGCTTTTTGGGGTCGTAGCGGCAGCCCTTGCAATAGCCGCTCATGCGGTCGATGTACTGGCCGGTGGCCGCATAGGGTTTGCTCGCCATCAGACCGCCGTCGGCGAACTGGCTCATGCCGAGCGTGTTCGGCAGTTCGACCCACTCGACCGCGTCGACGTAGACGGCCAGATACCATGCGTGGACCTGTTTCGGTTCGACGCCGAGCAGGAGCGCGTAGAGGCCGGTGACCATCAGGCGCTGGATGTGGTGGGCGTAGCCAAACTTGAGGGTCTGCCCGATCGTGTCGGCCAGGCAGTGCATGTCGGTCTCGCCGGTCCAGTAGAAATCCGGCAGGTCGACGTCCGCATCGAGCGCATTCGACTCGAGATAATCCGGCATGCGCGTCCAGTAGATGCCGCGCACGTATTCGCGCCAGCCGAGGATCTGGCGGACGAAGCCCTCGACGGCGGCGAGCGGGGCCTTGCCGTCTTCGCAGGCTTCGACTGCGGCGGCGACGACTTCGCGCGGATCGAGCAGCTTGAGGTTGAGCGCGGCCGAGAGGTGCGCGTGATAGAGCCACGGCTGGCCCGGCCACATCGCATCCTGGTAGCGGCCGAACAATGGCAGGCGTTCGCGCACGAAGCGGGTCAGCGCTTCAAGCGCCTGCGCCCGCGTCACCGGCCAGGCGAAGGCGTCGAGCGATCCCGGATGACCGGCGAAGCGCGATTCGACAAGGTCGAGAACCTCGCGGGTCAGCGCATCGGGTTCGAAGCGGGTTGGCTCGGGCAAACCACGCGGCCCCTCGGCATCGAAGCTGCCACGGTTCTCGGCGTCGAAATTCCATTGCCCACCGAGCGGTTTCCCACCGTCCATGAGGATGTCATGGCGCTTGCGCAACTCGCGGTAGAAGTATTCGAGGCGCAGGGTCTTGCGGCCCTCGGCATGGGCGGCGAATTCGCGCACCGTCGTGTAGAAGTGCCGGTCGTCGCGCAGCTCGAGTTCGAGCCCTGCATCGCGGGCCACGGTGCGCAGGGACTGCAGCACGCGCCAGTCGCCCGGCGCGGTCACGACCAGGCGTTCGGGAGCAAGCGACGCGATCGCCGCGCGCAGCGCGCTCGCGAGATCGGGTGCCGCGTCGGCGTCGTCGAGGCGCTGGTAGAGCAGCGGCCGGCCGGCATCGCGCAGGGCATCGGCGAAGTGGCGCATCGCCGCGAGGAACAGCGCGATGCGCGGCTTCGACGACCAGACATGGGCCGACTCTTCGACGACCTCGGCCATCCAGACCCGGTCATGCGCCGGATCGAAACCGTCCAAGGCGCTCGAATCGGGGTCGAGCTGGTCGCCGAGCACGATGACCAGCGAACGCAGGGCTTGCTTGTCCATGCGCCGAGCATACCGGCAAGCGTGCGCGCCGGATCGGGCGATCTCGATTCGTGAGACCGGACCGGGCCAGTCTTTCCCGGCAGCCCCGGCTGCAGTTCCCTCTGTTGGATCAGCCCTTGGGCGCGGCTCGTCGTCAGCGAGCCGCGCCTCTTTTTCGTACGGTTCCGGCTGCAGGCCTGGCCGGCATTCCGCGTTCGAGCAGTTGCTTGAGGATCGACGGCTGCCGGCGGCGCGCGGTCGTGATCGCGTAGAAATTCTCGTGCACCTTCGGCACCGTGCAGTAGGCCTCGAGGATGCCGTTGCGCAGTTCGTCCTGGACCACCACCTCGGGCAGCAGGGCGACGCCACCGGAGTCGCGCGCGAGCAGGCGCAGCATGGCCATGTCGTCGACTTCGGCGAACAGCGTGTAGCGCACGCCAAGATCCTCGCAGAGCACGTCGAACTGGGCGCGCAGGTCGCTGCCGATGCCGGGTAGCAGCAGGCGCGCATCGGCCAGATCGCGCGGAAAGCGGAATGGCTTGCCGCGCGGCCGCGGATGGCCGACCAGGCAGACCGGCTGGCGCGCCAGGCGCCGGCAGCGCCACGGACGATCGATCTCGGTGGCGACCGCGGAATTGGACAGGACGAGATCGAGCTTGTGCACGCGCAGGCGTTCGAGCAATTCCTCCAGCGAGCCCGATTCGTGGACCAGGTGCACTCCGTCGAGGCCGACCACGGGACGCAGGAAGTTCTCCTGGAAATTGCGTGAAAGGGTCGCCACGCCGCCTACGCGCAGGCGCTGCACGGCCTGGGCCTGGCCTGCGCTGACCGCTTCGACGAGTTCATTGCCGAGGGCGAAGATGCCTTCGGCGAAGCCGAGCACGAGCTGGCCGGTTTCGCTGAGCACGAGGCGGCGTCCTTCGCGCTCGAACAGGGCTTGTCCGAGCTGTTCCTCGAGCAGGCGGATCTGCGCCGACAGGGCCGACTGCGAGACGTGCAGCTTCGTCGCGACCCGGGTCAGGTGGCCTTCCTTGGCCACGGCCCAGAAATAATGAAGGTGGCGATAGTTGAGCTGGCGCAGCGAGGGCGTGGGCATCTGAGTGTTCTCAAAAACAGAACGATTCGTCAATAACAAACTATTTTACGTTCGATCACCGCTGCCGCAAAGTGCCGCCGCCCCGCATGGAGACCGCAACGATGATTCCCGACGCCACCGTGTTGCCGTGGGCCACGCCACTGCTCTACCTGGCCGGCGCACTGGCCGCCCTGGCGATCGCCGACGATGCGCGTCGCTGGCGCCTGGCCGGCCGCATCGCGGCGGCGGCGGCGCTGGCGGCGCTGGCCGCGGCGCTGTTCGAAGTCAGCCAGGGCACCGGAGTCGACACGATCGGCCTCGTCATGGTCCTGCTGGTCGGGCTGATCGGCTGGGTCATCGTCCGCTATTTGGCCCGCTACCTGGCTGGCGAGCCCGGCCAGCGCCGCTATGTCGCGGCC
>OEIU01001098.1_pt1 | contig 19516 bp, 23 predicted proteins | sample 1539221 | NCBI WGS metagenome assembly OEIU01 (sample SAMN03792071, study PRJEB22550) | activated sludge metagenome | feature: wastewater treatment plant; material: activated sludge; isolation source: Wastewater treatment plant of a petroleum refinery complex | place: Argentina: Zarate | collected...
CGCCGCTCCCCCTCCACACATCAAGACCGCTCCGGATGCATCCTCGGCGAAGGGGATGAGGGCAGTATGCAGAAAATAGGAAAATAGTCAAGTTTCGCGAATTTGAACGGGACCGCTCGCAACGAACGCGGTTCACGCGCCCAAACGACGCCTTTCTGTTTTCCATGCGGCCCGCTCGGCGCGTTTCGTGACGAAACAAAATCATGCCGCCGTCACTGCGAGGGGCGTCGCGACGAAGCGATCCAGTTTGCGGCGCCGTGCGCAGCGTGAGGTTTGCCGCGGCCAGGGCCGAGCGGTTGCGGCCGCGTCCGGCCGGCCTTCAAACAGTCGATCGCACGCGGCCGGCGGCGATCGTCCTTGCGTCGCACAGCAGCCAGCCGGCCAATGTCGCCGCGACCAGCGCGCCGACGCATTCCGCTGCGGCGAAGCCCGGCAGATCGATCGGGCGAATGCCGGAAAAGCTGTCGGTCAGCGACCGCGCGATGGCGACCGCGGGATTGGCGAAGGACGTCGAGGCTGTGAACCAGTAGGCGGCCGTGATGTAGAGGCCGACGAGCCACGGCACGGACGCTTTCTGGAAGCGCAGACCGCCGAGAATGGCGAGCAGCAGCCCGAAGGTCGCAACGCCCTCCGCGAACCATTGCGCGCCGCCGCTGCGGACCCGGGCGGAGAATTCGATCAGCGGCAGGCCGAACATGGCGTGCGCGATCATCGTTCCCGCGATCCCGCCTGCGATCTGCGCGAGGGCGTAGGCGGCGAACTCGGCGGATGCGAGTTCCCGGCGGACGGCGAAGACGAGCGAGACGGCGGGGTTGAAATGCGCTCCAGAAATCGGGCCGAGGATCGTGATCAGCACGACGAGCGCGCTTCCCGTCGGCAATGTGTTGCAGAGCAATTGCAAGGCCGCGTCTCGCGTCAACGCCTGCGCCATGAGTCCCGAACCGACGACGGTCGCGACCAGAAGCGCCGTCCCGAGCGCCTCGGCCGCGAGGCGGCGAGGCAAATCGAAGTCGTGCATCAACCGGCCTTCTGCGGGGCGTCGGTAGAGCCTTCGAGCCGCCCGATTTCCCTCAAGCGGCTTTGCAACCCCATCGTGTCGAGGCTCCTCATCGGCAGCGCGACGAAAGCGGATATACGGTTGCGCAAGTAGCGAAAGGCGTCGTTGAAGGCGCGCTGCTTCTCGAGATCGGTTCCTTTGACGGCCGCGGGATCCTCAATGCCCCAATGCGCGGTTATCGGCTGGCCCGGCCAGATCGGGCATGCTTCGCCGGCTGCGCCATCGCAGACGGTGAAGACGAAATCCATTTGCGGCGCGCCGGGAAGCGCAAACTCGTCCCAGCTTTTCGAGCGGTATCCGTCTTGCGGATAGCCGAAAGCCGCCAGCGTCGCGAGCGCGTATGGATTGACGACGCCCTTGGGCTGGCTGCCGGCCGAGAAGGCATGGAAGCGGCCCGCGCCGTCCTTGCGCAGAATTCCCTCGGCCAGAACGGATCGCGCCGTATTGCCGGTGCACAGAAACAAGACGTTGAAGATGCGATCAGTCATCGGCGTTTTCTTCTGCAGGACAGCATGGCGCGATCTCGGCGATGAGCGGCGCGCAGATTTCGGGCCGGCCGCCGCAGCAATCCTTCAGCAGGAATTGGATCGACTCGCGAAAGCGCGCGAGATCGGCGCGGTAGATGATCGAGCGGCTTTGACGTTCGCCCGCGACGAGGCCGGCCTGGGCCAGCGTCGCCAGATGCGCCGACATCGTGTTCTGCGGCACGCCGACAAGGCGCGCGAGCTCGCCCGCAGGAACGCCCTCCGGCTCGCGCGTCACCAGCAGGCGGAAGGTCTGAAGCCGGGTCGGCTGCGCGAGCGCGCCCAGGGCCAGCAGCAATGTTTGTTCATCCATATATCCAGATTAATGGATAAGTATGACAATGACAAGACGCTGGCTCCTCCGGATCAAGGGAGCAGGCGACAAGCCGAGACCAGGGACGATCTATCCCGCGACCGCCTTGCGCACCGCCATTTCCACGATATTCGCGGCGCCGTTGCGCATCAGACCCTGCGCATCCGTCTCCGCATTGGCGAAATGGCCTGACAGCACGAGCTGGGCGACGCCGTGGCTGTAGGCCCAGACCTGGAGGGCCAGATCGCGCGCGCCGGCGTCGGACGCGCCATACTGGCGCAGCACGGCGGCGCAGGCGTGGTGGATCATGGCCAGCGCCTTGTCGGCCGCCGCGCCCGAGGTCGGCGTGTTCAGCGTCTGGACGTTGCCGAACATGGCGCTGTAGAGGCCGGGCTCCTGGCGGGCGAAGGCGAGATAGGCCTCGCCCATGCGCCGCATCGCGGTCGTGGCGTCCGGCCGGCCGTTGTCCCAGGCCTGCTCGAGCTGCTGGCCGAAGGTCTCGAAGCCGCGGCGGGCGAGCTCGCTCATCAGTTCGTTGCGGTCGGCGAAATGGCGGTAGGGGGCGGCCGCGGTCACGCCGACGCGCTTGGCGGCCTCGGTCAGGGTGAAGCCGGCCGGTCCGCGTTCCGCGACCAGCCCGCGCGCGGCTTCCAGCAGGGCGTCCTTCAGCCGGCCGTGATGGTAGCCGCGCCGGGGCCCGCAGAAATTGTTCCGGTCGGTCATGTTAAAAGCAATAACACCGCGCAGCCGATTTTGCGAGCGCGGCAGGCGCGACGCGCGAAAAATGGGCGCCCTGACGCAATCTTCTTCGCATATGCGAATAAGTCTTGCTTCGCTGCAGCATGAACCAGGCATATTGTTAACAAATTGATGACAGACCATGGGCATGGTCGGGATTCGCCCGACGCCATGGAAGCTATGGAGGCTGGTGATGGTCATGACCCGCACGACCCTCGATCTTCTCGCCGTGTGCGCCGCGTGCGCCATGGTGGTCAGCGCGGTGATCGCCGTCTGGTGATTTTGCGCCGGCAAGGCCCCGCAATGTGAAATTGTTCGCGCGGCGGCCCTGGGCCGCTTGCGCTTCCGCAACCCGCCTCCCCATATTGTCGGCGTCGCGCCCGGAAAGCTGACGCTGCGGGCGTGGGGAGGGTAACATGAATTTGCGTAAATTGGCTCTGTTCGCCGCGCTGGCGGCGGCGTTGTCGGTCGGCGCCGTCGACGCTTGGGCGCGTCCGGGCGGCGGCTCGTCCTTCGGCAGCCGCGGCGCCAGAACCTATAGCGCGCCGCCGTCCACGCGCACCGCGCCTTCGGCGGCGCCGATCGAACGCTCGATCACGCCGCGCAGCGCGCCGTCCGCGCCCGGATTCAACCGCCCCTCGGGCGGCTTCGGCCGCGGGCTGCTCGGCGGCCTGCTGGGCGCGGGCCTGTTCGGCATGCTGTTCGGCCACGGCCTGTTCGGCGGTCTCGGCGGCCTGACGTCGTTCCTCGGCCTGCTGCTGCAGATCGGCCTGATCGTGCTGCTCGCGCGCTTCGCCATGAACTGGTTCCGCAACCGGCAGGCCGCTTCCGCGGGCGCTGCGCCGGGACCGCAGGGCGCGGCCTATCGCGGCCCGCTGAACGGCGGGGCGCCGGGCGGCTTCGGCCGTCGGGGCCCCCGGCTTGGCGGCTCATGGGCCGCCCCTGTCCCGCGCGCTATCGACCAAGGGCGCTATGGCACCTTGCAGCGGCCCCCGGCCGAGGTGCAGCAGGCCTTTTCGGCCGAGGACGTCGGCGCGCTGCGCCGTCTCTGCACGCCGGAGGTCGCCGCCCGCCTGGAGCAGGAGATCGCCGACAACGCCGCGCGCGGCCTCGTCAACAAGGTGAGCGACGTGCGGCTGCTGCAGGGCGATCTCGCCGAGAGCTGGCGGGAGCCCGACGCCGATTACGCCACCGTCGCGATGCGCTTCGCGTTGAAGGACGTGATGGTGGAGAAGGCGACGGGCCGCGTCGCGCCCGGCGCGTCGACGATCCCGGCGGAAGTGACGGAATTGTGGACCTTCCGGCGCGCGCCCGGGGCGGATTCTTCCGCCTGGACGCTTTCGGCGATGCAGCAGGCGGCGTAAGCTCGCCAAGCGCGGCGTAGCGTTGCGTCCGGACGGCCACGCCCGGACGCGCAAGAGGCGCGATGGATCAGACACACGACCACGGCGAGGCGGAGCGCGACGCGATGGACGCGCCGCGCGAGGTCGCCGCGTTGCGCGCCCGCGAGCCGATCAGCCTGAAGGCGGCGCTGCGCCGGGCGCGGCTCGAGAGCGCCGAACGCGGCGACGCGCTGGACGAATTGCGCGGGGCGGAGGTCGCCCGCCTGGACCTGCTGCGCGAGCGGCTCGAGCCGGTGTTCGCGCAATTGCCGGAAGACAACGATCTCTTCGATCTCGGCCTGATCCAGGGCGACAAGCCGCGGCTGTTCGTCGACATGATCGCCTTCGTCGAACTGACGCGCGACCATCGCGGCTTCCGCTTCCTGCAGGACACGCGCAACGGCCGCGTGCTGATCGCCGAAAGCGAGCAGGCGGACGCCATCGCGCAGGCGGTCGCCGATTATCTCGCGCGGCGTCTGGTGGAGCGCGAGAAGGCGCTCGCCGCCGCGACCAATCCGGCGACGCAGCCGCTGCGCGCGGCCGGCCTCGCCAATACGCCGCCGCGACCGGCGCGCGCGGCGCAAGACCGTCCGCCGCGCGCGCGGCCGCCGTTCCTGCGCTCGCTTGCGCGGATCTTCGCCTTCCTGATCGAGGCGATCGGTTCGGCCGTCTTCTTCGGCCTGCTGGCGGCCGGCGGCTGGTGGCTCTGGAAGACCTATCTCCAGTAGGCGCGCGCGGACTGTCTCCGCCTTATGACGACCCGTCTAAAGCGCCACGGCGCCGAGATCGCCGATGGTGACGCGGTCGTCCATCAGGCCGCGCGCCTGCGCCTCGATCGTGAAACCGTCGCCGCGGCGCGCGACGGAAAAGAGATTGTAGCCGGCGCGATGCGTGCGCGACCCGCCGGCGGCGGACGCCGAGGCGACGCCGACGACGGGCACGGGCCTGCGGTCGGGCCCGCGCAGATGCGTCACCGACAGGCGATGGTTGTGGCCGTGGATGACGAGTTCGGCGCCGTGGCGCGCGACCAGCGTCTCGAAGGCGCCGGCGTCCATCAGGCCGCGGCCGATCGAGGCGCCGGTCTTGTGCGGCGGATGATGCAGCATGACGATGCGCGCAAGGCCGCGCGCCTTCGTTTCGTCGAGAATGCGTCCGAGTGCGTCGCGCTGGCGTGCGCCGAGCCGGCCGGAGGCCATGAAGGGCGCCGTCGGCACGCCGGACGAAAGCCCGATCAGCGCGACGTCGCCGCGCACGCGCAGATAGGGATAGGCGGACGAGCCGTCGTCGCCGGTGGCCCAGGGCGCGAAGGCGCGCGCGAGATGGTCGAGCGAGGAACGCACATAGGCGTCGTGGTTGCCCGGCGTGAAGCTCGCGGCCTCCGGCGCGCCGATCGTCTGCATCACGCTTCTGGCGAGTTCGAATTCTGCGGGCAGGCCGATATTGGCGAGATCGCCGGTCACCGCGATGTGGTCCGGCTTCTGCGCGTGAATGTCGGCGATCAGAGACGCCAGCACATCCATGTTGTGGACATGCGCGCGCGACCGCTCCCAGTTGAACCAGCCTGTCAGACGCTTGCCCGCGAGGTCTCGCGCGCGAGGTCTCGGCAGGGGACCGAGATGGAGATCGGAGAGATGGGCGAGACGAAAGGGCACGAAGGACAATTAGCCCGGCCCGGGCGCAAGAGCGAGGCCGGATCGCGGGCGCCGTGGAGCCCAGACGCCGAAGGGGCGCGACATGCGGCGCCCCTTCCGATTCATGCCTGAAGCGGCGAGCCGCGCAGCTTCCGCCGCGCGGCCCGTCGATCGCGACTTACCGGCCGCAGTAAACGATGACGAAGAACGAATTGTCGATGCTGGTATTCGACGAGTTCTTGACCTGAACGAAAACGCCGTTCGCGTCGCCGGACCTGCGCGTGATGCCGACCATCTCGGGGGTCCCGGATCCGATGCCGCCTTCGCCGGGCGAAATCGTGTAGACGCAATTGGTGATGTCGCGGACGAAGGAGACCTGGTACACGCCGGTCGAAAGCTTGCTCGTGCCGGTCGCCTTCACGCCCTCGCCGCGAAGAATCGAGCCGTCCGGATTGATCGAGGCCGACAGGATCGCCATGCCGAGATTGCCGTCCGCCGCCGCAGGCGCGGCGACAGGGCTGCCGGGAGCCGGAACATTCAGATTTTGCGCCCGAGCCGACGCCGCGCACAAGGCGCCGGCGAGGACAAGCGACGTCGTCAGGAGAGCATGTTTGCGGAACTGGGTCATTGGAACCTCCAATTTCGATGCATCATTTGCGATTGCGAAGGCGTCTCAGGGCCCGCACACGACGATCACATTGAAGGGAATATTGATGGCTGCGCCCGCTCCGCTGAATGTGCGCACGAAAAGGATCTTGGGATTGGAGGTGCTGACGTTTCCGGTGCCGAAGGCCGCGTTCGATCCGACGGCCGACACCGCGAAATAGCAGGCGGACAGCTCTCGCGTGAACGTGATCGTATAGGCGCCCGTCGAAGGCTTCGTCACCGAGGCGACGCCGCTGCTGCGGGAGATGGCGCCTGTCGACAGAATGTAGGCCGAAAGCGTCGCGCTGCCGAACGATTGCGCGAAGGTCGCGGTGGGCGCCGCGCACAGGCAGGCCCCGGCCGCCAGCAGGGTCGTCAGTTTCGTCGCGCGCCGGTCCGCGCGGGAGGAGATGAATCCTGTCGTCATAGTCATTACCCCCTTTTTTCGACTGCGACAGATTGCCGCAGTCCGCGGCCACGCTAAGCCAGTGGGCCGTCGGCCGCAAGAATTTAATCTTGCGTTGGGGGAGTATTATTGCGCAATCTGTTGATCTCGACAGCTAATGGATCGAATAGTCAGTTTAGTGGTAGCTTAAACTTGACGTTATTGGCATCGAGAGTAATATTGAGCGCGTCGTCACAAAGGCTTTTCGCTCCCGAGCGCCCCGACGCCGCGCGGGCGCGATCCGCCGCCCGCCTTTTTGCGCCGCCGCGAAAGGCCGGCGCCGGGCGCTGCGCTCAGGCCCCGCCGATCAGAATGCCTGCGCCGAGCACGATGACGCCGCCGAGCACGATCTGGAAGACGGCCTGCAGGAAGGGGGTGTCCATGTATTTCGCGCGGACGAAGGCGATGGCCCAGAGTTCGACGAAGACAACCACGCCGGCGACGCCGGTGGCGATCCAGAAGGAATTCGGCCAGGCGTCCGGCACGAGATAGGGCAGGGTGTGGCCGAGGCCGCCGAGCGCGGTCATCAGGCCGCAGACGCCGCCGCGCAGCCAGGGCGAGCCGCGGCCCGTGAGCGAGCCGTCGTCCGACAGCGCTTCCGCAAAGCCCATGGAAATGCCGGCGCCGATGGAGGCCGCCAGACCGACGAGGAAGGTCTCCCAATTGTGGTGCGTGGCGAAGGCGGCGGCGAACAGCGGCGCGAGCGTGGAGACCGAACCGTCCATCAGGCCGGCGAGCCCCGGCTGCACATATTGCAGCACGAACATGCGGTGGCGCGTGCGCTCCTCGTCGTCGCGCGCCGCGGGCGTGAGATTGCCGGCCTGCAATTCGCCCGCGAGCTTCTCGTGGCCCTGCTCGGCCAGCGCGAGGTCGCCGAGCAGCCTGCGTGTGTCGACGTCGGCCGCCTGTTCGGCCGCGCGCTGATAGTAGCGGGCCGCTTGGTGCTCCATCACCTCCGCCTCGTCGCGGATGCGTTCGAGCGGCAGGTTCTTCGTCAGCCAGATCGGGCGGCGCTTCAGCGCGCCCTTCACGTCCTCGCGGCGGATCGGCGGCAGCACGTCGCCGAAGCGGCGCTTGTATTGCGCGAGCAGCATGTCGCGATGCGTGTGCTCGACATCGGCCATGTCGCGGAACGTCTTCGCGGAGGCGGGGTAGCGCTCGTCGAGATCCTCGGCGAAGGCGAGATAGATGCGCGCGTCCTCTTCCTCGGAGGCGATGGCGATGGCGAGGATCTCGCGCTCGCTGAGATCGGCGAAGGCTTTCAACGGGAACTCCGAGCTGTTTTCCAGACTTTAGAATAGTTCTAGAAAATAGCGGCGGCCATTTCCACCCTGTTTCGCGCGGGATCGACTATGCTCGGCGGCGCATCGTCCCGCAGCGCCCGGATTCATCGAACGATGGTCGAAACCACGCATCGTCCCTCGCTCCGCACGCGGCTGACGGAGGGCGTCATCAAGCGCGTCGGCCTGCTGCGGCGGCCGATGACGCTCGGGGTCCGCGCGGCCGTGATCGACGCGGAGGGCCGCGTGTTTCTGGTGCGGCACACCTATATCGCGGGCTGGTATCTGCCGGGCGGCGGCGTCGAGCGCGGCGAGACGTTCGGCGACGCGCTGGCGCGCGAACTGATGGAGGAGGGCGGCATTGCTTTGACGGGCGCGCCGGAGCTGCGCAGCCTGCATCACAATCGCGGGCGCGATCACGTCGCCTTCTACGTCGTGCGCGCCTTCGCGCAAGGCCAACCGAAACAGCCCGACCGCGAGATCGCGGAAGCCGGATTCTTTTCGCCTGACGCGCTGCCGGACGGCGCGACGCGGGCGACCCGCGCGCGGCTCGCGGAAATCCTGGAGGGCGTCGAAGTCAGCGCAATGTGGTGAGGGCGGCTCTCCCTCTCTGCGAGCGAGAGCTCTGCGAAAATCGACGGTTTGGCTCGGGGCCTCGCTCCCGCTCGCGGGGAGGGCGGGGGCGGCCGGTGGAACAAGCTCGCGAGGTTTGGCCCAGTCGACCCCCGAGGAGCGACCCCTTTGCAAGATGCTTCGTGCGCAGGCGGGGTGGCTGCGCCTCACTCAGCCGGCGCGACCGCCCCTGCCGCTTCCGGCGCGCGCGCCCACATTTCCGGCTCCAGTTCCTCGCGCCGGTCGGGGAAGGCGAGCGCGCAGACGAGCGTGACGAGGCCGACGGCGGCGAGGATCAGCACGATGGCCGACAGCGAGCCGGTGCGCTCGTGCAGGAAGCCGACGAGGGGCGCGGCCGCCGCGCCGCCGATGAAGCCGATGAAGAAGCGCAGCGAGTAGATTTTCGCGCGCATTGGCGGCGAGATGTAGCGCGCCGTCATCGTCTCGTTGATTGTCACCTGGCCGAAGATGACGGCCGCGACGAGGCCGGCCAGCGGCAGCGCCATCCAGCCGCGGGCGAAGGCGAGCAGTCCCATCGCCGGCACGAGCGTCAGCCCGAGCGGCAGGAAGATGCGCTTCAGCGTCGTGTGGTCGATGAGGCGGCCGACCGTGAACTGGGTGAGCGCGCCGCACAACGTGACGGAAAAGGCGAGCACGCCGACCACCGGCAGCAGGCCGGGCTCGGAGGCCAGCCGCTCCTCCATCAGTTTCGGCAGCAGCACGGTGAAGGCGTTGAAGACGAGGCCGGAGGCCGCCGAGATCGACAGCATGACGACGAGCGCGCGGCGCACGATGGTCTTGGGGATGTCCGGGAAGGGACGGCCCTGCACATGGCGGGCGATCTCGACATGGTTCTGCGTCGTCCAGTAAAGGCCGAGCGCGATGCACACGGCGCCGGGAACGGCGAAGCCGAAGCGCCAGCCGGCCTGCTGCGACAGGAAGGCGGTGACGAGCGGCGCGGAGGCGACGCCGAGATTGCCGAACACGCCATTGACGCCGAGCGCGCGGCCGGGCTTGTCGCCGGCCGCCTCCACCAGCATGGCCGTGCCGATCGGGTGGTAAATGGCGGAAAAGAAACCGGCGAAACCGAGCGCGACCGCAAGGCCGACCCGGCCCTGCGCGAAGCTCGCGGCGACGAGCGAGGCGCCGGTGCCGAGAAAGAAGGCGAGCATCAGGCGGGGCCGGCCGAACCGCGCGGCGAGCCAGCCCTGCGGCAGGGAGCCCGCGCCGTAGAGGGCGAACATGGCGGTCGCCAGCGCCACGATCGGGCCGTAGTCGGCGCCGAAGGGCGAGTCCGGCGCGGCCATGGCCAGAACCGCCGTCGGCAGGATCAGCAGCGAATAATGGGTGAGCAGATGCGCGGCGTTGATGAGCTGCATCTGGCGCGCGGCGGCGCGCTGGTTGGCCTGTTCCATTTTGCGGTTCCACGGGTCGTAGCCAGTCCGGCAAGGCAAGGATAAGCTTGACCCGCCCCATACGTCAGGCCAATTTCCGAAGAGATCGGGCCAAAGGTCACAACAGGTGCGCTCAACCGATTCCGGCGATTACCAGGCTGTTCCGCGTTCGGTGGCCGTGATGGCGAAGGCGATGGAGAACGGCGAGTCCACCGGCGTCCATCGTCATCCCCGCGGACAGGTCCTTTATGCGACGACCGGGTTGATGATCGCGCGCACCGTCGCTGGCGCCTGGGCGGTTCCGACCGGCCATGCGCTTCTCATTCCGCCGCGGCTGCCGCACGACATCGCGATGCATGGCCGCGTCGAGATGGTCACCGCCTACATTTCCCCGGAGACGGCGGCGGTATCCATGCCTTCGTCCTGCCGCGTCGTCCGGGTTTCGCGGCTGCTCGACGCCGCTCTGCAGTCGCTCGCGCAGGAGGCGGTCCTCTACGATCCGGCCGGGCGCGGCGGCCATCTGGCGGAACTGATCCTGGACGAGGTCCGCAACGCCGAGCCCGCGGCGCTGACGCTGCCGATGCCGTCGGACAAGCGCCTGCGCAGGATGTGCGAAGACGTGATCGGCGATCCCGGAAAATCGGTCGACATCGACACGTGGGCGGCGACGATTGGCGTTAGCCGGCGCACGTTGACGCGACGAATCCGGCAGGAGACGGGATTGAGCTTCGGCGACTGGCGCCGCCGGCTGCGCCACCTCAGGACCATAGCGCTCGAGGCCGAGGGCGTGCCGATGAAGCTGGTCGCGGCCGAGGTCGGCTATCGCAGCCCGCAGGCCCTGAAAGCGATGTTGAAGCGCACGATTGCGCGCGAGGGATAGGCGCGGCGGTTCGTCGCATCCGGCAGGAAATCCGGCGCGTTTCCGGTTTTGGAACGGGTTTAATCTTCCGCCCCGACCCTTGTTCGCGAAATCGGGATTTGATCAATGTCGCTGCGGAAAGACGAATTTGGCAGAGGGAAGCGTCGATGAAGCCTTGTTCGATCCTCGCGGCGGCGACGCTCGGCGGCGCATTGATCGCGGCGGCGCCCGTGCGCGCCGAGGACGGGCCGACGATCACGCTGACCGTCAAGGATCACAGGTTCGACCAGACGCAGCCGAAGGCCGTCGCCAACAAGCCCTTCACCATCGTCGTGAAGAATCTCGACCAGACGGCGATCGAATTCGAGAGCAAGACGCTGCGCGTCGAGAAGGTCATCGTCGGCGGGGCCGAGGCGTCGTTCAAGATTCGCGCCCTGCCGCCCGGCCGCTACAAGTTCGAGGACGAGTTCCACGACAAGACCGCCAAGGGCGAGCTCGTCGCGGAATAATGGAGTAAGATCGGTTCCATGCTTGGCGCGCTCATCATCGTCTTTCGCGAGGTCATTGAGGCCGGCCTGATCGTCGGCATCGTGATGGCCGCCACGCGCGGCGCGCCGCACGCCGGCCGCTGGATCGCGGCGGGCGTCGCGGGCGGCCTCGCGGGCGCGGGGCTGATGGCGATCTTCGCCGAGCGGATCGCCAATGCGATGGCCGGCATCGGACAGGAGATGTTCAACGCCGGCGTGCTCGCGCTCGCCGTCGTCATGCTCGCCTGGCACAATATCTGGATGGCGCGCCACGGGCGCGAGCTCGCCGCCGAACTGAAGAGCGTCGGCAAGGCCGTCGTCGAAGGCGACAAGACCATGGCGGCGCTCGCCGTCGTGGTCGGCGTCGCCGTGCTGCGCGAGGGCTCCGAAATCGTGCTGTTCCTCTACGGCGTCGCGATTTCCGGCGGCGAGACGGCGACGTCGCTCGTCACGGGCGGCGCGCTCGGGCTTCTCGCCGGCGTCGCGCTCAGCGCCGTCACCTTCGCCGGGCTCGTGCGCATTCCGCCGAGCTATCTGTTCGGCGTCACGACCACGCTGATCACGCTGCTCGCCGCGGGCCTGGCCGCGCAATGCGTCGCCTTCCTGCAGCAGGCCGGCGTCGTGAACGCGCTGTCGCAGACGGCGTGGGACACGTCGGGCGTCCTGTCCGACTCCAGCCTGTTCGGCCGCGTGCTGCACACGCTGATCGGCTACGCCGACCAGCCCTCCGTGCTGCAGGTGGTCGTCTATGTCGCGACGCTGGCCGTGATCGTGATCGCGACCCGCCTCGTCGCCTCGTCGGCTCCGCCGTCGCGCCGGGCGGCGCCGGCCGAGTGAGGAAAACGCGCGCGGCTTGCCGGGGCGCGCGTTTCGTGATCCAACACCGCGCATGAAAAGACGGCTCCGCCAGCGACGATAGACCGCTTCCCCGCGCTCCGCGAGCGCGCGAACGCCCGCGTGCGGGCCCCTGCGATCTCCTGCCGCCGACGCCGTCCATGACCGAACTCGCCTTTACCTTCTCGCCCCAGACCGACGCCGACCTGCCCGCCATCGAGCGGCTGACCGAACACGCCTTTGGTCCCGGCCGCTTCGCCAAGACCGCCTACCGCCTGCGCGAGGGCCGGCCGGCCGATCATGCGCTGTCCTTCGTCGCGCGCGTGGGCACGATTCTCGTCGGCGCCAACCGCATGACGCCGATCCGCATCGGCGACGCGCCCGCGCTGCTGCTCGGGCCGCTGGTGGTCGAACCCGCGTTCCGCCAGCACGGGCTCGGCGAGAAGCTGGTCGTCAAGTCGCTGGACGCTGCGCGAAACGCCGGCCACGGGCTCGTGATCCTCGTCGGCGATCCCGGCTATTACGGCCGCATGGGGTTCGCGCGCGTGCCCGACGGGCGCATGAAAATGCCGGGCCCCGTCGATCCCGACCGGCTGCAATATTGCGAACTGGCGGCCGGCGCGCTCGACGCCGCGTCCGGGCTCATCTGGCGCGCCGACTGAACTCGCGCCGCCAGCGCGACAATCGTCTCCACCGTCGCGTCCGGCGCCGCCCAGTGCGGCGAATGGCCGACGCCCGGCAGCATTTTTAGCGTCGCGCCCGCGATCTCGCGGGCGCAGCCGTAGGAATGGCGCTCGGTCAGCACGACGGCGTCGCGGTCGCCGGACAGGATGGCGACGGGCAGCGCGATCGCGGGGATGCGCGGCGCTTGTTTTTCCAGATGGGCGCGCAGATCGGCGACATCCTCGGCGTTGGCGCGGAACGCCCACGGCCGCAGCGCCAGAACCGCGCCGATCGTCCCGGCGTAGTTCCGCGGAACCGGCTGCGGCGTGAAGACGCCGGCGAGCGCGCCTTTCAGCGCGGCGAGGCCCGCGGGCAGCAGCAATGTGCGCGTGAACAGCCAGCCGGCGACGGGTTTCGCGGCGAGCCGGTAATACCAGCGCACGCCGCGCGGCCAGGGATGGGTGACCGGCGCGAGCAGGACGATCCCTTGCGTGAAATCGGCATGGTCCAGCGCAAAGGCGGTCGCGACCGCGCCGGCCCAGGAATGGCCGACGACAATGGCGCGGTCCACGCCCGCCCGCTCCAGCCCGGCGCGGATGGCGCGCGCCTGCGCTGCCGGCGAGGACGCATCCTGCGCGAGCCTGTCGCTGTAGCCGTGGCCGGGCCGGTCGACGGCGAAGACGCGGAAGCCGCGCGCCGCCAGCCGGTCGCCGAGCGGCGCCCTCATGTCCGCCTGATTGCCGCTCGCGCCGTGGATCAGGACGAAGGTCGCGGCGGGTTCGCCGGCGGGATCGCGGCGGGTGAAATGCAAGCGGCCGAAGGGCGTCCCGACGAATTGGCCGCGCGGCGGGAAGGCGCGCTCGAAGGCGTGCGCCTTGAGGTGGGAGAAGAGGAGGAGGGCGACGAACGCGAGAGCGAGGGCGAGGAGGACTGCGGACGTCATCGTGCGCGCCCTCCCTCCCCGATACGAAGTCGGCTTTCGCCGACTTCGCAGATTGCTGACAAAGCGTCGTTCCCGCGGCCATGGTTCGAGACGGCGGCTTTCGCCGCCTCCTCACCATGAAGGTTGGGGATTGCAAACAATGCATTAGCCCTCATGCTGAGGAGCCTGCGCAGCAGGCGTCTCGAAGCGCGAGGGCGCTCCACGGGTTTGTCGGCGTCTGACGAAGCCGGCTGTCGCGACTTCGATCAGATCGCGGGGAGGCCCGGGGCGGCCGCGCGAACCTCGCGAGATTTCACCCAGTCGCCCCCCACCCCCGGCCCCTCCCCGCAAGGGGGAGGGGAGCGAGGCGCGTCTCGAATTGTCATCCCCGCGCAAGCGGGGATCCAGTTTTGGCCGACGCAGGAATGTCCGGGTTCCCGATCGCGCTTGGCGCGTCGGGAATGAGAGCGCAGGCCTCAAATATCCCGTCCCTCGACCTCGATCTGCAGCTTCTCGACCGATTTCTTCACGTCGGGCTGCTGCGGGTAGACGTCGAGCGCGCGGCGGTAGGCGTCGAGCGCGCGCTTGTCGAGGCCGGCCTTGGAGAGGATCGCGCCGAGGCCGGACAGGGCCACGAAATGGCGCGGGTCGATCTTCAGCGCATGTTCGAGATCGGCCATGGCGCCGTCGATATTGTCGGCGGCGAAACGGATCATCGCGCGCTTGTTCCAGCCTTCGGCCCAGTCCGGCTCGATGGCGATCACCGAATCGAGGAGGTTTTCGGCGGTCTTCATGTCGTGGCCGGCCATGGCGGCGACGGCGCGGGCCATCAGCAGGTCGGCGGTGTCGGAGCCCGAGCGCATCCACACGCGCCCGATCGCCTCGGCGACGCCCTTGGCGTCTTCCTCGTCCTCGGCGGCCTTCAGGCGCGTATAGAGCGCGTCCAGAACCTTGGCGCGGCTCTCCTCCTGCGTCGGAACCGAGTGCGGGGCGATGCGGTCGGCCTGCCGGCTTTTCTCCCGCCGCCTCTCGCCTTGCGGCTCCCCCGCATCGGGTCGCGCGGCGGCGGGCGGCGGGCGGTCGGGCCGGTCGTCGACGCCGGGTCCGAAGGCGCGGGCGCCGGGTCCGAAGGCGCGGGCGCCGGGTGGGAGCTGGATCGGGGGAAGGCCGGGGATGTCGAGCGTTCCGCCCCTGCGGCCGGGCGGGGCCGGGTCGATCTCGGCGGCCGCGGCCAGGCGGGCGAAGCCAAGAGCCAGCAGGGCCGCGAGCGTGGCGCGGGCGAGCGAAAGCGTCATACGCCAGAAGCTAGGGCGCGTCCGCCCTGCCGTCAAAGCCCGTTCGCCGGGCGATCCGCCCAAAGAAAAAGCCCCGGCGAACCGGGGCTCCGCAGGCTCGCGCATGACGCGCGGGATCAGCCCTGACGCGCCTTGTAGCGCTTCTGGGTCTTGTTGATGATGTAGACGCGGCCCTTGCGGCGCACGATCTGGTTGTCGCGATGGCGCGTGCGCAGGGACTTGAGGGAGTTGCGGACTTTCATGGACCTGTTCCGGAAATCTGGATCGCAAGCCGGCGCGAGGCCGCTGCGGTTGCGCGGTCCTATGCCCCATTTCGCGCGCAGGATCAAGCCCGGCGGATCGTTTCCTGCGCCGCCCGCAGCCGGGGGCCACAATTTGCCGCAGGCGCGGACGACGGATTTCCCGCGCGCGCCGCCGTCTCAGGGTCTATAGAGCGGGCATGACGACCGACGCTGCCCCGACCGGCGAAAAATCGCGCGAACGCTCGCTCGCCGCGCTGAAGCCCCTCCTGCCCTATGCGCTGCGCAATCGCGGCCGGATCGCGCTCGCGGTCGTGGCGCTGACGGTCGCCTCGGCGGCGACGCTGACCTTTCCCTTCGCCGTCCGGCGGATGATCGACTTCGGTTTCTCGGGTTCGAGCGCCGGCGTCATCAACAGCTATTTCGGCGGCATGGCGGCCGTCGTCGCCGTGCTCGCGCTGGCGTCGGGCGCCCGCTATTATCTCGTCATGACGCTCGGCGAGCGCGTGGTCGCCGACCTGCGCGACGACGTGTTCGCGCATCTGGCGCGGCTCGACGCCTCCTTCTACGATTCGGCGCGCGTCGGCGAACTCGTGTCGCGCCTGACCGCCGACACGACGCAACTGAAAGCGACGTTCGGATCGTCGGCGTCGGTCCTTTTGCGCAACCTCTTCATGTTCGTCGGCGCGATCGTGCTGATGGTGCTGTCGAGCCCGAAGCTCTCGCTCCTCGTGCTGATCGCCATTCCCGTCATCGTCTTTCCGCTGATCGCGTCCGGGCGGCTCGTGCGCAAGCGGTCGCGCCGCGCGCAGGACACGCTCGCCGACGCCTCCGCCTTCGCGGCCGAGAACCTCAGCGCCGTGCGGACCATGCAGGCCTTCGGCGCGGAAAAGGCGACGACGGCGCGGTTCGCGCGCGAGGTCGAGCAGGCCTACGACGCCGCGCGCACGGCGACGAAGGCGCGCGCCATCCTCACGGCGGGCGCGATCTTCCTGGCTTTCGCCAGCGTGATTGGCGTGCTGTGGCTCGGCGCGCACGACGTGCTCGAAGGCCGGATGACCGGCGGCCTGCTGTCGCAATTCGTGCTCTACGCCGTGCTCGCCGCCAGCTCGCTCGGCGAGCTGAGCCAGGTGTGGAGCGAGGTTTCCGCCGCCTCCGGCGCGGCCGGGCGCATCGCCGACATTCTCTCTGTCGAACCGAAGATCGTCGCGCCCGCGCAGCCCGCCCCGCTGCCGACGCCCGCGCGCGGCGAAGTCGCCTTCGACCGCGTGACCTTCTCCTATCCCGCGGCCCCGCTCGCCGGCGTTGTCGACGACCTCACGTTCAAGGTCGCGCCCGGCGAGCGCGTCGCCATCGTCGGCGCCTCGGGCGCGGGCAAGTCGACGCTGTTCCAGTTGATGATGCGCTTCTATGATCCGCAATCCGGACGTGTGACGATCGACGGCGTCGACATCAAGACGGCCGATCCGGCGGCGTTGCGCGCGAGAATCGCGCTGGTGGCGCAGGAGGCGACGGTCTTCGCCGCGACGGTCGCCGAAAACATCGCCTATGGCAGGCCGGACGCGACGCGCGAGGACATCGTCGCGGCGGCGCGGCGCGCGGCGGCAGACGGATTCATCCGCGAGCTCGACAAGGGCTACGACAGCGTGATCGGCGAGCGCGGCGTGACGCTCTCCGGCGGCCAGCGCCAGCGTCTGGCGATCGCGCGCGCGATCCTGAAAGACGCGCCGATCCTGCTGCTCGATGAAGCGACATCGGCGCTCGACGCCGAGAACGAAGCCGCCGTGCAGAAGGCGCTACACGACGTGATGGCGAACCGCACGACGCTCGTCATCGCCCATCGCCTTGCGACCGTGCTCGAAGCCGACCGCATCCTGGTGATGGAAGCCGGCCGCGTGGTGGAGGAAGGCACGCACGCAACGCTCGTCGCGCGCAACGGAATTTACGCGCGCCTCGCAAGATTGCAGTTCGAGACGGGCGCTGCGGCGCTGGCGGTCGACAAGGCGGCGGAGTAGGGACCGGAGTCGTCCGCTATGGGCAGACAGCAGACGTTCCTCGCGTCTGCGGGAAATGGCTGGTCTTGACCCTTCTGCGACATGACGAACGGACCTAGCGATGTCAGCCAAGTCCTCGTGATCATGCAAATGCCAATCGATCGCGGGCTCACCTTGCCTTCGCGTCATCCCGACAGAGAATTCCGCGACGGTGTGATCGTGTGCGGCTTCGGCCGAACCGTGTTGCACAGTCGGCTGTACCGCCGGGTGAATGGTCTATTACCCTCGTCGCTCCCGCAGTTGTGCTGGGAGAAGCAGCCCCTACGATCTGGGGGCAATGATTCATCGGGCGCCCATGACCAGCAGAAGACGTACCTCGGCAGATCTTGAGATGCTGTTGATGTCGCTGCTTGCCACGAGCGGCAAGCTCACCGGGTATGAGGTGGCCACGATTCTGCGAGCGCCGATCACCCTGATCAGGCCCGTGAAACATAGTCAGATCTATCCTGTGTTGAGCGCCTTGGAAGAGGCAGGAGACCTTGCTGGCCAATGGGTCGAGCAGCAGGGTCGGCCGAACAAGAAGGAATATCGCCTTTCGGCGCAGGGGCAGGCGCGGCTGAAGAGCTGGCTGCTTCAGCCCCGCGCGAGCTTCTCCGAAGATGAAATCATGCTCATCGCCTACAACATTGCTCTGGTCGGAAGGGAGGCGGTGAGAGTGGCGCTCGCCCAGTTTCGACAGCAGTGCGACGCCGAGAAGCGCCTTCTCGAGGACCGCTGGAAAAGCGCAGCTTCGGCCGTTCCCAAGTCGCGTCTCGGCAAGAACGGCGCCGGCGAGAAGCTGATCGGCGTTCGCACGAACTATGAGTTGGCGCTGATGGAACGCGACGCTCGCATCGCCTGGTGCGAGGACGTCATCCGCCGCGCCGAGCGGGTGGTCTTCGCCTAACAGGAAGGCAATATGTAACAATTGACATATGTCTGTTTTGATGTAAGTTCTCAAGCGCTGCTGGAGGACGTTTGATGGCTTACGCATTTGCGATCGATCCCGCCGAGCTGTTCGTAGAACGGACGCCGCAAATGCTTTCCACGGGCATCCCCCGCAGCGACCTCGACGGTGTGAGGACGCAGATCGTTGACATGTGGGCGGATGCGCCCGGCGGTTGGGTGTTCGAATGGTCCAGACTCGCTCGGCGCTATGCTGAGAACGGCCAACCCAACCTCGCATCTGTCGCCTTTGGCTGGGCGAAGTTCCCGACCTGCGCGACCCCGGCCATGCGGACGGCATTGAAGAACCAGCTCGAACAATATCTGCGCGCCGCGCCAGACTTTCCCGTCGAGTTCGAGCGTCGGATTCTGGACCTTCCCCACAAAGGTGGGCGCACTCCCGTGCCGGTCCACATACTGTCGATGCAGGGCCTGCCCGCCGACGCCCCCATCCTCGTCGTGACCGGCGGCGTCGACACTTGGAAAATGGATGTGCACGGTCGGTTGGTCGCCCTTGCGCTCATGGGCGTGGCGCGGGTCCTGACGTTCGATATCGCCGGGACAGGCGAGTCCCAGGTCGCGATGTCGCCCGACGGCGGCGCAGAAATCGCCGAAGGTGTGGTCGCCGCCGCGCGGGCGATGGGGGCCCGAAAGGTCGCCTATTTCGGAATATCGATGGGCGGCTACTTCGCGGCGCGTCTGGGCCTTTCGGGCCTTGTCGACGCCACGGTCGACTTCGGCGGCCCTGTCGGCGCCAAGCCGAGAAAGGGTCTACCGACCAGCTTTGGGATGTTCGACATCGTCTCGAACGCCCTCGGTTATGATGAGCGCCCCGAGCCTGAAGAATTTATGGCGCAAATGGCTGGCTTTTCACTCCGCGCGCTGCTCGATCAGGATCGCAATGGGCCGATGCTCGTCGTCAACGGCGCCGACGATGTCCATGTCCCGCAGGAAGACACTCTTGCCTTCGAGGGGCGTCGCGACACCACCGTCCACCTCATCCCCGAGACCGGTCACTGCGCGGCCACCAAGTCTGCCGAGGCTTTCGGGATCATCCAGACCTGGCTGCGCGATGCACTCGCGGATCAGCCGAGTGCCGCCCGGTCCTAGCTGTTTGGTCCCGGGCTTTGCTGGAGCGGATTGAAGATGAACCGTTCGGGCTGTGAGGTCCATGCCTT
>OEIU01001099.1_pt1 | contig 19516 bp, 21 predicted proteins | sample 1539221 | NCBI WGS metagenome assembly OEIU01 (sample SAMN03792071, study PRJEB22550) | activated sludge metagenome | feature: wastewater treatment plant; material: activated sludge; isolation source: Wastewater treatment plant of a petroleum refinery complex | place: Argentina: Zarate | collected...
CGATTGCGGCGCGCGCGGCTCGCCGCGGAGGACCCGCACGGGCCCGGCGATGCCGCGGTCCGCTTTTCCCGCAGCGGCCGCCGCCCCTTCTCCGACGTGCTCGACGTCGACTTCGACGCGGCGACGATCGCCTGCGCCGAATGCGGCCATGTGCACTGCGCGCCGGGCGACGACCTGCTCGCCCATCTGCGCGAGGTGCATGCGCCGCTGTCGGCGGCCGGCCCGGTCCGCGGCGAGGACTACGACGTCGGCCGCTTCCGGCTGCGCCAGCTCTGCTGCAGCGCGTGCGGCACGCTGGTCGACGTGCAGGTCGCGCTGGACGGCGCGCCGCGCCCGTACTTCCGGATCGACAACTGGTAGGAGATCGCGATGCTGGTCCGCTTTGCCCCCGATGCCGAATCGCCGCTGCGCCCCGGTCTGCGACGCGATGACCGCATCGTCGACCTCTCCGCACGCCATCCGACGGTGGCCTCCTTCCTCGCCGCGCACCCGGACGGCTGGGACGACGCGGCGATCGACACCGCCGGCCTGCCCGCTCACCAGGTGTCCGCCGTCCGGCTCGGCCCGCCGATCGACGATGGCGCGTCGGTCTACCTGGTCGGCGCCAACTACCGCAAGCACGCCGAGGAGGCGGGTCTGGGCGTGCCATCGACGCCGGTGATCTTCATGAAGCCGACGACCGCGCTGGTCGGCCCCGGCGCCCCGATCCGGCTGCCGGCGATCTCGACCGAGATGGACTACGAGGGCGAGCTCGCGGTCGTGATCGGCCGGACCGCGCGCCGCGTGTCGGTGCAGGACGCGCGCCGCCACGTCGTCGGCCTGACGGTCGTCAACGACGTCACCGCGCGCGATCTGCAGTGGGTCGACCTCGGCAAGCACCGGATCGTCGACTGGCTGTCGTCGAAGGCGCTCGACGACTCGACGCCGGTCGGTCCGGGCATCCGCAGCACCTCGGCGATCGCCGACCCGCACCGGCTGCGGCTGACGACCGACCTGAACGGCAAGCGGATGCAGGACGGCGAGACCTCGCTGATGGTTTATTCGATCTGGGAGCTGATCGCATTCCTGTCCGCGCGCGTCACGCTGCGTCCCGGCGACCTGTTGTCGACCGGCACGCCGGTCGGGGTGGGCGGGTTCCAGAAGATCTTCCTCGCCGCCGGCGACCGCCTGCGGATCGAGGTCGCGGGCGTGGGCGTGCTCGAGAATCCGGTCGTCGCCGGCGATTGATGCGGAGGGTTGAGGCGACCGCGATGCGCGGCCGACGAGAGGGCTCCATTGTTGCGGTTTCGGCAACGTTCAGTCGAAGAATTTGAGCTTGACGGAAGGTATCGCGATTGCCCACCATCGATCGGATCCACGACCACCCGACCGGTTTCGTCGCTTGCACCGATGGCGATGCCGGCGTGCGCACTTTTCTGTTCTCTTTGCTTTGAATGACCGGAACCGGCATGGCCAAACGCATCATCGATACGCCGCTGCTGATGACGCCGATCGCGCATTTCTCGCATGCGGTGCGGCTGGGCACGACGCTGCACGCCGGAGCGATCGCCGGCACCGACGCGGCCCGGCGGCTCGCCGGCGACGCGCCGGGCCTGGTCGATGCGGTCGCCCAGACGCAGCGGATGTACGACAACCTCGAGACGACGCTGGCACTGCTCGACGCGACGGTCGATGATCTGGTCCGGCTCAAGGTCTACGTGACCGATCCGCGTGACATCGCGCGTTGCGACGCGGTGTTCCGCGAACGCTATCCGCGGCTCGGCGTGACGCCGACGATCGTCGGTTCGCACGGCTTTCCGCTGCCGCAGGCGGCGATCGAGCTGGACGCGGTCGCGCAGCCGGGCGCCGCCTCGCGGACGACGATGGCGGTCGCATCGGGCTGCGGCGGCGTGCGGGCCGGCGACAGTCTGCATCTGAACGTCTGCCCCGATGCTGCGGCCGGCACCGATGCCGCCGATCAGTGCGCGAGCCTGCTGGCGCGGCTCGAAGCGCTGCTCGCGCACGCGGCGATGACGCCGCGCGACATCGTCAACCTGCATCTGACCGTCGCCGACATCCGCGATGCGGCGATCTTCGACTCGGCGCTCGGCCGCGCGTACCCGGCACCGTACCCGTCGGCCACGGTCGTCGCCGCGCCGCTGCCGGATCCGGCACTGCGCTTCCAGCTCGAAGCGGTCGCGATCGCGGGCGGCGGCCGCCCGTTGTCGATCGACGACGGCGCGACGGCGCTCGCGCACGCGTCCGACGCGATGCTCGCCGGCGACGTGCTGTACGTCAGCGCGCAGTCCGGCGCGCGCGGCGCGCACACGCCTGCAGACGGCGCCGAGGGCGCCGAAAGTGCCCAGACGCAGACCCACCGGGCCTGGGCCCGGGTCACGGCGCTGCTCGCCGCGGCCGGGCTCGGCATCGAGCACGTGCTGCGGACCAACAACGTGCTGACCGACTGGCGGCACTACGCGGGCTTCAACGCCGGCTATGGCGCGTCGACGCGACGGCCGTATCCGAACCGCGCGACCGTGCTCGGCGGCCTGAGCGACCCGCGCGCGTGCGTCCACGTAGAGGCGATCGCGCATCGCGATGCGCTTGCGTCCACCGTCGTCGAGGCCAACGGACATGAACGAGCCTGAGCCGGCGCTGCCGCGCCCCCCGGTGTCGCGGTTGCTGTTCGCGAACGCCCTCGAGATCCTGGCCGCCGCGATGCTGGTGGCGATCTGCCTGGCGGTGTTCACCCAGGTGTTCACCCGCTACTTCCTGCACATCGGCCTCGGCTGGACCGAGGAGGCCGCACGCTACCTGCAGATCTGGATGGTGTTCGTCGGCGCGACGATCGCCGTCAAACGCTGGTCGCACTTCCAGTTGAATCTGTTCGAGAACCGGCTGTCGCCGGCGGCACTGCGGGGCATGCGCGTGATCGCGATCGTCGTCGTGATGGCGATGTCGGCGGCGCTGCTGATCCACGGCATCGCGCTGACCGAGGTCACCTGGGAGCAGACGTCGCCGATGATGGGCTGGCGGATCGGGCACATCTACCTGATCGTACCGATCTCGGGCGTTCTGATGCTGGCATTCGCCGCGCGACATCTGCTCGATGCGCTGCGCGGACGACCGCCACGGACCCACGCGGGGCACTGACCGCCGCGCACGAACCCCACGGCATCCCCGACCGCTTCCCCCCGCCCAGCCGCCGAACGCCTTCCCCGGAGCTCACCCGATGGCCGTCACCGTGATGATCGTCTGCTTCTTCGTGATGATCATGCTGACGGTGCCGATCGCGTTCGCGCTCGCGGCATCGGCGCTGGTCGGGCTCGCGCTCGCCGGCACCGCACCGCTGCTCGTGGTGACGCAGAAGATCTTCGACGGCGGAGACTCCTTCGTGCTGCTGGCGATTCCGCTGTTCATCGTCGCCGGCGCGCTGATGGAGACCGGCGGCATCTCGGCGCGCCTGGTCGACCTGGCCCGTGCGCTGATCGGCCACGTGCGCGGCGGGCTCGGGATGGTCGTCGTGTTCGCCGAGGCGCTGTTCTCGGGTCTGTCCGGCTCGACGATCGCCGACGTGTCGGCGATCGGCTCGCTGCTGGTGCCGCCGATGATCAAGGCCGGCTTCAAGCCGGAACGCGCGGTCGCGATCATCTCGGCCGCGTCGGCGATGGGCATCATGATCCCGCCGTGCCTGCTGATGGTGATCATGGCGCAGGTCGCCGGCCTGTCGGTCGGCGCGCTGTTTCTCGCCGGCTTCATTCCGGCCGCGGTTCTGGCACTGGGGATCATGGGGCTGATCTACGCGCAGGCGCGGCGCGACGGCATCGACGGCGACCGGCGCGCGACGCTGCGCGAGGTGCTGGTCGCATGCCGGCGCGCGCTGGTGCCGCTGATGATGCCGGTGATCATCTTCGGCGCGATCCTCGGCGGCATCGCCGATCCCACCGAAGCGGCGGTGATCGCGGTCTTCTACGCCTTCATCGTCGGCGTGTTCGTCTACAAGGAGATCACCTGGGCGCAGTTGCCCAGGATCCTGGTCGACAGCGCGGTCATCAGCAGCATCGTGATCTTCCTCGTCGGCGCCGCCAGCAGCTTCTCGTGGATCCTCGCCGCCGAACAGGTTCCGGTCGAGCTCGGCCGGCTGATGACGAGCTTCTCCGACCAGCCATGGGTGTTCTTCGCGGTCAGCATGGCGATCTTCATCGTGCTCGGCGCGATCCTCGAGGGCCTGCCGGCGCTGATCATCTGCATGCCGATCTTCCTGCCGATTGCGACCCGGCTCGGCATCGACCCGCTGCATTACGCGACCGTCACGATCGCCGCGCTCGGCATCGGCCTGTTCCTGCCCCCGATCGGCGCCGGCCTGTACGTCGCCGCGTCGTTCGCGAACCTGCGGATGGACCAGATGCTGCGGCCGATGATGCCGTACATCGCGGTGCTGTGCGTGGGGCTGCTCGTGCTGATCCTGTTTCCGTGGCTGACGCTGGTGCTGCCACGGCTGTTCCTCTGATCCTTCATCATCGCCGCCCACGCGGGCAGGAGCATTCGTCATGAACGCCAGGTCATCCGGTTTCCGTCGTCCCGTTCCGCCTTCGGCTGCCCGCCCCTCGGCGACTCGCCGGCGCCTGCTCGGCGCCGCCGGCGGCGCGCTGGCGATGCCGGCGCTCGCGCAGGCGCCGGCCGTCGTCCGTGCGCCCAGCCCGATCAAGCTGCGCGCCGCAACGATCGTCGCCGAGAGCTTCCCGTACGTCGACGGGCTGCGCCGCTGGAAGGCGCTCGTCGAGGAGCGGACCGCCGGCACCGTCCAGATCGAGGTGTTCCACACCGCGCAGCTCGGCGACGAGCGCTCGACCAACGAGGGAATCCTGACCGGCACCGTGCATGCAGGCATCGGCGCCGGCGCCTGGGCCGGCTATGTGCCGGCCTACAACGTCGTCAGCCTGCCGTTCCTGCTGCGCGACCTGCCGCACATGTACGCGCTCGCCGACGGGGCGCTCGGCGAACGGCTGGCGGCGCTGGCCGAGGCGAAGGGCTTCAAGGTTCTCGGCTACTACAGCGGCGGCGACCAGCATTTCCAGACCCGCAGCAAGCCGATCCGGTCGCTGGCGGACTTCAAGGGCCTGAAGATCCGCGTGATCGAGAACCGCGCGATCGTCGACGGCTTCCGGGCGCTCGGCGCGGTGCCGGCGCCGATCCCGTATCCGCAGATCTATACCGCGCTCCAGCAGGGTACGGTCGACGGCACCGCGAACGACATGCTGTCGGTGACGACGCTGCGGCTGTACGAGGTCGCGAAGTTCTACACGACGTCGAGCTATCTGGTCGAGCCGCGGCCGCTGATCATGTCCAAGCGATTCTTCGACGGCCTGCCGAAGGACATCCAGCAGGTGCTCGCGACCGCCGCCCGTGAATCCGCGACCCACGAACGCAAGGTCTATGAGGAACGTGCCGCATCGAAGCGCGGCGAGCTCGATGCCAACGGCATGTCGGTGCTGACGCTGTCGGACCGCGGCAAGTGGGTCGACACGATGCGGCCGATCTGGGACGACTTCGCGAAGCGCACGCCGGATTCGGCCGATCTGATCAAGGCCGTGCTGGCGAGCTCCTGAACGGAGCCGGCGCCATGTCGACCCCCTCACTCGACGGAAAGGTCGCTCTGGTCACCGGCGGCACGCGCGGGATAGGGCTTGCGATCGCGACCGCGCTGCTCGACACCGGAGCGCGGGTAGCGGTCACCGGAGTGGACCCGGCATCGCTCGCGGCAGCCGCACCGCGTCTGGATGCGGCCGCCGCGCGCAGCAGCAGCCCGGCGGGCATCTGGTCCGGCCGCGTCGACGACCTTGCCGACCCGGATGCGCCCGCGCGCGTCGTCGGCGAGGCACTGACGCGCTTCGGCCGCCTCGACGTGCTGTTCAACAATGCCGGCATCGCCGGGCCATCGGATCCATGGGCGACCGACGTCGCCGCCTGGGACCGGGTCCAGGCGATCAACCTGCGCGCGGCGTACTTCTGCGGCCGCGCCGCCGCGCTGGCGATGAAGGAAGGCGGCCAGGGCGGCGCGATCGTCAACGTGTCATCGGTGGCCGGCCAGATCGGCGGCGCCGCGACCGGGCCGGCCTATGTCGCCTCCAAGGCCGGACTGATCGGCCTGACGCGGTCGATGGCGCGGCACTTCGCGCCGTTCGGCGTCCGGGTCAACTGCCTGGCGCCGGCCGACATCGATACCGACATGGTCGCCGGCTGGCCGGCCGAGCTGCGCCAGCGCCTGACGGCGATGACGCCGCTCGGTCGCTTCGGCCACGTCGACGAGGCCGCAGCCGTCGCCTGCTTCCTCGCCAGCGACGGTGCGAGCTACCTGACCGGCCAGACGCTGAACGTCAACGGCGGCATCTACATGGGGTGAGCCGAAGCCCTTCGGACGGTCACCCCGGACCGGGAGCGTGATCGGCGACCCCCTTCACCCCCGCATGGCGCGCGCAATGCGCACAGCAGTACTGCGTGCCGCCGGCCTCGATGCCGTGGCCGACGATCCTGCAGCCACAGTGACTGCAGGCGGGAGCGAGCAGGTGGATCGCGCATTCGAAGGAATCGAAGGTCTCTTCGGTCCCGTCGCTCATCCGCACGGTGAACGACCTTGCGTAGTCGTTGCCGCAGACTTTGCAGTTGGCCATGGCTCCATCTCCGGAAGGGTGCGATGGGCTCGTCCAAGCAGGAGGCGTGCCTCGCGCACCCTGCGCCTCTACGGAAGGAATCGCAGCCCCGTCTGATCGATCCCGAACACATCGCAGAGCCAATCGAGCATCAGCTCCTGGCCCAGCGTCGGGTTGTCGTGCTGGCAATGCTCGGCACCGGTTTCCTCGGCCTGCGTCATTCGCAACGTCGCGTCGACGCCGTGGGCCAATGCATAGTCGTAGACTTTCTGCGCCGCGGCCACGCCGAGCACGTCGTGCCCCCCGTGAATGACGAGAAACGGGCACTTCATCCGTTCCAGAACGCCTTCCAGCGTGAAGAGACGGGCCCGCTCGACCACTTCGGCCATGCTCTTCGCGCCGAACACCCACTTGAAATGTCCGCTGAGTCCGCCGCTCTCGCCGTACTGCGCGAGACGGTCGGCCAGTCCCCATATCGCGCCATGCGAGATGCAGGCGGCAAGACGCGGTTCCATCGAGGCCGCACGCGCGGCATAGTGGCCGCCGAGACTCGATCCGCTCAGCGCGATGCGGGAGACATCCACGTCCGTTCGCGCCTGCAGCCAGTCGATGCATCGACCGATCGGCACCTCGTAGTCGTACCGCGTCACCAGACCGTGGCGCCGCAGCGAGCCTCCCTGGCCGGGTCCGTCCACCAGCAGCACCGACAGGCCGCGCTGCAGCGCCCCGCGCCCGGTCATGAACCACAGCTCGTCCTTGAACGAATCGAGCCCTCCTATCGAAATTAGCACGGGCTGACGCGCGCCGCCCGCTGCCGATCTGATGAAATAGGCCGGCAGCGATTTGCCATTCTCGTAGGGGATCTCGACGACCTCGCCGCGGGGCGACAGTCCCGCCAGGAACTTGTGCGAGGCGCGCTCGCAGCGCGTGAAGGCCGGCAGGCGGCGCGGATCGTCGGCAGCAAGCCAGAACTCGGCCTCGCGAAAGTAGTTCGCGGCGCGCAGCCAGCAGTTCATCGCGGTGCGCAGATGCCCCTTGTCCCGTTCGGCATCTCCCCTCAGGTCGTTGCGATCGGCAATGTGGTGCCATTCACGGTACCAGCTCTCGTAGTCGTTCGGCGTTATCCTGCTGGCCGCCAGGAATACTTCGCTGACCGCGCCGCCGCCTTCCTGGGTCTCGCCCAGACCTCGCCGGTGCTGGTAGGACATCCAGGGGTCCGACGGCCAGTGATGCCATCCGAATGGTTCATAGCGCGGTGCACCGCCTGGTTCCGAGGGTGTCTGCATGGGCGTACCTCTTGGGTCGTGCGTCCAACGCGCACTATTGCGGTTTGAAGCCGATATCCCTCGCGAGCTTGCCGAACTTGTGGTACTCGCGGCCGATGTGCTCAGCGAATTCGCGGGGACTGCCTGGCGCCGGAATCAATCCGAATGCCGCCATGGACTCCAGCACTTCGGGCTGCGCCAGAGCATGATTGAATCTCGCATTCAGCAGCTCGACGACGTCGGGCGGAGTCCCCGCCGGGGCCATGATGCCGATCCAGCCCATCGAATCGAAGCCGGGGACCGTTTCGGCGATCGTCGGCAGCTTCGGAAAGCGCGGATCGCGCTCGGGGCTCGTGATGCCGAGCAGACGGAGCTTGCCGGTGTCGATCAGCGGGCCGGCGCTGGAGTAGTCGATCATCGCCAGATCGAGCCGTCCGCCGACGAGATCCTGCACGATCTGATTGTTTCCCGTGTACGAGATCATCGTGAACGGGATTCCGGTCATCCGGCCGAGCTGCTCGAAAGCCATGTGCGGCAGACCGCCGAGGCTGGTGGCACCCACCGACACGCCGGCGGGTGAAGCCCTGGCCGCGCGCACCAGTGACGACACGGTGTCGTAGGGCGCATCGGGACGGGAAACCAGCGCCATGTAATTGCGGGCCAGCAGCGCAACAGCCGTCAGATCCTTCAGCGGATCATACGGAAGCGACTTGTAGGTGTGCTGGGCGAGTGCGATGTTGGTGACGACGCCCACGCCGAGCGTGTAGCCGTCCGGGGCGGATTTCGCGACGGCCGTGATGCCGATCTGCGTATTCGCCCCGGGCTTGTTGTCGATGATCACCGGCTGGCCGAGCTGCTTTCTCAGCTCGTCGCCGATGCGGCGGATCACCGATTCCAGACCCACGCCGGGCGGCCCCGGATAGACGATCCGGATCGGACGGGAAGGAAAGGGTTCGGCCGCCCACGCGGGTCCGCCGGACAACGGGGCGAGCAGCACCGAGAGCATCAGTCGTCGTCTTTCGAACATCGGACACTCCTCTTCAGGCCGGGTCAGCGTTCGGCCATCGCCGGTTGCGATCGATACCAGTCCAGGATCTGCGATCCGGTCCACATCACGACACCCTCGTGGGCGAGCAGGTAGTCGTACAGCGCTTCCAGATACTTGATCCGGTGGGGCACGCCGGTCAGATACGGATGGATCGATATCGCCATCACCCGCGCACCCCGGGCGCCGTCGAGATACAGCCGATCGAACTGATCCCTGCCCCGGAGCAGGATCTCGTCGGACCGGAGCTGCTGGACCGCGCTGATGACGACGTCGTTGATCTCCACCGTGTAAGGCATCGAAACGATCGAGCCGCCGTGTGTCCTGAGCAGAACCGGCTGCTCATCGAGCACCCAGTCCGCGACGTACTCGATGCCGGCATCGGCGAGCAGGTCCAGCGTGCGATCCGTCTCGGCGATGCCCGGGCTTTCCCAGCCTCGCGGGCGCGCGCCGACGACGCCTTCGATGGCGCGAATCGTGTCCGCGATCGCCGCTGCTTCGTCCTCGACCTCGTGCATCGGCTTCTGCACGAAACCGTGACCGATGAACTCCCAGCCCGCATCGCGCGCAGCCACGCAGGCCTCACGATACGTTTCACAGGCGGCGCCGTTCACCGCAAAGGTGGCCTTGAGGCCACGGCTTCCCAGTGCATCCAGGAACCTCCAGAACCCCACGCGCATGCCGTACTCGTGCCAGGCCCAGTTCGGGACGTCCGGCAGGCGCGGATGCCCCATCGGAGGAGGGAGGATCGTGCGCGGCATCGCCGCGCGCGGATTCCATTCCTCGACGTTGACGATGGTCCATACCGCGACCCGCGCACCGTCGGGAAGGCGCAATGCCGGCCGGCGATGGATCGGGCTGTACGGAAGCCTGCCCCGCACGCCTGCTCCGTTTCGGCTTCCGTTCATCCGCGTCCTTTACGCTGAAGACGAAGCGATGGTAGAAGCGTTCGATTTTCGATGTCGAGAAATTTCGATTTTCTTATCAACTAATGAGAATTGATGGTGCGCTCGCCTCCATCGATTCGTCCGATGAGAAAGTAAAGCTCTTGGGGAAGGGTCAGCCGGCTCCGAGGGAGGAATTCTTCTCATATAATGAGACGATGACCAGCCCACCCGCTCAGACCGTTGCCCGCTCGGTGCAGATGCTCCGGCTGATCGCATCGAGCAAGACCAAGAACCTCAGGCTGGTCGACCTCGCCGAGATGGCCTCGCTGGACAAGTCGACCGCTCATCGCCTGTTGCAACGGCTGGTGGCCGAACGCATGCTGGTTCGCGACGCAGGTCAGCGCGGCTATCGGCTCGGGCCGCTGCTGTACGAGTTCGGATTGGCGGCGCTCCCCTCATCTAACCTGCGGGAAGTCGCGCAGCCCGGTCTGCAGGCACTTGCCAAGGCCACCGGCGACATGGCCTTTCTGGTGGGCAGGAGCGGCTACGAATCGGTGTGTCTGGCGCGCATCGCGGGCAACTTCGCAATTCAGACCATGACGCAGGGAGTCGGCGACCGGCATCCGCTGGGCATCGGCGCCGGCGGCCTTGCGATCCTTGCCGCCCTTTCCGAAAGCGATCAGGCGATAGTGATTCAGACGATCTCGCCGCAACTGAAACGCTACAGGCTGACCTCCCGGGCTCTCCGCGCAAGGATCGACGAAACCCTGGAGCAAGGCTTCGCGATCGACGAAGGAAGCGCCGCGGCGGACGTCACGGCCATCGGCAAGGTCATCTGCGACCGCGCAGCCAATCCGGTCGGTGCGGTTTTCGTGGCCAGCATCCGCAGCCGGATGGTCGAGAGTCGAAAGGAAGAAGTCGAGAAGCGCCTCGCGGTGTGCGCGGCGAACATCCAGATGAGCCTTCGCCGTTGAGGCGTGACATCATTGGCCCATCGAAGGAGCGAGGACCCGATGAAGTTCGATGACGTCGTGCGCGGCCGCCGGAGCATCCGCGGCTATCAGAGGAAGCCGGTGCCGAAGGCGCTGATCATGGAGATCCTGGAGCTCGCGATGCGGGCGCCCACGTCGCTGAACACCCAGCCATGGAACTTCTACGTCGTCAGCGGCGACGTGCTCGACCGCATCCGCAAGGGCAACGTCGAACGCAATCTTGCGGGCGTGCCGGATTCACGTGAGTTCCGGATGGGCCCCGGCTACAGCGGCGTGCATCGCGAGCGCCAGATCGGCATCGCCAAGCAGTTGTTCGCCGCGATGGGCATCGCGCGCGACGACAAGGAAGCCCGCCAGGACTGGGTGCTGCGCGGCTTTCGCCAGTTCGATGCGCCGGTGTCGATCGTCGTCACCTACGACCGCTCGGTGCACGGCAGCGACATCGCGCCCTTCGATTGCGGCGGCGTGGTGAACTGCCTGGTCAACGCCGCCTGGTCGCGCGGGCTGGGCTGCGTGATCAACAGCCAGGGCATCATGCAGTCGCCGGTCGTCCGCGCCGAAGCCGGCATTCCGGACGATCAGGTCATCCAGACCTGCGTGGCGATGGGCTGGCCGGACGAAAGCTTTCCGGCCAATGCGGTGGTGTCGCAGCGCAAGCCGGTGGCCGAGGCGGCGGTGTTCCGCGGGTTCGAGGACTGATCGGCCTCCACGCGCGAGCGCAGCGCTGGTGCGTGCCGATACCTTCAAGGCGGCGCCGAGCTACGATCCGTTCAAGTTCCTGGTGCTCGCCGCCACGGGAGACGACGTCGACCGCGTGATCGTCGGCGGCAGGACGATCGTCGAGAACGGGCGGGTGCTCGCGGTGGACATGCCGGCGGCCGTGACGCGGCTGAACGAGGCGGCCCGGCGCGTGCGCGCGAACATCATGACTTAGCACCAGATGTCGACATGGGCATTGTTGGCCAGCGTGGCCGTGCTGGCGGCCGCGGGGTTCGCCCACGGCGTGTTCGGCATCGGCTTCGCGATGATCGCGACGCCGCTGCTGGCGCTGTTCCTCGACTACCGTCTGGCGGTGCTGCTGGCCGCGGTGCCGTTGCTGATCATGGCGTCGTCGTGGCTGCTGGCCAATCGCCGCCTGCTGCGCGGCTACCGCATGCCGGCAAGCCTGCTGCCGGCCATCGGCGCGGGCTCGCTGCTGGGCGTGACGCTGCAGATCGGCTTGCCCGAGCGGGCGGCGCTGCTGCTGCTGGCATCGCTGCTGGCCGTCAGCGTGCTGGCGCCCTGGCTGCTGGCGCGGCTGCGGACGCCGGCGATGTCCTCCATGGAACGCACAGGGGCTCTGCTCGGCGGGCTGGCCGGAATCACCGAGGCCGCGCTGAACGTCGGGGCGCCGTTCGTGCTGATCTATGCGGCGCTGGCCCGCCTGCAGCGCCTGGAGCAACTGATCGCGCTCAATCTCTGCTTCGCGCTGGGGAAGACGATCCAGTTGAGCGTGATGTACATGACGGACTTGCCGCCGGTCAGCCCGGCTGCGCTGGTATTGGGCACGCTGGCCAGCGGCGCCGCATTCCATGTCGGCAACCGAATGGCCAGCCGGTTCTCCGAGACGCGGTTTCGCGAGCTGCTGCGGTATTTCCTGATGGTGATGATAGTGGCGCTGATCGGGCGGGCGATGTTCGTGTACTAGGGCCTGTTCACACTAAGCGCCCGCCGGGCGCCCGGCAGCGCGCGCCACGCGAGCCGCCTCGCGCGCTTCGCCCGGCGTCGACCCGAAGCGCTGGCGAAACGCGCGGTGGAACGTCGACAGGTCGTTGAAGCCGACCGCCAGCGCGACGTCGGCGATCGAGCGCGCGCCGCCAGGCGGAAGGTCGAGCAGTCGGCGCGCCTCATCCAGCCGGCGGAGGGTCAGCCACTCGCTGAAGCTGTGCCCTTCGCCCGCGAACAGCATGTGCAGCTTGCGCACCGACATTCCCAGCGCGTCGGCCGCACGCACCGGCGACAGGTCCGGATCGACGAAATGGCGCTCGACGTGGTGCAGCACCCGCTGCAGGTCGGCGGCGCGGACCGCCTCGCGGCCGGCGTCGCGAAGCTCGGGGGCGATGCCCACCGTCATGGCCACCAGCCGCATGAGATTTTCGGATACCGGCTCCACCAGCCGCGGATCGATGCGCGCGCCCTGCGCCGCCAGCGCATCCAGGCAACGACCGACCAGCGTGCACTCGGCGGAATCGGAAGGCAGGTGCACCATCGGCAGATGCTGCGGCTGCGCGAGCCAGGCATCGAGCTGGCGGCGCGGCACTCGCCAGATGCGGAACTCGAAATCGCCCGATGAGCCGGTGGTGAACGGCACGTTGGGATCGGCGATCACGATGTCGCCGCGCAGCGCCAGCACGTGCCGGCCCCGCTGCTCGAACCAGGCGGCCTCGCCCACCTGGCAGTAGACGTAGTAGGTATCGCTGACGGCGTGCCGGATGTCCTCGGCCCGCCGCGCCACGCGGTGCCCCTCGCAGCGCAGATCGATCACGTCCAGCCCGCCCAGACGCTGCGCGGTCAGCACGCCACGGAACCGGCCGTGCTCCTCGCGCTCCGGGGTGATCGCATAGACGTGCTGGCAGCAGGCCTCGCGCCAGGCGGAGAACTGCTCCCGGACCGGAATCACGTCGCTGCACCAGTTCATCGCAGACCTCCGCCGTGCATCCAGGGAGGACCCTCCCCAGCTCGTTGCGCTGGCCGCCACAGCGCGTTGCGCGGATTCCCACGACGGGGGCGCCCGCGCGGCGCACGATGGTGACGACTATATCAAGCCGGCGGAGACACCGCGATGATCAGCCCCCTCGTCGACCCTCACGTGCTGGAGCGCGTCGTGGGCTGGCGACCCTACCTGCAGGCCAAGCTCGGATTCCGCAACCACTGGTATCCGGCCGTCTTCTCGGGCGAACTGACCGAAGGGCGGCCGGTGGCGGTCACGCTGCTGGGCGAGCACATCCTGCTGAACCGGATCGACGGCGTGGTCCACGCGATCCGCAACCGCTGCCTGCACCGCGGCGTGCGCTTCGACCGCCGGCCCGAGAGCTACCGCAAGGGCACGCTGACCTGCTGGTACCACGGCTGGACCTACGACTGGCGCGACGGCCGGCTGGTCGACATCATCACCAATCCGTCGAGCGCGCTGATCGGCAAGCATCGGTTGCGCAGCTATCCGGTGCGCGAGGCCAAAGGGCTGGTGTTCGTGTTCGTCGGCGACGCCGAGCCGGCCGACCTGTCGGCCGATGTGCCGCCCGGCTTCCTCGACGAAGGCCGCGCGATCCACGGCAAGCGCCGGCTGGTCCGCAGCAACTGGCGGCTGGGCGTGGAGAACGGGTTCGACGCCGGCCACATCTTCATTCACAAGCAGTCAAGGCTGGTGCGAGGCAACGACATCGCGCTGCCGCTCGGCTTCGCGCCGACCGATCCGGCGAACAGCACCCGCGACTCGATCGGGCAGCCGGGGCCGGTGGGCCTGTACGACCTGCTGGGCGAGACCGCGATCCCGGTGTTCGAGGGGACGGTGCAGGGTGAGACGGTGCTCGAAGGCCACTTCGGCGAGAAGCGGGTGGCCGACAACATCTCGATCTGGCTGCCGGGCGTGCTGAAGGTCGATCCCTGGCCGCAGGAAGGCATGAACCAGTTCGAGTGGTACGTGCCGGTGGATGCCGACAGCCACATCTATCTGCAGACGCTGGGCCGGATGACCGACAGCGAGGCCGAGGCGGCCGCGTTCCGCCAGGAGGTCGAGGACAAGTGGATCGCGCTGGCGCTCGACGGGTTCAACGACGACGACGTCTGGGCGCGCGAGGCCACCGAGGAGTTCTATGGCGATCGCGACCGTGGCTGGGTCGAGGAGATGCTGTTCGAGACCGACGTGCCGATCGTGAAGTGGCGGCGGCTGGCGAGCCAGCACAACCGCGGCATCCAGATGCCCGAACATCTTTGACCGGCGAGGACCGCGATGACTCCGTACGCCGTGAACCGCCTGCTGCAGGAACTGTTCCGCGTCCCCGGCCTGCTCGAGCGTTTCCGCACACGACGCCACGAGGTCTACGACGACTATGGCCTGGACGAAGCGGCGCGCGCCGGTCTGGACGAAGGGTCGCCGGCCGCGCTGGCGGCGATCGGCGCGCATCCCATCCTGCAGATGCACTACCTGCTGGCCAGCCAGCCGCAGGTGGCCGAGCTGATCTCGGTCGACGCCTACCGGCGCAAGGAGAGCTGACCGTGGGCAGACTCGTATCCGTCGGTGCCTGCTCGCATATCCTGATGTCGCCGCAGGGCGTGGAGGCGCGCGCCCGCCGGATCGTCGACGGCATCCGCGACATCGGCCGGCGCCTGCTGGCGGCAAGGCCCGACCTCATCGTGGTGATCAGCTCCGATCACATGTTCAACGTCAACCTGAGCCTGCAGCCGCCCTTCGTGGTCGGCGTGGCCGATGCCTACCGGCCGTTCGGCGACATGAACATCCCGACCACGCCGCGGCCCGGTCATCGCGCATTCGCCGAGGCGTTCGTCGTGCACGCCGCGACGCGCGGCTTCGACCTGGCGAAGGCCGAGGAGCTGCGTCCCGACCATGGCGTGGCGCTGCCGATGATGCTGATCGACCCGGCGGACCGGGTGCCGATCGTGCCGCTGCTGGTCAACATCAACATGCACCCTGCGCCCAGCGCCGCCCGCTGTCATGCGCTGGGCGGCGTGCTGCGCGAGACGATCGACCGGCACCGGCCGCCCGACGAACGCGTCGCGGTGCTGGCCACCGGCGGTCTGTCGCACTGGCTCAACGTGCCCCGGCACGGTGAAGTATCCGAAGCTTTCGATCGCATGGTGCTGACCAGCTTCGAGCACGGCCGCATCGAGCAGCTCACCCGCCTGAGCGTCGACGAGATCGCCGAGCAGGGCGGCAACGGCGGCCTGGAGATCATCAACTGGCTGATGGCCGCCGGCGCCGCACCCGGCTGGCGCGGCCGCACCATCTATTACGAACCCATGCCCGAGTGGTTCACCGGCATGGGCGGACTGGAGCTCCACGCATGACGAACGAGCGTATGACGAACGAACACCTGACGGACGAACACCTGACCAACGAACACATGGCCGGCAGGTCACGCACCATCGAAGCAGGCGGCCTGCCGACCCACTACCTCGAAGCGGGAGCAGCCCGGCCGGGCCAGGATCCGCTGATCCTGCTGCACGGCGGCGGCGCCGGCGCCGACGGCCCCGGCAACTGGGGCAGCACGATCTCGACCTTCGCCCGCCACTTCCACGTGATCGCGCCCGACATGGTGGGATTCGGCGCGACCGCCAAGCCCGACCCGGCGGGTTTCGAATACTCGCAGCCGGCACGCGTGAAGCACCTGCGCGACCTGCTGCGCGCGCTGAAGATCCCGCGCGCCGCGTTCATCGGCAACTCGATGGGCGGCTGCACCGCGCTGGGCCTGGCGGTCGAGGCGCCCGAGTGCGTGAGCCGGCTGGTGCTGATGGGCAGCGCCGGGCTGACCACCACGCTGCACGCCGACCTGATGCCGGTCATCAACTACGACTTCACCCGCGACGGCATGGTCCGGCTGATGCGCGCGCTGACCCATCCTCGCTTCGAGATCGACCCGGCGCTGGTCGACTATCGACATCGACGCTCGCTCGACCCGGCCTGCCGCGCCGCCTACGGCGCCACGATGGGCTGGATCAAGGCGCAGGGCGGCCTCTTCTATCCGGAAGCCTGCATCGCCCGGGTCGCCTGCCCGACGCTGGTCGTCAACGGCAAGGACGACAAGGTCGTGCCGCTGGCCAACGCCTACCGCTTCCTCGAGCTGATCGACGACTCCTGGGGCTACATCCTGCCGCACTGCGGTCACTGGGCAATGATGGAACGGCCCGACGCATTCAGCCGCGTGTGCCTGGATTTCCTCGAACGACGATAGGACACAGCGCGATGCCGACTCTCGACCAGATCACCGAGCGCGTGCGCGCCGCCGTCGGCGCCGATTCGGGCGTCGACGCCCGGATCAAGTTCCTCTTCGGCCAGGACGGCATCCTGCTGATCGACGGCAGGTCGCAGCCGAACCAGGTGCTGAACACCGACGGCGACTCCGACATCACGATCACCGTGTCGATGGAGAACTTCGAGCGGATCATCGACGGGAAGCTCAATCCCAAGTTCGCGCTGATGACCGGAAAGATGCGGCTGAAGGGCGACATCCGCATCGCGATGCGGCTCGATCGGGTGTTCGGGCTGGAGTGACCCGCCGTCGGCATGCTCACCATCGGCGCGGTCGCGTTCGGGTGCAGTATCGGACAGCCGGGTCATCACGAGCATCACATCCGCGATGGATGAAATCGCGAAGCTGCGGCACACTGGCAGGCTGCCGTCCTCTCCCGACGACGGAGCCCATCACCTTCGATCGGACCGCTGACATGTCCCGCACCCCAGGTCGCCTGCGCCGCTCCGTTCTCTACGTGCCCGCCAGCAACCCGCGCGCGCTGGGCAAGGCCCGCAACCTGGGCGCCGATGCGATCGTCGTCGACCTCGAGGACGCGGTCGCGCCTGCCGCCAAACCTGCTGCCCGCGCCGCGCTGCTCGAACAGTTCGCCTCCGGAGGCTTCGCACCCGCCGAGGCGGTGATCCGCGTCAACGCGGTCGGCACGCCGGAGCTCGCGGCGGACCTCGAAGCGGTCGCGCAGGCCCGTCCCGGCGCGGTGCTGCTGCCGAAGGTCCACCGCCCCCAGGACCTGCAGGCGTTCGCGCAAGCCGCCGCACGCGCCGGCGTCGATCCCGGCATCGGCCTGTGGGCGATGGTCGAGACCGCCGCCGGGCTCTGCGCGCTGGAAGCGATCGTCGCCGCCGGCAGTTCGTCGAGGCCCGTGCTCGACTGTCTGGTCATCGGTACCAACGACATCGCGAAGGAGACCGGCGTGTTCCCCGGCGAGCAGCGCATGTATCTGATGCCGTGGCTGATGAACGTGGTGCTGATCGCGAAACGGCACCGGATCTGCGTGCTCGATGGCGTCTGGAACGAGTTCCGCAATCAGGCCGGCTGCGAGGCCGGGGCCCGCCAATCGGCGCGCATGGCGTTCGATGGCAAGACGCTGATCCATCCGACCCAGGTAGAACCCGCGAACCGGCTGTTCTCGCCGTCAGCCGAAGCGATCGCCGATGCGCGCCGGATCGTCGCGGCGTTCGCGCTGCCCGAGCACGCGAACTCGAATGTCATCAATCTCGGTGGCCGGATGGTCGAGCGGCTGCATCTGGAGCAGGCGCAGCGGCTGCTGGCGGTGCCTGCGGCGGGCGCGACGAACGGCGGCTGAGCTCAGCAGCGCCGCGCGGCGATCACGCCGGAGCCCTGCGCCGACAGACTGTCCGACTCGCAATGCCCTGACGGCGCGCCAGCTCGATCGCCTTCATCGTCTCGGCGATGCCCGGCGACTGCCCGCCCGTCGTCCGACCCGCCGACCCTCGCCCGAGTGCCGGTATTCGATCCCCGGCTGACTACTGGATATAATCACAGTCCAATGCCGGATTCGACGCACCGCAAGCTGATCATTCTCGCCGATGCGGCCAAGTACGACGCGTCGTGCGCGTCCAGCGGCGGCGCGCGTCGTGACTCGCTCGGGCAACAGGGTATCGGCTCCAGCGGCGGGTCGGGCATCTGCCACAGCTATGCTCCCGATGGCCGATGCATCTCGCTGCTGAAGATCCTGCTGACGAACTGGTGCATCTATGACTGCCTGTACTGCGTGAACCGGCAGTCGAGCAACGTGCAGCGCGCACGCTTCTCGATCGACGAGGTGGTCGATCTGACGCTGGATTTCTACCGGCGCAACGTGATCGAGGGGCTCTTTCTCAGTTCCGGAATCATCCGGTCGCCCGACTACACGATGGAGCAGGTGATCGAGGTCGCGCGCCGACTGCGCGACGTCCACCACTTCCGCGGCTACATCCATCTGAAGACGATTCCCGACGCATCGCTCGACCTGATCGCCCGGGCGGGACAGTATGCCGACCGCCTGAGCATCAACGTCGAGCTGCCGTCGCAGCAGGAGCTGGCCCGCCTGGCGCCGGAAAAGGATGCCGGCGCGATCAGGCGTTCGATGGCGCGCATCCGGATCAGGCTCGACGAAGACAGCCAGGCGATCCGCCAGGCGCGCCGGCAACGTTCGATGCCGGGTGCACCGGCCCGCGCGCCGCGGCCGCCGCGGTTTTCGCCCGCCGGGCAGAGCACGCAGATGCTGGTGGGGGCCGATGCGTCGGACGACCGCAGCATCCTGCGCGCCAGTGTGGCGCTCTATCGCAACTACGACCTGAAGCGGGTCTACTACTCCGCGTTCAGCCCGATCCCGCACGCCAGTGCCGCGCTGCCGGCGAAGCCGGCACCGCTGCTGCGCGAGCACCGCCTGTATCAGGCCGACTGGCTGATGCGTTTCTACGGCTTCGAAGAGCGTGAGCTGGTGACCGACGACGGCATGCTGTCGCTGGACGTCGATCCCAAGATGGCCTGGGCACTCGCGCACCCCGAATGGTTTCCGCTGGACATCAACCGCGCGTCGCGCGAACGGCTGCTGCGGGTGCCGGGGCTGGGCGTCAAGTCGGTCGAGCGGCTGTTGAGTGCACGGCGGGTGCGCAGCCTGCGCAAAGCGGGCAACCTCCCGCCGGGGGGCTCGGGGAGCAAGGGGC
>OEIU01001100.1_pt1 | contig 19500 bp, 16 predicted proteins | sample 1539221 | NCBI WGS metagenome assembly OEIU01 (sample SAMN03792071, study PRJEB22550) | activated sludge metagenome | feature: wastewater treatment plant; material: activated sludge; isolation source: Wastewater treatment plant of a petroleum refinery complex | place: Argentina: Zarate | collected...
ACTGCATGCACTGTCAGGAACTCTATTTCGACGATCACCGCTGCCCGCACATGATCCAGGTGCGCCTGAAGCGCGAGAAGCGCCAGGCACTTTCATCTCCCTCGATGCGCAGCGGGGGCAAAGGTCCGAACACAGTCATCACAGCAGGCGGCAAGCCAATTCCCCTGCCGCCGGCCGGCACCGTCACTCCACCCGTAACCTGAAGCCCAGGAGGCTACCATGAGCGAAAACGAAACTGGAAAATCAGTCAGCCGGCGCACCTTGCTCGGAACGACGGCGGCGGCCGCCGGCGTCGGCCTTGCGGGAGGTGTTGGCCTGTCGACCGACGGCCGGAGCATAGTTGCGACTGCGGATGCGCAGACCAAGACAGCGGCGCCGAAAGCGCCGGCGGCGCGTCCCGCGGTTCAGAAGACCGAGGTGAAGCCGGGCGAACTTGATGAATACTATGTGTTCTTTTCGAGCGGCCAGTCAGGAGAAATGCGCATCGTCGGCCTGCCATCGATGCGCGAACTGATGCGTGTCCCCGTTTTCAACCGGTGCAGCGCCACGGGATGGGGACAGACCAACGAAAGCCTCAAGGTGTTGACCGAAGGGATGCAGCCGGCGACCCGCGAATTGCTCAAGAACCGCGGCGGAACGTTCGTGAACGGCGACCTGCATCATCCGCACATCTCGTTCACCGACGGCACCTATGACGGCAGGTACGCCTTCATGAATGACAAGGCCAACACCCGGGTGGCGCGGGTGCGGCTCGACGTGATGAAGTGCGACAAGATCATCGAATTGCCGAACCAGCACACGGTTCACGGGCTTCGTGTGCAAAAATATCCCCGCACCGGATACGTGTTCTGCAATGGCGAAGACGGTGTGCCGCTTCCAAATGACGGCAAGGTGCTCGACAAGCCGAAGGACTACCACGCGATCTTCACTGCGTTGGACGGCGATACCATGAAAGTAGCCTGGCAGGTGATCGTCGACGGCAATCTCGACAACGTCGACGCCGACTATCAGGGCAAGTACGCGTTTTCGACCTGCTACAATGCCGAAGAAGGCGTGACGCTGGCCGAAATGACGGCCAACGAACAGGACTGGGTCGTCATCTTCAACCTCAAGCGGATCGAGGAGGGCGTCAAGAAGGGCGACTTCAAGGAGATGAACGGTGTACCCGTCCTCGACGGCCGCAAGGGCTCGCCCTACACGCGCTACGTCCCGGTCTCGAATAATCCGCACGGCATGAATACCGCGCCCGACGGCATCCACATCGTGGCGGCGGGCAAGCTGTCACCGACGGTCACGGTGATGGATGTCCGGCTGTTCGATCAGTTGTTCGACGACAAGATCAAGCCGCGCGACGTGGTGGTCGCCGAGCCCGAACTTGGCCTGGGACCGTTGCACACCGCCTACGACGGCAAGGGCAACGCCTATACAACGCTGTTCCTCGATAGCCAGGTTTGCAAGTGGAACATCGACCTGGCCAAGCGGGCCTTCAAAGGCGAGAAGGTCGATCCCGTCATCCACAAGCTCGACGTCCACTATCAGCCGGGACACAATCACACTTCAATGGGACAGACCAAGGAGGCCGACGGAAAGTGGCTGATCTCCTTGAACAAGTTTTCCAAGGACCGCTTCCTCAATGTCGGCCCGTTGAAGCCGGAGAACGATCAACTCATCGACATTTCCGGCGACAAGATGATCCTGGTTCACGACGGCCCGAGTTTCGCCGAACCGCACGATGCCACCATTGTCCATCGTTCCAAGATCAACCCGATCTCGATCTGGGACCGCGCCGACCCGATGTTCGCCGATGCGGTCAAGCAGGCGAAGGCCGATGGAATCAATCTCGAAGCCGACTCCAAGGTCATCCGCGACGGCAACAACGTCCGCGTTTACATGACGTCGACGGCTCCGGCATTCGGCCTGGAACAATTCCAGGTCAAGCAGGGTGACAACGTGACCGTTTACGTCACCAACATCGACGCCGTGGAAGACCTGACACACGGCTTCTGCATCGTGAACTACGGTGTCGCCATGGAAGTCGCGCCGATGGCGACCGCCTCGGTGACCTTCGCGGCGGATAAACCCGGTGTCTACTGGTACTACTGCTCATGGTTCTGCCACGCCATGCATATGGAGATGAAGGGCCGCATGTTCGTCGAACCCAAGATGGTTTGAGACGGGGACACGACGTGCCATTCCTCCTGCGTATCATTCCGGCGGCGTTCATCGCCGCCGGAGCCCCAGGCTTCGCTGTCGCGGCGGAGCTTGCAGCCGATCCGAGCCGGTCGCTTCAGGCTGTGCTGGACGGAGCGCAGGATGGTGACGTGGTCAAGCTCGAGCCCGGAAACTACCAGGGCACGATCAGAGTCGACCGCCGCATCGTCCTGGCTGGACGACCTGGGGCCGTACTCAGCGGCGGCGGCACCGGCAATGTGATCACCGTCAGCGCGCCGGAGGTTACGATACGCGGCATCACCATCCGGGAATCCGGCCGCGATCTTCAAGCCATGAATTCGGGGATCTTTCTCGAAAGGACCGCGCAGCGGGCCGTGATCGAAAACAACCGCCTGGAGGAAAACCTGTTCGGCATCTATGTGCACGGGGCGGCGGGCTCCCGCGTCGAACGCAATGTCATCGAAGGGCTCCGCGGCGGCGGACGCCGCAGCGAGACCGGGAATGGCGTGTCGCTCTGGAATGCGCCTGACGTCATCATCGCCGACAACACATTTCGCTTTGGCCGCGACGGCATCTTTACAATCAGCAGCCGCAAGGATCGCTTCATCAACAATCGTTTCGAAGGGGTGCGGTTCGCCGTCCACTACATGTACACCAACGACAGCGAAGTCAGCGGCAACGTTTCCGTCGGCAATACCGTCGGCTATGCCATCATGTATTCGAACCGCCTGGTGATCCGCAACAATATCTCGGATCGGGACCGCGACTATGGAATATTGTTCAATTACGCCAACTACGCCGAGATTGACGGCAACCGGGTCGCAGGCGGACCGCTCGACAATATTGCCGTCAATCGCGAGGAGGGGCCGGACTACGTGAAAGAGATGGTGCCCGAGGCGCGGCCGGCACGGGATGTTCGCAGCGGGCCGGAAAAATGCGTGTTCATCTACAACACCAACCACAACAAGTTCCGCAACAACTGGTTCGAGCATTGCGGCATCGGCGTGCATTTCACAGCCGGTTCGGAAGGCAATGAGATTAGCGGCAATGCCTTCGTCGGCAACCGCAACCAGGTAAAATACGTCGGTACGCGCGATCTCGATTGGTCGAAGGGTGGCCGCGGGAATTACTGGAGCGACAATCCGGCATTCGACTTGAACGGAGATGGCCTTGCCGACACCGCTTACCGTCCCAACGACCTGGTCGATCGCGTGCTGTGGACCGCGCCCGCCGCGAAGGTGCTGATCAACAGCCCCGCGGTCCAGGTCCTTCGATGGGCGCAGGCGCAGTTTCCGGCCCTCTATCCCGGCGGCGTGGTCGATAGTCATCCGCTGATTGCGCCGCCGCCCAAACCGTCGCCCGAGCGGAGCCGCAGATGACCGTTACCGTGTCCGTGAGTGGCGTCGACAAGAACTATCGCAAGGTGCGTGCGCTGCGAGACGTCTCCTTCGATCTTGTCTCCGGGCGGTTGACCGCGTTGGTCGGCCACAACGGCGCCGGCAAGACAACGCTGATCAAGTTGATGCTGGGATTGATCCGGCCAGACCGCGGCGGAATCCGCATGTTGGGGCAGGACCCGGCGGCGGGCGAGTTCTCAGCCCGCCGGCTGCTCGGCTATTTGCCCGAAAACGTCGCGTTCAACGCCGCGCTGACCGGGCGCGAGACCCTGACATTTTACGCGCGGCTGAAGCAGATCAAGCCGTCGAAAGCCTGGGGACTACTCGATCGGGTCGGATTGGCAGATGCCGCCGATCGCAGGGTCGGGACTTACTCGAAGGGCATGCGGCAGCGACTGGGCCTGGCCCAGGCGCTGCTCGGGCAGCCACGTGTGCTGCTGCTCGACGAGCCGACCACGGGACTCGATCCGGCGCTGCGGCAGACCTTTTATGAAATCCTGCACGAACTCAGGGACGACGGCGCGACGGTCCTGATTTCCTCGCACGCGCTCAACGAACTCGAGGATCGCGCCGAGCATGTTCTGATCATGAACCGGGGCAAGCTGGTGGCGCAAGGCACGTTGGCGGAGCTGCGCTCCCTCTCGCAGTTGCCGATCCGGATCACCTTCGATCTGGCGGCCGGCGCCGACGACAGTGCTGCTGTCTCGATCGCGGGCGAAACCAGGTCGGCCGCCGGCCGCCGAACCGTGTTGGTGCCGGACGAAAAGGGGAAGATGGACCTGTTGCGCTCGGCAGCGAACGACCCTCGCGTCCGGGACATCGAAATTTCGGCGCCGACCCTCGACGATCTCTACGCTCACTTTCTCAACACGCAGGAGAAGGCCGCGTGAGAACGGTCCTGATCATCGCCTTCAAGGAAATCCAGGAAGGCTTGCGGAACCGCTGGGTGTTGGCAACCACGCTTCTGCTGGCAGCCCTGGCCCTGTCGCTCGCCTTTCTCGGCAGCGCTCCCACGGGCAATGTCAGTGCCGGTGCGCTGGACGTGGTGGTCGTCAGCCTTTCCAGTCTCACGATCTTCTTGCTGCCCCTGATCGCGCTTCTGATTTCGCACGATGCCGTGGTCGGCGAAATGGAGCGGGGCACGATGATCCTGCTGTTGAGCTACCCGGTGGGGCGTAGCCAGGTCATATTCGGCAAGTTCTGCGGGCACGTGCTGATCCTCGCCTTCGCAACGCTGATCGGTTATGGCGCAGCGGCTGCCGCGCTTGCGATCACCGGCGCCTCGGTGCTTGCGGCGAGCTGGTACGCCTTCGCCTCCATGCTCGGGACGTCGATCATGCTCGGGGCGGTGTTCGTGGCGATCGGGTATCTGGTCAGCAGCCTGGTTCGCGATCGCGGCACTGCGGCGGGGCTCTCGGTCGGCATCTGGCTGCTGATGGTGCTGGTGTTCGATATGGCGCTGCTCGGCATCCTGGTGATCGATCAGGGGCGCATCATCTCGGCTTCGGTTCTCGAAGGACTGCTGTTTCTCAACCCCACCGATCTTTACCGCCTGACCAATCTCACCGGCTTCAATGTCAGCCAGTTCTCCGGGATGGCCGGCCTTTCCGGAACCGCGACCACCGGCATTGGCGCGCTGTTGCTGGGACTGCTGGCGTGGATCGTGGCGCCGCTCGGACTCGCGACGGCGTTTTTCGCAAGGAGGGAGGTATGAACCTGCGAACCCTCTGTTCGATCATCGTCTCGGCCCTTCTGCTCATGGGCTGCAATCAGGACACCGGCAACGTCAAGATGCCTCCCCCCGTTGCACTCAACAGCGACGCGATGGGGGTCTTTTGCGGAATGAACCTGGTCGAACATCCCGGGCCCAAGGGACAGATCATCACCGCGAGCCGCATCGATCCCTTCTGGTTCACCTCGGTCCGCGATACCGTGGCGTTTACGTTGATGCCGGAGCAACCGCGCGACATCCGGGCGATCTATGTCTCGGACATGGCCGTCGCGACGAGTTGGGAGGAGCCCGGGGCGACGAACTGGATCGATGCACGAAAAGCGTTCTTTGTGATCGAAAGCCGTAAGCAGGGCGGCATGGGGGCGGCCGAAGCCGTGCCGTTCGGCAATCGCGCGGCGGCCGAGGCGTTCGCCGTGGATAATGGTGGTCGGGTGGTCGCGTTTGCGGAAATCCCCGCCGCCTATGTGCTGGGCAGCGACACTGTCGGTGATGCTGTCGATCACGACCATCGCAACGTCCGGCCTCAACTGAAGGGACCTGGGTGATGCAGAATCCGAATCTCACGCGGCGGCGTATGATTGCAATCACGGCAACCGCACTCGGTTCGACCCTTGCGAGCGGCGCCCGCTTCGCTCGGGCGCAAGACGCGTTCCGCTGGCATGGTTCGGCGCTCGGGGCGCAAGTCTCGATGGAAATTTATCATCATGATCGCGCCGAAGCCGAGCGGCTGGCCAGGGACTGTCTGCTGGACGTACGCCGGATGGAGCAGCAATTCAGTCTGTATCGTCCGGACTCTGCGATCTGCACGCTTAATCGCACCGGCATTCTTGTTGCTCCAGATCCCGAAATGGTGGCGCTGCTCAAGCAATCGCTGATCTTTTCCGATCTGACCGGAGGCGCATTCGATCCAACTGTCCAGCCTTTGTGGCGGCTCTATGCCGATCACTTCGCATCGGAGCGTCCGGATCCGGAGGGGCCCTCCCAGGACAGGCTTGCCGACGTGCTGACCAAGGTTGGCCGCCACGGGGTGCAGGTGGGAGACGACCGCATCGCGCTTACCAATCGCGGTGCTGCGATCACGTTGAACGGCATTGCGCAGGGTTTCGCGACCGATCGCGTCGTTGAGAAGCTGCGGAAGGCCGGCTTGACGACGACGCTGGTCGACATGGGGGAGATCCGCGCAATCGGATCGCGACCCGGGGGCGCGGCGTGGCGTATTGGCCTGGCAGATCCCGACAGGCCCGGAGCGATCACGGAGAGGATTGATCTCATTGATCGCGCCGTTGCCACGACCGCGGGCGCCGGATTTCGTTTCGACGCGGCCGGCCGGTTTACGCATCTGTTCGACCCGAGAACGGGCCTCAGTCCGTCGCTCTACCGAACGGTCAGCGTTGTGGCGCCGACCGCAACCGAGGCGGATGCGCTTTCGACGGCCTTTAGCCTGATGGCTGTCCGTCAGATACAGGAAATTGTCGCCAGCCGGCCGAACGTGCTGGTGCACATGATCGATTCGGAGGGAGCCTTGGTCGCATGTGGCGCCTGAAAGATCGTATCTGTCCGCGGAACTGAACGTGACCGGGGGATTTCTTATCCTCGTCTGCCGGCAAAAGGAGCTGATATGCGACGAATTGTTTTCATTGCGCTTTTGACGATCGCGGGAACGGGTAGTGCCAGCGCGCAGGATGCCGCGGCCGGCGAGAAAGTTTTCGGCGTATGCAAGGCCTGTCATCAGATCGGCGAGACCGCGAAGAACGGGGTCGGCCCGGTTCTCAACGGCCTGATCGGGCGCAAGGCGGGTACCGTGCCGGGCTATTCGTATTCAGCCGCCAACAAGAACTCCGGCATCACCTGGGACGAAGCGACCTTCCGCGAATACATCAAGGACCCAAAGGCAAAGGTGCCCGGGACCAAGATGATCTACGCCGGTCTGAAGGACGAGCAAAAGACCAACGATCTAATCGCTTACCTCAAGCAGTTCGACGCCGACGGCAAAAAGAAATAGCTCCATAAAGCTATGGCAATGAATTGAGCCGCCAGCCTGTCGCAGCGAAGATGGCTGCGGCCCGCCGACGCGAATCGGAACGACGGGTAGTGGAAGGAGCCAGCATCCGGGTCGAGCCTCCCATTGCGTGAGTGCGGTTCGGTTCGACTCTGATCGTCTCGCGAAGCTCCCTGAAACCAAGTGCGATATGATGCGCCGTCAAAACCAGGGCGCCGGCTGTGCAATGGCGCAAATGATCGCATCGACGGAATGAGCGCGAAATGCACCCAACGTCGTCGTCCATCTCGACAAGCCATTGAAATCTCAGCAAATGCGACCGCCCTCCGAGCGCACCAGAACACCGATCTCGAAATAACCGTGTTTTTCGCGGTAGCCGGCCCGGGACAGGGGTGGCGGGCGGTCACGGTCCCCGGACCGGCTGCTGGCAAATGAATGAAACGTGCTGGTAGTGGTCCTCGAGGTGCTTATTGAGAGACGCCAGAAACTTCAGGGTTTCGCCCCACTTTTCGCAGATATCGCTTCGGACTTCCTCAGATTCGGCTCTAATTAGCACGCTTGCGCACGTCGGGATCGCGAGCCGATCGCCTTGGTTCGAGCTCTGTAAAACGGTCGAACAGGTCATTCATCGCGAACTCATAGGCCCGGATCAGTTGCCGGGAGCGTGGATCAAGTCTCTCCAGTTCGTCGCCAGTTCTCGTCTCCGTGCCGATTGTGATCACGGCTTCGCCGGGCTCCTGCCGAGCTGTAATGCGATGCGTGGGTGGGGGCTGGCCTTCCGTGAAGGCTCGTAGCTGCGGTTCCACCCTGTGGATGGTTTTCAGGACATTGGCCACGGCATTCACGTTGACGGCGGCGATGATCTTCTCCGCGATGTCCACGAGTGCCACGTCGCGCTGGGCCGGCAGCAGCGTCGAAAGGGGACGGCTCGGATCATTGGCAGCCTGGTAGGACCAAAGCGGGCTGTGCTTATAGAGCGCGGGTTCGACGGCCACTCAGAGAATCGTTAAACCTTTTCTTCTCTCGCTGGATGATCCGTGCGAGTTCGTCTGACACGATGAAATCGGAGCTCAGATACGCTGGTGTCACAAGCAACACCGCAACGCGGACTGCCGCGAATCGCGCGCTCGATTTCGACGGACCAGTTTGCGCCGGGAGCAATCATCTTGTCGTCCCAGATCGTCTCTGAGCCGAGTGCCGGTTTCAGGAGGGTCCTCAATCGGTCGAGCCAACTGTTGTCGCGGTGGCTGTAGCTAACAAACACGCCTTGGCGCCGGCTGCTCATGGATGCTCCTCGACTTGATCGTGTCGCCGTAGGCGGTGCCGATCGGACAGTTTATGCGTCACGACCTGAAATCGCGAGAAGTATCAGCTCCAATCCTACATGGGATTCAACATTCGTTGGAGCCGAATGCAGCACAGAAATGGCAGGAGGAAACAGGCTCTGAAATCATTGCGGTTTTCTCTCTCCCGCCCGCGTCCGGGTGGTGTAGAAGTCCCCGGCGACTTCGTCACGGCAATCGCCGAAGGGTCCCGGCGATCATGCCAATAGACCAGCGTGGCTCGAGGCCGTCATTCATGCAAACGGGCAACGCTCCGGCTTTTGCCGGTGCAGATCAGTTGTGACCGATTTCAGTGAAGTCTGCGATGTCATCTTGCCACACAATAAATACTGAAAAACTGGTCGCTCGGACTCCCAGCACAAATTCCTGATATGGCCTTGGTGCGGTCCGTGGTCGCCAAAGCCAGCACTTCTGGGAGCATCGTAACGAAATTCCGGCCGGGACACGTGGTGGGCGCGTAATCCTTGTGAGTGCTGATTTTCCCCGGCGGAATGCTCCAAGCCAACATCAGCCAAACGAGGACTTTCCGCAGGGCAGCCATCTGCTCCGGTGCAGGCGCTTCATGTTCGAAGTCTCCCTCGACTACCACTTGGATATAGTTGGTCGTATCGTATCCGGTGTTGGTGTCGCCGGCGTACTGCACCTCGCGACCTTCGGCGATGCGGCCCGCGTGATCCACGTAGTAATGATAGGGAACGTCTGGCCAGGCTGGCTTGGTGCGCGTAGGCGATACGTGTCCCGGCCGCTGGGAGAAGGATTGAAGGCCACGCAATTTGGCGTCGAGAGCAACGCCGGAATTTTGTTGCACACCGGTGTGATGCAGGATGATGGCACCGGGCTTCTGCTCCTTCATCCCCGGTAGGGCGGACTTTGCCTTCCAGCCCGCACGGTCGAGAATATCCGGGACGAAAGGCGCAAGGTCATCGACAATCGTGCTCTCCAGTATCCGCGAAGTCTCCAATTTTTCCGCGGCCGAACCAGAGCTTCCCAGCGAGGCAAGCACGACAAGGCAAAGAAGTGCATGCGTTCTGCGAAATGCCGCGCCTTGTCGCCCCCGGCGATTGCGCTCCAGCATTGCTCGAAGACCTCTATGCTACGCGGGTTCCAGACGATATCCTCGCGTGTAGTTGAAGAAAAAGCGTTCGTTCGGCTCGAGGCGCGGCTCACTTCGGCGGTCCTGCTCGGCCGCGTTCCGTTGTTCGGCCATTGCCGCTTCGAGATCCTTACGCACCGCTTGCAGTCTGGCTTGCCAAGCCGCGTTTTCCGGCTCCGTGCGGGCGAGGTTTTCGGCGCTAGCCAGAGCCTTCCGATACTGCTGGATAGCTTCGGTCAGCTTCCCATCCGCCTTCAGGACGCTGGCGTGAGCTTCTTGCACTCCGAGAAGGCTCGTCTGCCAGATCCGGTTGCTCGAATCCCTGCCGACCAGATACTCGCGAATAGTCAGAGCTTTCTGATATTGCTCGACGGCGTCGTTCAGTTTGCTCTGCGCCTTGAGGACATTGCCCAAATCGCTGTAGCTGGAAGCAAGATAGTCGGCGTATGTGGTTTCGGTGCTGTCCATCGCTACGAGGCGCGCTCTAATCTCTTGCGCAGTCTGGAACTGCACAAGCGCTTCGTCCAGTCGCCCGAGTCTCGTCAGCACGGTCCCGAGCCGGCTGTGTCGAACCGCCAGCGTAATCTGGCGCTGCGGACCGCGATCGATCTTGGCCAACTCCCTGGAAATCAACATCGCGTCCTGGTATCGTTGGAGAGCCCCTTGAAGGTCTCCACGGTCAGCGAAAATATCTCCGATTCGGTTGAGCGTGGCTGACAAGAAATGACGGGCTTCTTTCTTCTCCGGATCCATGCTGTGGGGAGGATCCATGCGTACGATACTCTCTGCAATCGACAGTGCGAGATCGTATTGCTGACGCGCGCTGTCCGGCTTTTTCTGCATCTTATAGAGATCGCCGATCTTGCTGTAGATGAATACTTGTTGCAGGGGCCAATTGATCTGGTCCGATGGCTGCTGAGCAAACCTGTCGACAATCTCCCGGGCGGTCTGATATTCGACATGTGCGCGGTCAGGCTGACCTTGGCTTGCGAGCGCATCCCCCGCCCGGTAGCAACTCGCGTAGAGAAGCCGATTCCACTCGGCGTTGGCGGGTTGTTTGGCGACGAGCTGCCGGGCTAGCTGCTTTGAGGTCGTGGCGCGCTCCAATGCCTTGCTCGTGTCGCCAAGTCCCGTGTAGGAATCCGCGACCGTGAGCAGCAATCTCAGTTGTCGGTTCGCAACTTCTTGCACATGCTCCGGACTCGACTGGAGTTGAGCCAAGTCGCCCAGAGCAATATCGGCGATCCCTAGCAGTTCGCGCGCGGTGCCGGTCTTTACACCGCCGCCCTTGCGGTGCTCGTCTGTCTTGGAGACCAGCGTTGTTGCGAATTTCAGTGCGCTGCCGAAACGCCTCTCTGCGTCGTCCTTCGATCTCTCCGCCGCTTCCTTCGATCTCTCCGCTGCTTCCTTTGATCTCTCCGCTACTTCTTTTGATCCTTGAGCGATATTGTACTGGACGACAGACAGCAGCAGAAAGCCAATTGCCATAAGAAGCAGGACCGACACCGCCATTGCAAACCAGCGAGTGCGTCTCAATTGCTGCTGCTCCGCCAGCCTTGTCCTCTCCTGTCGTTGCCGATCCGCCAGCACTGATGCGGTAACGTAAGCGCGCGCTTGACCTCCCACGGCCTGCGGCCGCTCGTTCAGAAGGTGCTGGGCCTCGATCAAGCGACGCCCGGCTGGCAGGAGAAGTTCGGGATCGCGGTCGGAGATCTCCCAGAACTCTGCCTCCTCTTCGAGACGCCTTAACGTTCGCAGAAACTCGCGGTTCTCATCCACCCACTCGCGCAACCGCTTCCATTCGCGAATGAGGGCTTCATGCCCCACCTCGACGACCTCGCGGCCGGTAGCGTCCCGCGTTGTGACCAAAAGCCGATCTGATGCCAGCTTGCCGATGACGTTGCGGCCCACGGCATCGAGCTCCTGCATTTGAGCGCGGCGTCGCGTATCCTCGGCACCCTCGCCGGGCACGACAAGCGCGAGCAGCGCCCAATGAGCGGCTTCTTGCTCGGGAGCCGAAAGGCGGGCGAAAGCTTGCTCTGCCCGCTCGGCAATAGCGCGTCGAACGCCACCGATCGCGTTGTAGGCCTCGTGCAGTAACTCGCCATTATGCCGCTTCTCCCACAATTCACTGAGCAGGAATTCCAAGAGGGGAAGGGCGCCCGGTTCCTGGCCAACGTCTTCCAGGATTCGGTCGATCAATCCGTCCTCAAATCGTAGCCCGACCTTTTCGGCAGGTTCCCGAATGGCACTCCGCAACTCTTCGTGGGTCATTGGACCGATGTTCACCACGCGATCCTGGAGTCGGTCGGACAAGCGCCGATCCGCCAACGCGTGGCCATAGAAGTCGCCGCGTAGCGTGAATACCAGGGACATACGATCAGATTCCAGGACCTCCATTAATTGTGAAATGAAGCTATGCCGGATCGCCTCATCGCGACACAGCGTGTACAGTTCCTCCCATTGATCGACGAATAGAAGCAGCCGATCGGTACCGGGCTGTTTTTCCAAAGCACGATAGACGATTGAGCGTAGCTGAATTTCTCCACTACTCAGTGCGCCGGCAAGCTTTTCGATTTCCCTCAATCGATCGACCTCGGAGAGTTCGGGCTCGAGCAGCGGCAGGAACGTGGCGGCGAGAGAGTGAAACGGCCGCTCCTGCGGAAGCGTGACGACCACATCCCACACGCAATTGCTCTTTCGCCGGAGCCGGGGAATAAGACCCGCGCGAACTACCGATGACTTGCCGCTACCCGAGGCTCCGACCACGGCAACAAGATTGCTTTTTTCTAGCGCCGCTTCGAGGATGCCCGTGAAGGCCTCACGACCACAGAAGAACGGCTGGTCTTCTTCCCGGAACGGCCGCAGACCCCGGAAGGGACACATGGCGGGCGTTCCCGAACCAGATCGTCCGTTTTGGTCGGGATCCACCGTCTCACCGCGCATGGCTGCGGCAAGATTCTCGATAGCCTCACGCGTCGTGCCTTTTTGTAAATCAATCCAGGTGTTGAGGGAGAGAAAGCCGAGCGCAGGATCGGCTCCCGGCAAAAGGACGGGAATGACAGGAAAATTCTCATCCCGAGTTTGGCGATCGAGCGCGTATTCTCTTTCTCTCTGCTGCCACCGGCCCATGCCTTGCGGCCCGATGAAAATCGCCACTGCTCTGCAATTCGCGAGTTCTTTCTCCAGAGTTCCAACCCAGGAGCGTCCGGGAACGAGGTACCATCGGTCCAAAAAGGGCTTTACGCCGCGCTCCCGCAGCGAGCGCGCGACCTCCTCGACCGCGACGCGATCGAGCCAGTGATAGCTCATGAACAAATCGTACATACGAGCCCCTTAAGACGTGTGCTGACGGGCGCTCAACAAGCTACGTGTCGAATGAAGTAGAACGAAAATCCAGTTTTGCGTAAGCGTTGCGTTGAAGCGGGGAGGAGCTACACGTCGCCGCTAAGGCGAGCCAACAATATGCTTTGCCTGCCTCGACAATCAGGTTGCGGAAGTTCCTTGGGTAAGGTCAAGGATTGCACATCGTAACGAGATCGAAGTGTGAAATGGATTACTCCTGACAAATCAATTTGCGGGATGGCTCCTTGATCCCGCGGGCGCATTTCAATTGGCGAGCAGATGCTTCCTCGCCGCCGGTTCCTGAAACTACGACTGAGCTGCCGCCGGTTACGGCTCCTTGCCCGTGGATCGAGGCGAGAGCCGGATCCGGTAGACTTGCAAGTGGGGAAGCTCAGGATAACTGTCCGCGGAGCTGATGGACACCAATCCCACGACGGCGGCCTGAACTTCCTTGCCGACCAGCCGACTGATCGCCGTGCTTTGGCCCTTGCTCAGTTGGACGTCGACCGCGCCGGCCGTTTCCATTGCGGTCCGGACCCGGTTGATCGACGACTCCGAATATCTATCATCGATCGCGATTGTCTTGCCGGCCAGGTGGGCGACCGATTTGATGCCGGGGTCGGCGACCACGATGGCCACCATCGCGTCCATCGACGCATCCAGTGTCGGTGCCGACATTCGTTCCGCGACGGCCGAGGCGGCGGCCACCTGCTGCTCCGTCGTGCGGGTTTGCGGAGCGTCGGTCGTCGAAGGCGGATCGGCGGCGCCTGCACGCGCAGCAACCGAAGCAGCCGCATTGCCTGTGGTCTGCTGGTTCGTCTGCGGAGAAGGGAGGGGCAGGGGCACGGCAGGCGCGGCCTTCGCCACCCTGGTGGGCTTCGGCGCCCGATGGACGGCGCGCTCGACATGAGGCCGGGGAGGTCCGTCTCCGCGCCGGGCAACGGCGGGTACGGGCTTCGCGGTGGCGGAAGGGTCGTCGTATCCGACAGGTTCAATCGGCACATCGACCGCGGCGATGCAGGCAAACGGGTTCAGGCCAACGCATGATGATTGTGTTGGCGGTTGGCTGCTGCAACCGACCAGGGTCGTAGTCAGCGCGCAAATGACAAGCGTCCTCAATCGATCCTCCTGAAGAGGTTGAGTGGCCCGCAATTCTTGCGGCTAGAGAGATGTTGCGCTGGAACGTCGATCATTGGCGCAAAACCGTTAAGCGCCGATTAAGCGGGCCACGCGCGGTCCGATGCGCCCTGGCGGGATTAACTCCTGCGGCGGCGCGGCTTTCTCTTCATCACATCTTCGCCTTGTCGCCGCTTTCTTCGACTCAGGATTTCGCCACGAATCGGTCGCCATGCTTGCCCGCTTGGGGGTTGTTCTTTGAGTTAGGGAGATTGCCTATGGCGAGCATTGAACGACTTCATAGAACCGCGCCGCTGGACCTGGCCAAGCTTGAAGAGGATGTCGTAGCGAGCCTTCCAGCGATCAGGACGGCTCCGCCTCCTTCGGGGGCGATGCCGGATTATGTCGTGCATGAAGAGGGCGTTACGCGGGTCGGCGCGCTGACGGCCGAGGCTGTGGTGCGCGACTATGAAGCCGCCGCCAAGGAAATCGAGGCCATGGGAACGGAGCTGATCGGCGCAGCGAAGAGGTGCGAGGCAATGACCGCCGAAGTGCATAATGCCATTGCCTTCGTGCGCGATACCGCAGCCTCCTACCGGGAGGAAGCCAAGAAGATCTTCAAGCGTATCGAAGAGTGCGCGATCATGACCGAGCAGGTGCGGAAGACCTGCGAGAGCGTCAAGCTCAAGATGATCGACGGCAAGGCACTGTCGCCGTGATCTGAAACACCGGGTTTAAGGCCCCCCAAGTTTACCGCCCCTCAAGTTTACCGCCGCGCCGGGAGGCCATGTTCTTCAAGCTGGCGTGTGTCAATTGCGGCACATGCCGGTGCCGCGAATCGGCTTAGTTTATAGCTCCTCCCTAGGACTCGCACCCGCCGCAAATGGCGGGTCTTCTTTGTGCGATGGCCAGGTAGATTGTCGTTTGTAGCGTATGCTTGCGCAATGCGACGGGTGGGTATTGCAGCCGTAAAGTTGAGCTTCGGGCCGCCATGATCGGTCTGCGGGAATTTTTCGTGTCCGCAATGACACGACCCGTGAATCCTTTGCTGCATGCGGCGCGTTGGTACCCTTACCTCGCACGATCGGCGTAAGCTGACAAAGGCCGCCGGCTCCTGATTGCCCGGCTCGGAGCTTTCCAGACTACCCCGGAGCCTTCCATGCAGTTTCTGAGCTACGCCTATCGCTTCCTGTCCAACTTCGTGTTTCTGGCGCTGGTCTATCTCGCTCTGAATTTCCTTGAACAGTATCAGCACCGCGTGGTGGTCGCGATTCTCGTGCTGATCTACGCCGGCATGCATGCGGCGTCCGCGCTGCGGTCGTTCAACTTCTTTCAGCGCATCGAGCGGCTGGAGTTGGAGGCGCGCCGCCTGGTGGGTGCAGTAGGCGAGGGGCCGAATTCGACTTCGACGCGCAAGCAGGTGATCACCGACGTCACCGCGCTGCGCCATGCCGGCGAGATGAAGGCCTATATCGATCTACTGTTTCTCGCCATCGTCATGCTGCTCTGCATCGCCAAGGTCGTCGCCAACTGAGCTGTTGTCCGAATGCCGGCCGGACCGGGGGGCTCGCCGCGAAAGTCATTCGAGATAGTTCGTTGCCACGCGGTCCTGACCCGATCGGGCCGCAACCATCTCAACGCTTCTTCAGGCCGGCGACGTGAACCGAGCGCCCATTCCGTTTGGCCGGGACCGCCGGCTTTGCGGCAGCTCCGCCGGCGCCCTGTGCCCCCAGGGCGGCCTGTCCGGCGGTTGCCGGCGGCGGGGTTGTGGCCGCGCGGGCGGGGCGGGACTTGCCGCCAAGCTTTGCCGAGACCTCCGTTGATCGTGCCTGCGCAACGGGCCCGCCGCGTGCGAACGAAGCCATCAGGCTGACCAGCGCCCCTTCCGGGATTCTGAAAACGTTTTCTGCCGGTGCAGGCAGCGCGGCCAGCGTATTGGCCGGCGGCAACGCGGTCTGCCGCGGCCAGGGCGCTACCGGCGGCAGGGGGACGCCACGCCCGCGGCGCGGCGCGCCGAGGTTGGTGGTGTGCCAATCGAGATTGGAGAAGGCCGGGACGGGAAGCGGCGGACCGCCGGCAAAGGCGAATTTCGGAACCTTCGGCCAGCGCGCCGTCGCCACCAGGTCGGGGGCCGGGCGCGACTGCCATTGCGGCGGCTCGCTCGGCGTCGCCGGCCGCTCAGCCGTCGCCGGCACCACATGGACGATGCGATAGCCGCGCGCCTTCATCTCGCGCAGGATCCGCGGCAGCGCCGCGACGGTGCGCGGCTGGATGTCGTGCAGCAGCAGGATGCCCTTGCGCTTCTTTTCCAGCCGCTGCATCGCGAGTTCGTAGACGCGGTTGGCGGAAATGTCGCGCCAGTCGTCGGCGGGGAAGTCGGCGCTCCAGAGCTGAAGCCCCTTGGACGCGGCAAATTCCTCGATCCCGTCGTTGCGTCGCAGGCCCGGAATGCGCAGGAACGGCGCCGGCGCGGAGCCGAGCGCCGCGGTCACCGACGCGATCCCCTGTTCGATCTCCTGTTTGGAACGTTCGAGCGGCAGGCGATCCATGCCGATCGGATGGTTCTGGGTGTGGGTGGCCACCGTATGGCCGGCATTGCGCACCTTGCGGACGCCTTCGGGGCTGTCATTGGCCTGGCGTCCGACCATGAAGAAGGTCGCCTTGGCGCAATGGGCGGCGAGAATGTCGAGGATCTCGTTGCTGTATTTCGGCAGCGGGCCGTCGTCGAAGGTCAGCACCACCTCATGATCGGCGAGCGGCAGCGTCTTGCGATATTGCATGGTGCCGATGATCGGATGGGCGCGCGGATCGACCACGATGGTGCGCGAGGTGCCGATGGCGTCGGGATGACCCGGGCAATCAGCCGCCAATGCGGCCTGTGCGGCCACGGAGGCGAATGCTCCGACACACAGGGCGCTCCAGGGACGCCGTTTGAGTTCCGCAAATGCGCTAGCGATCATTGAACCCCGGCTTCATTCCAGCAGCACGCAACGCCCACAATTGGCGCCTTAAATGCAGCGTTAATCGTCTGAATTCCAGACTTAATTGGGACGGGTAGCGTGATCCGGACGATAGAACGGAGCCTATCAAAAACTTAGTGATCTAATGTGCTTTGCCGGACACGTTTTTGGCATTTGCCGGAACCAGGTGGACGACGCGGTAGTGATTGTCGCGGAGGTAGCGCAGGAAGGCCGGCAGCATCGACGCCGTCTGCGCCTTCGGATCGTGCAGCAGAATGATGCCCTTGCGGGCCGCCTGCAGGCGCTCGGTGAGCAGCGTCAACTGTTGCGCCGGCGTCATCGGATTCCAGTCGCTGGCCCAGAGATCGGCGCCGAACACGGCGATGCCGCGCTTCTGCAGGATATCCAGTGCGGCCGGAGACATTTCGAAATAGGGGAAGCGGAAGAACGGCGTGCTCGGGGTCGTGCTGGCGGTCCCGTGCAGCGCCGCTTCGACCGCGGCGATGCCCTTGTCGATCTCGCCGATCGCCGCCTCCGGCTTCATATGTTTCAGGTTGGGGTGGGCAAAAGTGTGATGCGCGACGGTGTGGCCCTCGGCGGCCATCCGACGCACCAGTTCGGGATGCGCCGAGGCGTTCCTTCCGATCAGGAAGAAGGTGGCGCGCACGCATTCCTGCGCCAGCGCGGCAAGGACCTTCTTGTCCGTGGGCGGCCATGGCCCATCGTCGAAGGTCAGCACCACCTCGCGGTCTTCCAGCGGCAGCGTCTGGGGAAAGCTCTTGAGGCCGACGCGCGGAAAGGTCGCAGCGTCCACGGTGAGAACACGCGAGGTCCCGAGCGCATCCTTGCGGGGACATTCGGCGGCTTCTGCCGCGGCAACGAAACTCATCCATGCCGCGAGCGCCGAGCGCAGCGTCGCACTAAGACATCGGGTCATTTCGGTTCGACATATTTGGCATTGCGCTCCGTGTTGCCGATTGGGTAAGCGTGCAAGGTAACTCAGACAAGTTCCCTCCATCTGTCAAACCGGGCGAGGCGTGGCATGGCCGAGAATATCGACGTTGCCCAAGCCGAGGCGCTGTCGGCATCCGGCGCCGTGCTCGACCGCCCGTTGATGCGGGACGAGGAGGGGCAGCTCCGTCACGAGTTTGTCGAGGAGATATCGCGCGCGATCCACGCCGCCGACCGGCCACTGCTGTGCGAGGTGGTCGCGGAGCTGCACGAGGCCGATCTCGGCGATCTGATCGCCGCGCTCGAGCCCGAGGATCGCGTCACCCTCGTCGAGATCACCGGCACCGATTTCGACTTCTCGGCGCTGAACGAGGTCGATGACGCCGTCCGCGAGGAAATCCTCGAGGAACTCGAACCGGAGACGGTCGCGGAGGGCGTCCGCGAGCTGGAATCCGACGACGCTGTCGAACTGCTCGAAGGCCTCGACGAGGAGGACAAGGAGGAGATCCTCGACAAGCTGCCGCCGGCCGAGCGCGAGCCGCTGGAGCGCAGCCTGCTTTATCCGGAGAATTCCGCAGGGAGGCGGATGAGCTCGGAGTTCATCGCGGTGCCGCCGGACTGGACCGTGGGGCAGGCGATCGACTACATGCGCGACACCCCCGATCTGCCCGACCGCTTCTACGAAATCTACGCGGTGGATGCGGAAAGCCACTGGCAGGGCGCGGTCTCGCTCGACACGCTGCTGCGGGCGCGCCGCCCGGTGCAACTCGCTGACCTCGTCGAGGAGGACCGTCGCCGCGTCTCGGTGCTGGACGACCAGGAAGAGGTCGCGCGGATGTTCGGCAAGTACAATCTCGTCGCGGCTCCCGTCGTCGACACCACCAACCGGCTGGTCGGCGTCATCACCATCGACGACGTCGTCGACGTCATCGAGGAGGAGGCCGACGAAGACCTCAAGGCGCTGGGCGGCGTCACCAGCGACGAAGAACTGTCCGACAGCGTCTGGACCATCGCGCGCGCGCGGTTCAACTGGCTGCTGGTCAACCTGGCGACCGCGTTCCTCGCATCCTCCGTGCTCGGACTGTTCGAGGGCCAGCTCGAGAAGATGGTGGCGCTGGCGGTGCTGGCACCGATCGTGGCGAGCCAGGGCGGCAATGCCGCGACCCAGACCATGACGGTGGCGGTGCGCGCGCTGGCGACCCGTGAACTCGGCTCCAACAATGCGTACCGCGTGGTGATGCGCGAGGCGATGGTCGGCCTCGTCAACGGGCTGGCCTTCGCCGTGATCACCGGCGTCGCCGCGGTGGCGTGGTTCAAGATCCCGGGCCTCGGCATCGTGATCGGCCTTGCCATCATCTGCAACCTCGTCGCCGGGGCGCTCGGCGGCATCCT
>OEIU01001101.1_pt1 | contig 19498 bp, 14 predicted proteins | sample 1539221 | NCBI WGS metagenome assembly OEIU01 (sample SAMN03792071, study PRJEB22550) | activated sludge metagenome | feature: wastewater treatment plant; material: activated sludge; isolation source: Wastewater treatment plant of a petroleum refinery complex | place: Argentina: Zarate | collected...
GGGGTCAGGTGGTGCCGTTCTCGCTCGGTGCCCAGGACCTCACCGTGTACAACCGGGACGGGTTCAGCTACTGGGTCTACCACGATCCCGGTCCGCCACCGCAGATCGGCGGCGCCGGCGAGGAAGCCTACAAGTCGGGCTTCGAGCAGGTGGTTCGCTGGAGCGGCCTGCTCGACCCGGCAATCGGCACGTCGATCGACATCAGTCCGGCCTCGCGTGGCAACAACGCCCTCGGCACCAACAACGGCCACGGCTACGCCGTCAATCCCGCGACCGGTCTGCCCTATGCGCCGGAAGTCGTGCCGGCCGGCGACTACTACCGCGTGCTCGCCGAATTCTGGGCCGACGGACCCAACTCCGAAACGCCACCTGGGCACTGGTTCACCATCGCCAACCAGGTCTCCGATCATCCGCTGCTGGTCAAGCGCTTCGGCGGCAGCGGCCCGGTCCTCGATGACCTCGAGTGGGACGTCAAGCTCTACCTGGCGCTCGGTGGCGCGATGCACGACGCCGCGATCGCAGCCTGGGGCGTCAAGGGCTGGTATGACTATGTCAGGCCCGTTTCGGCCATCCGCTACATGGCCGGTCGCGGACAGAGCTCCGATCCGCAATTGCCCTCCTACGATCCGCAGGGCATCCGCCTCTATCCGGGCGAAATCGAACTCGTCACCCTCGAATCCATCGCACCGGGACAACGTCACGAGCATCTGGCGGGGCCCGGCAATGGCAATGTCGGCAAGATCGCGGTGCATGCCTGGCGCGGGCCCGACTACATCGACGACCCGGCCATCGATACCGCCGGCGTCGGCTGGATCCTCGCCGAAGACTGGTGGCCCTACCAGCGGCCGAGCTTCGTCACGCCACCGTTCGCCGGCTACGTGTCCGGCCACAGCACCTACAGCCGCGCTGCGGCAGCGCTGTTGTCGGCATTCACCGGTGATGAGTATTTCCCGGGCGGACTCGGCGAGTTCGATGCGCCGCGCAATCAGTTCCTTGTCTTCGAGGAAGGCCCGAGTGTCGACGTCACGCTGCAATGGGCCAGGTACTACGATGCCGCCGACGAATGCAGCCTGTCGAGGATCTACGGCGGCATCCACCCGCCTGCCGACGACATCCCGGGACGACTGATGGGCGCCGAAATCGGCCCCGAGGCGCTCGACCGGGCCAGACTCCACTACGAGGGACGCGCGCCCCTGCCGCGCGGCGGCAGTCCGGTCGTCGCAGTCCCCGCGATGACGCCGGGCGGAATGCTGTTGCTGCTGTCGCTGCTGCTGTTGACGGGTGTCCTTGCGGGGCGTCGGCGCGCCTGAGGCCTCGCCTGCGTTGCCGCTCCGGCGGCCCCTGGCGGCCTGTCCCGGACCCGTGGCCGCCGACCTTGATCTGCATCAATCGCGGCCACCGGCCTCCTTGCTACGGTAGGTACCGGCGCAATACGCCGTCACTTAGGAGGTTCAGGCATGTTCAAGCACATCCTCATTCCGACCGATGGATCCGAGCTCTCGATGGCCGCCGTCGACAAAGGCATCGAACTGGCCAAGGAAATCGGGGCGAAAGTCACTGGACTGCATGTCATTCCCGACTACCAGGCCATCGGCGCACGCATGGAGATGGTCGAAGCCACGCGCGAGGTCTACATGGCGGCGGCGAAGCAGCGCGCTGAACTGGCTATCGATGCAGTACGCCAGCGTGCGAAGAGCGCAGGCGTGGATTGCAACGTGAAGACGCTGATCAACGACCACCCGTACCGGGCGATCATCGATACCGCCAAGGATCGCCAGTGCGACTTGATCGTCATGGCCTCGCACGGTCGCAGCGGGCTCAGCGGGATCCTGCTCGGCAGCGAGACGCACAAGGTCGTGACGCACACCAACTTGCCCGTCCTCGTCTATCGTTGAGGCCGGAACCGGCCCGCCAGTCGGGCCTTGATTGATACACCGGCGCGCGCGCGGGCGCCCTTCCTGCTGCCTATTCGGAACCGCGCAATCCGGCTTCCACTCCGACGGGCACCTTGTCGACCTGCCAGGATTGCCCGTCCCAGCCGAAGAACGCGAGCACTTCGCTGCGCCGCGCCAGCGTATCGCGGACACCGAGCTCAACCAGTTCGCGCGTGTACTCCGCTTCGAAGAGCAGGTAGCTGGCGAGCGCCGCGCCCCTGGCCGATTCACCACGACCCGAAACGCCAACGGCGCGCAACATCGAACGGATCGACAGCGGCAGGCTGCCAATGTGCTTTGCCGCAAGGTCATCGAGGCGTTCGCTCGGCGCGATCACCAGCACATCGATGGGACGCAGCGTGGTCTCCGCGAGCGCCGCAGGCGAAAGCAGCTTCAGCGTGCTGTTGATCCGCTGCAACCGCTCCACGTCCACCGCCAGCGAATCGAGGAAGATGTTGGACAATGCATGGCCGGCGATCTGCGCGATGTTCGGGTATTCGCTGCAGCCCGCGCGCGGACCGATCGGCTCGAGCATGCGGCCGGCGCCGACGACAAGGATGCGCTGCGCGCCGAGATGCACGGCCGGTGAAATCGGAGCCGCCTGGCGCATCGAGCCGTCGCCGAAGTATTCGATGCGTCCCTCGATGCTCAGCGGAATCGCCGGAAACACGAACGGTATGGCCGAAGACGCGAGCAGGTGCGCCACCGTGATCGAATCGCGCCCGGCAATGCGTTCCGAGCGGGTCCATGGAAGGATGTACTGGACGGCCTCGTAGAAGGTGACATGCAGGCCCGAGCCGTAGCTCGACGCGGTCACCGCCAGGCCGCGCAGATGCCCCTGGCGCAGCAATTCGCGGATGCGTCCGGGATCGACCCATTTGCCGAGCGATTCGCCAAGCGGCGAGTTGTCGAGCAGCGAGCGCGGCCGCGCCCGCCGCCAGCGCGCCAGAAGCCAGCCCAGCGACATCATCGTCAGCCAGCGCGCGCCGGTGCGGATGACGCCGATCGAGTCGGCGCGGTAAACCTGCTCGACGCGGAAATTTTCCCAGACCTCGCACAAGGCGGCGACGCCGGCATCGAAATCATCAGCCCGGCTGGCCAGTGCCGACGCGTTGATGGCGCCGGCCGAAGTGCCGGTGATGACCGGAAACGGATTGCCGCCACGGATGCCGGCATCGCGCCGGATCTGCGCAACTGCTTTGAGCACGCCAACCTGGTAGCCCGCGCGGGCGCCGCCCCCGGTCAATACCAGGCCGGTGATCGGTTTAGCCTTCGCGTGGTCCTGGTCCATGGCCTATACGACCACAGGCTGCCGCACGCTGGCAATCGGGACACGCGCCCTGCATCAACTCAGGCCGCGTCGCGCAACCGGGTGTCGTCGATGCGCATCGTGGCCAGCAGCGCCTGGTCGAGATCATTCCAGATGTCCTCCACGTGCTCGATGCCGACGGACAGGCGCAGCAGCCCTGGCGTGACGCCGTGGCTGGAGCGGGCCGCTTCGTCGACGACCCGATGGGTCAGCCCGGCCGGGTGCTGGATCAGGCTGTCCACGGATCCGAGGCTGACCGCAGGCGTGACCAGCCTGACCGCCGCCATCACCGCTGCGGCCGCCGGGTACCCGCCACGCAGTTCCATCGCCATCAGTGCGCCAGGCCCGCGCATCTGCGCACCGGCGTGGTCGCCGACCAGATCGGCGCATGTGCTGCCCGCGGATCCGGGAAAATGCAGTTGCGCGACGGCCGGATGTTGCGCGAGCCGACCCGCGATTTCGATGGCGTTGGCCTGTGCCCGCTGCACGCGCAGGGTCAGCGTGGCCAGGCCGCGATGCAGCAGGTAGGCGCCGAGTGGATGCAGCAGGCCACCGGTCAGCGCACGCATCTGGCGCAGCGGCATGGCGTCGGCATCCGTGCAGCAGACCACGCCGGCGATGACGTCGCCATGGCCACCGAGGAACTTGGTGGCACTGTGCAGCACATAGCGCGCACCGAGCGTCGCCGGATTCTGCAGCACCGGCGTGGCGAAGGTCGAATCGACCATCACCGGCACGTCGCCGGCAGCCTCGACGACAGCGCGGATGTCGACCAGCCTGAGGGTCGGGTTGGCCGGCGTTTCGACCACGATCAGGGCGGTGTCGGCACGTCGCCGCCCGGCGATCTGCTCGACGCCGACGAACTCGGCCTCGAGGCCCAGCGTTCCGCAGGCCAGCAGATGATCCGAACTGCCGTAGATCGGGCGAACCACCAGCACGTGCGAACCGGCTGCACGTCGCGCCAGCAGCAGCGCACTCAGGGCGGCCATTCCGGATCCGAACGCGACGCAGGCCTGGGTGCCTTCGAGTTCGGCGATGGCACGCTCGGTTCGTGCGACCGTGGGATTGTGCAGGCGCGCGTAGATCGGATTCGGGGCACCTGCCGCTCCGCCGACGAGCGCATCAAAGCTGGCGGTTCCTTCGGCCAGGTCATGCACCGGATAGGTCGTCGACAAGTCGATCGGCGCGGCATGCACGCCGAGTCCGGACAGATCGTCGCGGCCGGCGTGGACACTGCTGGTTTCGATATGGCGCATGATGCCTCCCGGGCATGATCGTTCCAAATTGGGGCCCATGATGGAACAATTGGCGACCGAGGAACGCTGAGCCGAATTTAATTTCGAAACAGGCCATCATCATGACGCTCGACCGAACAGACATCGAACTGCTGCGACTGCTGCGAAAGAATGCTCGGCTGCCGAACAAGGCATTGGCCGAGAAAACCGGCGTGGCGCCATCCACGGCACTCGAGCGCGTGCGCCGCCTGCGCGAGGCCGGCGTGCTGCAAGGGTTCCATGCCGAAGTGCTGCCGGCCGCCATCGGCATCGGCCTGCAGGCCATGGTGGCGGTGCGCCTGACGCGCCATTCACGCGCGTTTATCGATACCTTCGTGGCGCACATGAGCACGCGGCCCGAGATCCTCGCCCACTACCATGTCGCCGGCGCGGACGACTTCCTCGTCCACGTCGTCGCCCGCGATGCCGATCACCTGCGCGAGTTGACCCTGGGCATCTTCACCGAGCGTGAGGAAGTTGCCCACATCGAAACCCACCTGATCTTCGCTTTCCAGCGCAACACCGACCTGCCCGTCTACCTTCCAGCAGAGCCCGACCCGTCGCGGCCGTGGTGACGGCTATGGATCCTTCGCAGGCGGGGTTGCTTCGTCGGTGGCCGCGGGCGCTGTCCCGTAACTGTGGCGGATGCGTTCCAGGCCCTTGCGATAGGCCTCGGCATCGCCGAATTCAAAGAAGCGCGGATAACGCTCGTGCGCCGCCACGATCCGACGTGCGTGCTTGATCGGGCACCAGTACTGCTCGGTCCGCGCGGCCACCTCGCGCACGTAGGCGGCAACCCCGTTGCCGTAGGAACAGTAGAAGCAGTTGAAGCGTTCGATCGCATTGAGATACGGAAGATCACCGCGATCGAACGCCATGTAGTCCGCGCGCCGGACGCGCGGTATTCCGTAGACGGGAAAGCAGGTCCGCTGGTAGAGCGTGACGAACAGGTCCATCAGGGCGAACGGAATGAAGCCGGAATAGATCAGGGGTGCGGTGAGGGCGACGCTGATGCGACTGTTGCGCAGGAACCGCCAGATGCCCAGACGCGCCAAATGCTGTTTCTCCAGCACCTCGCGGGCGAAGCGTACGCGCTTGTTCTCGATCAGGAACCCGATCTCTTCGCGCTTCCTGGCAAATTCCGACTGCAACTCCTCCTCGAGCGCGTGCATGCGCGCGAGGAGGTCGTCGATTTTCGTATGCATGGGCTCGCCCGTCAGTGGAGGATGTACTTCTGAAATCTTGTCGCCCGCCGCCGGGTTGCCCGCGTTCCTGGCCGCCATGCCGACGCCTGTCCTGCCATCATCGCACCGCACGGAAGTTCACATCCGGTGCTGGATCCGGCACGGCATCCGCTGCCGAGCCGGTCGAGGCAGACCGGGACAGGTCCTCCATTGACCGTCCCGTGTGATCAGGCCAGATCGAAGCGGTCGAGATTCATGACCTTGTTCCAGGCAGCGACGAAGTCGTCGACAAACACTTTCGAGGCGTCGCTGCTCGCATGGACTTCCGCCAGCGCGCGCAATTGCGAGTTCGAGCCGAACACGAGATCCACCGTGGTCGCGATCAGCTTGAGCTCGCCGCTCTTGCGATCGCGCCCTTCAAGCACGAATCCGGAGTCGGCGGATTTCGCCCACTTCGTGTTCATGTCGAGCAACTTGACGAAGAAGTCGTTGGTCAGCTCGTCCTTGCGATCGGTGAAGACGCCGTGCCTGGAGCCGCCGACGTTGGCACCGAGCGAACGCAGGCCCCCTATGAGCACGGTCATCTCGGGTGCGGTCAGGGTCAGCTGGTCCGCCCGGTCGATCAACAGATCGGCGGCATGGTTCTCGTATCCCTTGCGCACGTAGTTGCGGAAGCCGTCAGCCGCAGGTTCGAGCGGAGCGAAGGACTCCACGTCGGTCTGCGCTTGCGAGGCATCCGTGCGGCCCGGCGAAAACGGCACCTTGACCTCGTGCCCGGCCTTCTTCGCGGCGGCCTCGATCGCAGCGCAGCCGCCGAGCACGATCAGGTCGGCCAGCGACACCTTCTTTCCACCGGTCTGCGCACTGTTGAATTCCCTCTGCACGGCTTCGAGCTTGGGAAGGACCCTGGCCAGTTCGGCCGGCTGGTTGACCTCCCAGTCCTTCTGTGGCGCGAGGCGGATGCGCGCGCCGTTGGCGCCGCCGCGCTTGTCGCTGCCGCGGAAACTCGAGGCCGATGCCCAGGCCGTAGTCACCAGCTGGGATACGGACAGACCAGAGGCAAGGATCTTCGCCTTGAGGACGCCAATGTCCTTCGCGTCGACCAGCGCATGGTCCACCGCGGGGACCGGGTCCTGCCAGATCAGCTCCTCTTTCGGCACGAGCGGGCCGAGGTAGCGGGACAGCGGACCCATGTCGCGGTGCGTCAGCTTGAACCAGGCGCGCGCGAACGCGTCGGCGAATTCCTGCGGATGCTCCATGTAGCGGCGCGAGATCTTCTCGTAGGCCGGGTCCATGCGCATGGCCATGTCGGCCGTGGTCATCATCGGCGCGTGGCGCTTGCCCGGATCGTGCGCGTCGGGAACCGTGCCATCGCCGCTGGTGCCGACCGGTTTCCACTGGTGCGCGCCGGCCGGGCTCTTCGTCAGCTCCCACTCGTAGCCGAACAGGTTCTCGAAATAGCCGTTGTCCCACTTGACCGGATTATTCGTCCACGCCCCTTCAAGGCCACTGGTGAATGCATTCACCCCGTTGCCGCTTTCGAAGGAATTGATCCAGCCGAGGCCCATGTTCTCGATGCCGGCCGCCTCCGGTTCCCTGCCGATGTATTTCACGTCGACGGCGCCGTGGCATTTGCCGAAGGTATGGCCGCCGGCGGTCAAGGCCACGGTCTCCGCGTCGTCCATGGCCATGCGCGCGAACGTCCCGCGGATGTCCCGCGCCGAGCCCAGCGGATCGGGATTGCCGTTCGGACCCTCCGGATTCACGTAGATCAGGCCCATCTGCACGGCGGCGAGCGGATTCTCCAGGTCACGTTCGCCGCTGTAGCGCTTGTCGCCCAGCCACTCCTCCTCGGGACCCCAGTAGATATCGGTAGGCTCCCAGACATCCGGCCGGCCGCCGCCAAAGCCGAAGGTCTTGAAGCCCATCGACTCCAGCGCGACGTTGCCGGTGAGGATGAACAGGTCGGCCCACGACAGCTTGCGGCCATACTTGGCCTTGATCGGCCAGAGCAGGCGGCGCGCCTTGTCGAGATTGCCGTTGTCCGGCCAGCTGTTGAGCGGCGCAAAACGCTGCTCGCCGCTGCCGCTGCCGCCGCGGCCGTCGGAAATGCGGTAGGTGCCCGCGGCGTGCCAGGCCATGCGGATGAAGAACGGTCCGTAATGGCCATAGTCCGCAGGCCACCAGGACTGGGAATCGGTCATCAGGGCGTGCAGATCCCTGATCACCGCATCGAGATCGAGCGACTTGAATTCTTCCGCATAGTTGAAGTCCTCGCCCATCGGATCGGACAGCGAGGAATGCTGGTGCAGGATCTTCAGGTTCAGTTGTTCGGGCCACCAGTTCGCGTTCGATCGCGCACCGGCCACCGCGTTGCTGCGTGCTCCGCCCGATACCGGGCATTTCGATTCGGTTGACATGATCCTCTCCTCTGATTTCCTGGACCCAACAAGCCCAGGCGCAGTGTGACGCGCGGATTGCGATAGATGAAATCGTTTGTAATGATCGCACGGATAGTGTCCATCTATCGACTAACAGGCGTCGAGCCCTTGCGGTGCACATCGACCAGGGCCACGGTTGCCGCCTGCAATCGGGCGCTGCAAGATGCGGCTCAGCGCCCGCGCGCCATGCGGGGCGCGGTTCCCGTCAAGTTTGCCGTGCTGCAGCGGACCGTTCACCGACGCTGGCCACAGCTCGGCCCAGGCGCCCGGCGAAATCCATCCGATCGTGGAGAGGGAGAGAGAAATGAGCGACTCGCCGGAGAACAACGGTGACGACGATTCCGCTTCGCGCCCGTTCGTGACGCCCTGCCGCAGCCTCGGCCTCGATGCGCCATGGCACTGGCTCGCACTCGGCTGGCGGGATATGCGAAAGGCGCCTGCACTCAGTGCGCTGTTCGGAACCGTCATCGTCCTGGTCAGCGCCGGTATTTCCTGGTTCGCGTGGACGCTCGGCCGGTTTGCCCTGCTCGCCGCATTGTTGTCGGGCTTCATCTACTTTGCGCCGCTGATCGGGGTCGGCCTCTATTCGGTCAGCCGTGGCCTGCTCAAGGGACGCCAGCCGAAACTGGCCGATTCGTTCGTGCTGGCCAGGCGGGTGCTCGGCCATGCCGGCATCTTTGCCCTGATCCAGTTCGTCATCGTGCTGATCTGGTCGCGCTCGGGCATGATGCTGACGGCGTTCTTTCCCGACCAGAACAACGATCTCCACGCACTCGTGCAGTTCCTGCTCATCGGCTCGCTGATCGGTGCGGTATTCGCGTCGATCACGTTTGCCGTCGCCGCCTTTTCGCTGCCGATGATCGCCGACCGCGACGTCGACATGGTCACGGCGTGCCTCACCAGCATCAACGCTGTGCTGCGCAACAAACTGGTCATGCTCGAATGGGCGGCCATCCTCTGCATCCTCACCGGCATCGGATTTGCCAGCGGACTGCTCGGGCTCGGCCTGGTCATGCCCTGGCTCGCCTATGCCACGTTCCACGCCTATCGCGCGACCATCGACGCCTCGGCCTGGCCTGAAGCATGAGGCCTGCTGCGGGCGGTCAATCCATCGATGGCGGGATACGCCGGGTCATTGCGATTTCCCCGGCAACCGCTCCAGGTTGTTGCGCGCCTTGATGTAGTCGGGCTGCCAGCGCAGCGCCTCCTCGTAGGCCGCGCGCGCTTCCTCGAAATGGCCGGCCTCGGCATGGGCGTAGCCGAGGTTGTTGAGCACGCGCGCCTTGCGCGGCGACTTCGCGGCCGTGTCCTGCCACAGCGCGATCTCGGATCGATAGGCCTCGTTGCGCAGGAACGTGGCCACGCCAAGCACGCAGGCCAGCAGCATCGCAGCGCCGGCAAAGCCCCGCGCCGGCAGGGCCAGGCGCAGTTCGCTCAGCAGGGCGAAGGTCAATGCCCAGTCGCCCCAGTACAACAAGCGCTCGTTGGCGACGTCGGCACGCGGGAAAAGCGCATTGAACACGAACAGGTGCAGCACCGCCCAGCACAGGCCGAGGCTGAGCCATGGACGGCGTCGACGCGCCCACCACGCCAGCGCAAGCAGCGCGGCCAGCCCGAGCAGTTGCGGCCAGACGGCCCAGGCATTTCCGACCACCGGCAGGTCCGGGTCGATGTTCAGCGCGAACGGCCACAGCCATTGGCCGAGCAGCCAGGCCGCGCCATGCAGCTGGGTGAATGCAGCCGCCGCCCAGGCATGCTGCGCCAAACTGCCAAGAAGCAGTTGCCGGTAGGCTGGATGGGCCAGCACGCCCGCCGTTGCCAACGCGCCAAGCGCCAGCCATGGCCACAACCGTCGCCACATGACCGGCCAGCGCGTGCCGATCAGGATCTCCCAGAGCAACAGGCCGGCCGGCAGCAGGATTGCGCTCTCCTTGACCAGCAAGGCCATGAGGAAAAAGAGCAGCGAGCGGATCCGCCATCCGCAGGCGTGGGCCCACATCGCCAGCAGGTACAACAGGGTCATCAGCGAAGTGGCGCGACCGCTCACATAGGTCACCGCCTCGGTATGCACGGGATGCAGGGCGAACACCAGCGCAGTCGCGAAGGCGACCGGCTGCCAGTCGAGGTCCGGGCGCACCGTCTCGCCGAACTTTCGCGCCAGCAGGTAGACCATGCCGGAGCAGGCGAGATGCACGACGAAATTGACAAGGTGGAATCCGCGCGGTCGCGGATCGAGCAGCCAGTTGAGCAGGTAGCTCAGCTTGAGCAGCGGCCGCAATCCATGCCCGAGCTGGGCCCACCAGGCCGCGAAGGAATGCACCGATTCGGCCGACACGATGACGTTGTAGTCGTCGAACTGGAAGGCGCCGCGAAAGCTTCCCGCATAGGCGAGCAGCACGGCGACCAGCGCGAAGCCGATCGCTGGCCAGCGTTCATCGCGCATCGGCGGCGGAGAAGGCGCGATCGAGTACGTCGCTGGCCGACCACCAGCGATCCGGCGCGTCCAGCAGCACGAGCAGCACGCGCCGTCCATTGCGCTCGGCGAGCGCAACCAGGCATTTGCCTGCCGCCGGCGTGAAACCGGTCTTCACGCCGGACACGCCGGGATAGCGTCCGAGCAGTGCATTCGAGGTCTTCAGTTCGAAGCGCCGGCTGCCGTCGGCGGCAATGCGCGCGGATTGCATGGCCACCAGTTCGACGAACCGCGGGTAGGCCAGGTCCTGTTCGGCGATCACCGCGAGGTCCGCGGCAGTCGAATACTGCCCGGCTGCATCATGGCCGCAGGCATTGGCGAACTTCGTGTTGCGCAAGCCGAGGGCCCCGGCGCGCGCATTCATGCGCGTGACGAATTCCGCCTCGCTGCCGGCGAGATCGCTGGCCAGGGCATGGCAGGCGTCGTTGGCCGACGCAATCAGCATGGCCGCCAGCAGGTCGTCGGCAACCAGGCGTTCGCCGGCGCGCAATCCGATCCGCGATCCGGTTTCCGCCGCCGCAGCGCGTGACACGACGACACTGCGCTCGAGGTCGCCATTCTCGAGCACCAGCAGCGCCGTCATCAGCTTGGCCAGGCTCGCCGGCGGCATGCGCCGGTCGGCGGACTCGGCCCAGAGCAGCACCCCGTCCTGCTTGACGAGGTAGCTGCCTGCGATGTGCGGAAACGGATTTTCTGGCAGTGCAGGCGAGGCATGGACGGCGCCGGCCAGCAGCAGGCACAACATCGACCCGCGCCACATCCGCCTAGTCCCTCACTGGCGGCACAGTGCCGCGTAAGGATGCGAGGAATCGGACGTATAGCCGCGACCGAATCCCTGGCAATGTTGCGCGCGGGCCGCAGTGGCTTCGGCCGGGCAGCTGTTCCTGAGGAACCCGAACTGCCGCGCCGCCAGTGCCTGCGTGCACAGCTGCTTGCGGTTGGCCTCAAGTCCGATCCCGCAAGCCGACAGCACCCAGCCCTTGCCCTGCGCGTAGGCCGGATAGCCATCGAAGCTTGCGGCGCGCGCCCTCGCCTTCGCGCACAGTTGCGGCTTTGCATCCGCGCACGAGCCCCTGGCGGAAAACTCCTCCGGGACCTTGGTGTCCATGCCGCCGTTCTGCGCATAGCTTTCGACATAGGCCAGGCACACCTCTTTCGCACTGGCATCGGCCTGGGCCTGGATTCCGGCAATCATCGCTTCGGTCTTCTTTTTCTCCGCGGTTGCGCTGCAGCTGCCGACGCGGCGGCCGCTCAGCTTCATGGTCATTTCCATATCGTCGGACTGCACCTTGATCGTTCCCTTCATGGCATCCGCGGTGCGCAGCATCTCGCCCTCGCCTTCCATCGCTTGCTCGCCGCTGCAGCGCATCTTCCACGAGGTCCTGTTGCCGTCGATCCTGACGTCGGTCATCGAGCAGTTCTTGTCGGCATCGCCGCGCGAGGGATCATAGGCCGAGTCCGCCGGCTGGCAGACCCGCTGCGTGGTGCCCGGCATCGACATGCCCTGCATCTGCATCTGCGTGGTGATCTCCCACTGTTCGTCGGGTCCGGCCGCGGCGCAGGCGCCACTGATCAAGGCTGCCGAAAACAGGCAAAAGAGGCGGTATGGAAAAACCATGCTGAATCTCCCAGGGCAATGGAAACAGGATCTGGAACCGGCGCAAGACGCGACTGTAGCGGTATTACGCGAAACAGCACCAGATCCCCTCAGCCGCGATGCTCGCCATGCGCCGCCCTGCAGCGCAGGCGCCGGCCTTGTCCCGGGTACACGCAGGTCCGCAGGCGGGCATCGCCATCCGGGCAGGCTTCCCGCAGAGACCGTCGCGCAAGCCTGATTGCATTGATTCTCGACGCGGCGACCGGCATTCACCTGCAGCAAACGGCAGTGGCCGGGCCCGGTTTCCGCCGCCGACGATTCGGGGTCCTCAGATCGGCGCGCCCGGCGGGATCACCGGCAGCGGACGCAGCCTGACCGACTTCGGATCGGCCAGGTACTTGCCGATCAGCGCCGCCGCCTCGGTGCGACTCGCCGCTGCATTGCCACGCCCGGCGTTTCTTGCCAGCCAGGCCTGCCAGTCCTGCAACGCTGCGCGCACTTCGGCGTCGACCTGCGCATGCAGCTTGCCGGCCTCGAGCGTGTCGAGCAGCGCATCGAGCACGACCCAGTTCGCCGCAAGCTGGACCGCATCGCCCGCCGGAACGGCGCCGTCGATGGGGCCACGCTGCCAGGTGCCGCGGAACGTGGCTGCGAGCACATCGCCGACGCCGGGTTCGTTGCCATCGCGGGCATGCTGCCAGGCCAGGCGATTGAGCCGCTCCGGTGCGAACAGGAACAGCGTGGTCTGCGCCGCCGCCGCTTCGACCGCCGAGAACGCATCGAACAGCGGTGCGCTGCGCGTCGTGAAATACTCGCGATTGCGCACGTATTCGGTGCCCGGCGGCGTGAGCAGGTCGAGCACGCTGGCCGGCAATGCCAACTGCTCGGCACCCAGCGTCGTGACCAGCCGGTCGAGTGCGGCACGCTGACGGTCCGCGGCAACCTGCGTGGTTCCGGCCTGGCGCTCCCCGGCCTCGGAATAGGCATAGGTCGCACCACCGATCAGCCGCGCCACGGCTTCGGTCTGGTAGCGATGCAGCAGGTAGACCGGCACGAGTCGCGCTTCGAGTTCGCCGGCCTGGCGCCCCGGTGGCAGCACGCCGATCGAAAAACCGCTGAGCGCCTTGCGGCGCACCGCGAGCAGCGAATCGAAAGTCTCCAGCGTATCGGTGCCGTAATCCCAGAGCAGTCCATCCGCCTCGGCATCACCCGGCGCGCGCGCATCGGGATCGCTCACGTAGCGGAAACCTTCCCTGGCGATATCGGCGCGCAATGCCGCCAGCGACGCGGCCTCGGTGCCCGGGGCAAATTGCGCATAGGCATGCGCCACGATGAAATCGTCCCAGGGCCCGAGGCCGACGCCATAGGCGTCCTCAAGGCGGATTGCGCCGTCCGCGCCGAGCTTCAGCAGGGGATGCGGGTAGTCCATGACCGAACCGTTGCCCTGCCGGCTCGCCGCGAAATTGTGCGCGAAGCCAAGTGCGTGGCCGACCTCGTGCGCGGCCAGCTGGCGCAGGCGCGCCAGCGCCATCTGCTCGGCCTCGGCTTTCAGTTCGGCGGCGTTCGACTTGTCGTAGGGCGCGAGCAGGCTTTCCGCGATCAGGATGTCCTGGCGCACGCGTTGCGAGCCCAGGGTGACCGATCCGCGGATGATCTCTCCCGTACGCGGATCGACGATTGGCTGGCCGTAGGACCAGCCGCGCGTGTAGCGATGCGCCCAGGTGATCAGGCTGTAGCGCACGTCCATCGGATCGACGCCTTCGGGCAGCAACTCGACCCGGTAGGCGTCCTTGAAGCCCGCTTTCGCGAACGCGTCCTGCCACCAGTTGGCGCCCTCGAGCAGGGCCGAGCGCACCGGCTCGGGCGCGCCGCGGTCGACGTAGAACACGATCGGCTTCCTGACCGCACTCTGCGCGGCGGCCGGATCGAGCTTGTCGAGGCGGAAGCGCGGCTGCAGGCGCACGTCAATGCTCGACGCCAGCGGCTGCGCATAATCGTAGTAGCCCACGCTCATGCCGCCGGACGCGGGATGGTAGGCGCGCGGCGTGAAGCCCGGCTCCGGCAGGCGCACCAGGCTCAGGTGCTGGCGCACGGTAAGGCTCTCCGGGTCCGGCGCGACATCCTTGACGTACTCGGCTTCGCCTGGCCCCTTGAACGTGAGCAGGGCTTCGAGCTCGGTGTTGTCGGGAAAACTCTTCGCGTCGGCCAGCGAGACCGCGCTGCGCTTTTCGTCGATTTCGTACTTGCCCTGCTTGGTCTGGCCGAGCTGGCGCGCGATGCCGTGGCGGTCGGACAGCAGCAGCGGGCTGGCATCGACGATCACCGCGCCGTCGGGTGACTTGTCCGCGCCGACGATGTCGCCGGCCCACAGCACGGATTCGGCGAACGCCTGGCGCACGCTCAAGGCTTCGTCCGGATTGGACGACACCGCGCGAAAACGCGTGTTGTCCTCGACCAGCAGCACGCGCTGGCCGACGCGTCGGAACTCGACCAGGTGCGAACCGCTGCTCTGCCCGCGATCAAGCCCGATGTCGTTCGAACCGAGGCCCCACGGCAATGAACTGATCAGCAGGAACGGCTTTCCGAACTCGCGCATGCCGAGCAGCACGCGGCCTTTGGCCGGGTCGCGATAGACGTCGAAGAACCCCGCGATGTGCTCGGTCCCACGCGTGGCCGTGGCGATGTCCGCCGGCGCATCCGGCTTCGCCGTGGTTGCCGGCGCCGCCAGCGCGGACGTGCCCAGCACCGCCATCGAAGCGGCCAGCGCCGCTGCAGCCATTCTTCTGAAAAGCATCATCTGTTCCCCGTAAAGCAGTTTGACAAACGAGTCTGCCCGATTGCGCGCGCCACGCACAGGCATCGACCATGCCGGCGGCATCCACGCGCCCGCAGGCAGGGCGATGCGCGGAAACGGCCTGCGTCGTTCCCGCAGCGGGCCCGCATCTACCGGAGCGACTTCGTCGCCTGGTCGATGCGCGCGCTGTAGGCATCGAGGACTCCGGCAGTGCGCACCACGCCCCGGGTCGCTTCATCCCAGCGCCGATCCTCGATCGACTCGCGCACGGCCGGCAAGGTCTTGACCCCATAACCGGTAGTCATGCCGGGCGCATAGATGAAGTGCTGGAACCAGGGCCGTCCCGGCAGTCCCTTGGCATCGAGCAACGACTGTTCCATGCCTTGCAGCAACGCATTGACCGCTTTGCGCTGCTCGGCGGGAAGCTCGAGGCCTCTTGCTGCAACGCTCGCATAGGCGGCGTCGTACGCCTTCGCGCTGCGCTGCAGGCGCACCAGGGCATTGTCGAGCGGAGCGAAATCGATATAGGGAACCTCGTCCTCGCGCGGAGGCGGCAGCGAGGTGCGGGTCGGGTCGGCGGCCAGCCTGAAGGCATCGTTGTCATGCAGCTTGCCCAGGGCAATGCTGCGTTCGCGCTCGCTGTCTGCCAGCTTGTGCACTTCATCGACGTAGCGCGCGACGGTATCGGCGAAATCGCCGAAGCGCAGCGGCAGGACGTCCGCATTGGCGGCGCGCAGCACGATGCGTCCGGCGGTTTGCGCCAGCGCGACGCCATAGGCGAAGCCGGGATCGCCGAAACGCTCGTAGTGATCGAACGAATCATAGATCGAGTGGTAGACGCCATCCTGCTGGTCCTCGCCGCCGAAGCCAACATTGAGCGAAGCGATGCCGAGGTGCTGCAGGAAGGCGCTGTAGTCGGAACCCGAGCCGAGGCCACCGATCGGCAGGTCGCCGCCATCGGCCGCCAGCCTGGCGACGCGCTTGTCCTCCGCGCTCGCATCACTTTCGAAGCCGTTCACCTGCAAGGACGCGCGCAGGCGCTGCTGGACGCTGACGCCGGTCTGCGGATCGCGCACGTCGGCCGCCACCTGGTTGACCAGATGCTGCAGGGAGTGGCTGCCCTCGGCCGAGAGGAAACCGCGGCTGTTGCTGTCGGAGTTCACGTACATCACCGCCTTGCGCCGGAGTTCATCGGCATGCGCCTCGACCCATTCGGTCGATCCGAGCAGGCCCGCCTCCTCGCCGTCCCAGCTCGCATAGACCAGCGTGCGCGCCGGCTTCCAGCCCTGCTTCGCGAGCGCGCCGATCGCCTTCGCCTCGGCCAGCATCGCGACGTTGCCGGAAAGAGGATCCCAGGCGCCGAATACCCAGCCGTCATGATGGTTGCCGCGCAGGATCCACTGGTCGGGCAGTTGCGCGCCGCGCATCGTCGCGATGACGTCGTAGAGGGTCTTGCGCTTCCACTCCGACTCGATCTTCAGGTGCACTTTCGCCGGCCCCGGGCCGATGTGATAGGTCATCGGCAACGCACCGCGCCAGGCCTTCGGGACCACCTGGCCGCCAAGCGCGGCCAGCAACGGCTGCGCGTCGGCGTGGGAAATCGGCATCACCGGGATCTTCAGGATGGTCTTCGCATCCTTCAGCGCGAGGCGCTTGGCATTCGCCGTCGAGCCGACGCCGGGCGTCAGCGGATCGCCCGGGTAAACGATCATGTCGAGGACCGAGCCGCGTTGCACGGCATCCGCAGGGCGGAAGCCTCCCTTCGGGTAGGCATCACCGGCGAAATAGCCGTCGTCGCGCGGATCGGAGTAGATCAGGCAACCGACCGCGCCATGCTCGTAGGCAAGCTTGGGCTTGAGCCCGCGCCAGCCGGCGCCGTAGCGCGCAATGACGATCCTGCCCTTGACCTCGACGCCGTGCCGGGCGAGTTCCTTGTAGTCGTCCGGCATGCCGTAGTTCACGTAGACGAGTTCGGCAATGACATCGCCGTCCGCGCCATAGATGTTGTAGGGCGGCAGCCCGCCTTCGGTCATCGACGAGGTCGAGTCGCCTTCGATCGGCGGCTCCTTCAGGGCCGCACTGAAGCGGGTCGGCGCGACGAGTTCGAGCGCGTGCGACTTTGGTGTCGGATAGAGCACCTCGAAGGTCTCGATATGCGCATCCCAACCCCACTCCTTGTAGCGGGCCAGCATGAATTCGGCATTCGCCTTGTCGTGCGGCGAGCCGACGTGATTGGGTTGCGCGGCCATCCAGCGCATCCACTCGCGCTGGTCCGCGGCCTTCAGTTCCGCATCGAAGCGCTGTTCGAGCGCGCGCTGGCCGCCCGCACCTTCCTCGCTGAAACCCAGCATCGGCACGCGTTGCGCCGGTGCGCTTGCCGCGCTCGCGCCCGCGGCCAGCGTCATCAGCAGCGGAACCAGGACAGACAGGATCGGTGGCGTCGCACGGCGCATGGTCGAACTCCCCAGGTTGGTCGATCGAAAGGACAAGCACGCAAGGGTAAGCCTGCGACAGCGAATCGCCCCATGCCGTTTGGCACGGTTGGCGTCGATCGCAATGCCGGTCCGGGAATCCCCAGGGCCAGGCAGGTGCTGCGGCGGGGGGGGGCACGGGCGACGCCAACGCCCCCATGGGTACGCAAGGCGCTGCGCGGAGTGCTTACCGGTTCTTCCCGACCGGCGCAGGGGTGACGGCCCGGGGCTTGCCCGAGCCGGACTTTCCTGCCGGCTTCTTGCCCTGGTCGGGGCTTTCCGCCGCTTTTTCGGCGTCTTCAACGGTACGCAGGCGGACATTGTCGGCCCAACCGGTGCCGCCATCGAGCAGCAGGAAGCCGATCTCCACGGCCGTGGCATTCTTCGGCGCTACCTTGTCGAGCACGACATCCTTCCAGTCCGTATCGCCGGTAACGGGCGTGGCGCGCACCTGGTCGAGCATCGTGTTGTGGTACATGAAGGTCATCACCATGACCCAGCCCAGCTCGCCGACTTCCGCCGTCTTCAATGCAGCCGTGAGCTCGACGCGCTTGCCGGCCAGCTTTTCGCTTTCGATCACCTGCGAAATCATGCCGTAGGCCTGCTCGGTCGTGCGCAGCATGCGGATGCTGTACTTGCCGTGCCCGGGGTCTTCCGCGTCGCGGATGATCTCGTAGGCGCGCACACCGGCATGCTGGGTGCGCGACCAGCCGGGAATGCGCTTGCCAACGAAGGCTTCCTCGAAATCGGCATTCTTTACCGCGATTTCCGCAGCCATGGCGCCGGTGGCGAGCAGCAGGCTGGCGGCGAGGATGAACTGCTTCGGCATGATTGACTCCAGGGCAGGCCGCCACGGCGGCACGACGCTCGACGACCTCTCGGCCAACGAACAAGGCGCGGCATCTTGGCGTGAAGCGCGTCGACGGGCAAGCGTTCGACCCGGGCTTGCCTGTCCAGCGAAGTCGCTACTCCACGCCAATCCAGTCGACGGCAAGCGCAAACGGCCCGGCGCGCTTGTCGGCGATGAGCAAGCCGATTTGCCGGACTTTTGCCCGATCGAGCGGCGGCCCGTCCAGCACGGTTCCGCGTACGCTGGGCTGCAAGGCATCGAGGCTGACGCGGACCACCGCCCACTGCCCTGCCGGAGCGGTGAATTCAGCGCCATAGGAAACGGCGATGCCGCGAACCCTGGCGTCCGTGCCCAGACGAAGCTGGTAGCGACGGCCATCGCCGCGGACACGCAGCACGACATCCGTCTCGTTCGACAGGTCGACGGCATGGTCCTCCGTGCGCACCCACGAAAAACCGCCGTTGTTCTCGAGCGACAGCGTCCCGGAAAATTGCAGCTGGCCGCCTTCGATCAATGAATCGCCAGTCGATCGCCCGCCCATGACGTTGTCGTTGACTGCCTGCCAGCGCGGTTCCGAAGGGTCGCCATCGAAATTCATCAGGGTGCGCATCGGAGCCTCCGGGGATGACGATGCCACGGTCGCCATCGTGGCTATCGATAGCATCAGCGCGCTTGCGGCACGAAACTTCGGCGTGGGCATCGCGAGAGAAACGTCCGGGAAAGGTCCCAGTGTAACCCCCGGCGACATCGCCTGCCGGAAACACTCCGGTACGACTTGACGTGCCGAACTCGCGCTGGCGCCGATCAGAGCGCCGCGTCGCGGGCAACGCGCTGCAGGAATGCCTCGAGCGCAGGCATCACTGCCGTGGATTCGAACAGGCGACCGACGTTCTGCAGCAGGCGCTTGCGCAAGGCTTCGCGTCGGCTGCGATCGCCACACAGCGCGACCGCAATTTCGACGTAGGCATCGATGTCGCCTGCAATCAGCTCATCGGCCTCGAGCAGGCGCAGCATGGCTGCAGTCTGGCGTCCGCGCATGAACTCGCCCTCAAGGGTAACCACGGGCGTGCCAACGCTGAGCGCATCGAGCGTGGTCGCTCCGCCCGAAAACCCGATCGAGTCGAGCACGAGATCCGCCGCCGCGATGCCGCCGAGGAACTCCGGATATTCG
>OEIU01001102.1_pt1 | contig 19479 bp, 11 predicted proteins | sample 1539221 | NCBI WGS metagenome assembly OEIU01 (sample SAMN03792071, study PRJEB22550) | activated sludge metagenome | feature: wastewater treatment plant; material: activated sludge; isolation source: Wastewater treatment plant of a petroleum refinery complex | place: Argentina: Zarate | collected...
AGCCGGCCGCTCATAACGGTCTGGTTGCAGGTTCGAGTCCTGCCGGGCCCACCACCTCCTCGCGCAAGCCGGGTTAACCTATTGAATTCATTAGCACTGGCGAACCCCAGGCGACCCCTGCTATAGATACCCCGTCTAACTACCCCGTCTAATCCTAGATGGGGCGCTCGCTTAGAGGTGGCGTATCATGGCCCGCGACTACCTCATTAGGGACGCCAAAAAATACGGCGACGTATGGGTCCTGCGGTTCCAATACCCCCCGGAGGCCATGCACCTCACGGGTCGCCGGATCGTGATCCGTTCCATGAAAACCCCGGATCGTGAACTGGCTCGCATCCGTTCCGCCCCTCATATTGCGGAACACAAATTGATTCTGGTGATCGCCAAGGCCCATCGAGAGGGCCGGGTGACGGAGGTTGTGGAGCAGGCATACAAGCCCGGTGAGACCTACCGGGAGGCATCCCGAACGATCATGGCTGCACGGGAGCGGCTGCTCGTCATGGAAGATGGCGAGGTGCATGAGGAGCCCAACCCGACCAAGGCGGTCAACGTCGTGACGGGAAATGATTTCCAAGCGGCGACCGTGACGGCTTTTGAGACCATCACCGGGAGGAGGAAATCCGACTGGATCAAAACATGGGTGGAAACCAATTCCATCAATAAGCATCTCGAAGCTGATGCCCGGCGCACATGGGCGGCCATGCTTCACCTCACGAACGGCAAGCCCGTCGAGCAATGCACCCGAGAAGACGGCAAGGCCCTAGTTCGTCACCTCTTCGGTCGGCATAAAGGAAATTCGCGGGCCAGCGTGGACAAGAGCATCGGCCTCCTTCGGTCGGCCTGTAACGTGTGTGGAATCGAGCCTAACCCGTTCTCGAAGGTGATGCCCCCGAAGCCTAAAGGCCGGGCCGCCATAATCGCCGCGCGGGAATCGAAGCGCCTTCCCCTGGAAGAGTCCGAGATCAAATTGTTGATGGCCCATATCGACGAGCTACGGGACGAAGATCAATTCCTGTTTCGGCTTCTCGCCTGCACGGGGATGCGCTTGGATGAGGCTTTTCAAATTCGAGAAGAAATCGAGCACGAAGGGTTTAGAGCCGCGTGGATCGGGACGAAAACCGATTCTTCGGATCGCATGATTCCGTTTCCTACCGCTCTCCTTTCGTTCTTTCCAGAAAGAGTCACAGGGCCATTATTCAAAGAAAACTCCGAGACGGTCGGAAAGCGTCTTCGCTACTGGATGCGGAAGCACGGAATCAGCTACAACACCGCGAAGAAAACCGGCGACAAGAGAAAAGTAGTTCATTCGCTTCGGCACCGCGTCAAACGGCTCTGCGACACTTATAGGATTGATAGAGATACGAGACATTGGCTTCTCGGCCATGAGAGGTCGGTTGATGATACCTATGGATTCCATCATCCCTTGAAGCCGATTCTTGAAGCTATCGATACATTCGAGGTTTTGACGAGAGCGCCTACGGCTTAAATTAAATGTGTAGCAAACTTAGGCCAGAATTCTAGTTCACCATTTTCATGATTATTGCTGTGAACTATTGCTATTGAATATTTATTTCTGCTCTGAAGTATTGCAGCCAAGTTTTGCGTTCCATAATGGATATTACACGAACTAAAAGAGCCCGCGACTCTCGTTTTATCACGATCATCAGCGGGCATATAGGGTGATTCACCTAGCACATATATGTGGCTGAGGCAATGGACCTGTATGCAGGGATTATGGGTATTAGGAACTAGCTTGCGCCCTTGGTGTCGAGTTCGAAATGGATCAGGTCATAGCCGAATTCAAATCCGCCACTAACCCGATTGATGACACCGGCCTTCGCGAGCAAATCCAAATCCGCATGTACATTCTTGATGTCGCGCCCCACGGCTCGGGCCACATCGCGAACTGTCATCGCACCCTGGCCAGCCATCGTCCGCACGATCTCAAGACGCTTGGGAGCGAGCGTCCGATGCATCGCCTCCCACGATCCGAATGCAAGGGTGTCCTCGCCCTTCGCGACCACAGAGCCGAGTTCCGCGCTTTTCCACGCTTCAGCGGCTCGGGAGAGCGTGTCAGTCATGCTCTCAATTCGAACTTTAAGGGTTGTCATCGAACCATCTCCCCACGTCTCTTGCGAAATCAGCTAGCGCCCGTAGGGCTTAAATGCGAAGCTTCGCCAGTCTGCGATACTCGCAGAGCATGCAATTGATCGACACCATTGAATTCATATGGCAACTGAAGTACCAAAACTTAGGGAAAAATATAGCAAACAGATAAAGAAAAAGAAGCGAAAGCGAAAAAACGACCAGCAAGTGTCAAGCCTTTTCTAGCCCCCCGGTGGGCCTGTTTAGGGGTATGGTAAACAAGGCCGCTGCCTTCGCGCGGCTTTTTCTCTATTTTATTTTTTCGGGGACGTGATCAGCGCCAGGGGCGCTTCGTTATCAATATTCATAGTTCAAATTTAATACATGAACTAATCATTTTCAACAAACAACGGATTATGATGAAGGCAAAGAAAAAACTCACTACTTCACTACTCACTACTTCTGGTTTTTTACCCCCTCCATTTTCTCTTTTTTCTATCTTTTATTTTTAAGAAGTAGTGAAGTAGTGAAGTAGTGAGAGAGAAATACAGAGGGAAAATCAATGAATTCGGCTCTTTTTTCACTACATGAAACTTTTCACTACTTGGGTGTTGAATAAGAAAACCGGCAAAAGCCGGTTTTCACTACGTTGGAAATTATCTAACAATACTTAGACGACTATCTCTTTTCTCTTCAACCCCATCAGAGGCGTTGATGTCGGGATGGAAGATTAGGACATATCTATATGGCTTCCATTTGCCAGTAGCTACGTTTTTCCTACTAGTACTCTTGCCGTATGCGAATCCGTATTCTTCCATTGTTTTTTTGAAAACTGACACATCCGGCATTTTCCCGTGATAACCGCCGTCCTTGAACCATTCTTTATATCTGTAATACACTTGGCTCCAGTTATCCGCTTCTCCTGATGGCCAATAATCATGAATATCGTCGTCTTCAAACCAAGTTTTAATTGTGTCTTGGCTTAGTTGCTTGAGTTCAAGCCGTTTCTCTGTTTCAAGAGTTGTATTGATGAATTTGAGATCAATATCTATTGAATTAAGGAGTGCTGCAAAACAAGATGCGAGATTCGGGTTTTTGAATTCTCTGGTTTCGAGATCAAAAAGTCCCCTTGTTCGCGCTGCCCATAGGTGTTGATCCGCGCCCTTTACCGTTTCAATAAAAGTATTTCTGCGGTCATGCTCCTCAACATTGACTGGCCTTTTGTCATTGCAAGTAAAAATATGCCCGGCAGTTGCGGGGTGTTCAACAGGCGTCTTGTTTCGGCTCGCGACTTGAATCGTTTCATTGCCTGTCCATTTCTTGATCATTGAATTGAAGGCATGCCAGCCATCAGGACACTTAAATTCGTCCCATTCAAGTAACTCGTGCCCCATCAACGTATCATCCCAACCGCGTTTTATGTCCTCTTGTTTTGCGCGGCCTACGGCATTACCGCCTAGAATTTTTGCCATAACTGTGACGAGAGTTCCCTTCCCGATTCCACCCTTTGTGCCTAGCAGCCAAAGATTGGTGCCAGTCGCATATCCTGGACGTTGATAACGGCAAGCAAGCCAGTGCATGACCCATCGGAATTTGGTTGGGGCATCGCTGTTGATTTCATCTATCATTGCGACAAGATCAATTTCATCGGGTTCTGCACAAAGGCCGTTTCTGATGATCTTAAGCCATTCTTCTATGTCTGGAATGTGATCCGTGTCGCCAGTCAATCGCTTGTCCTGGTATGTATTAAGGCGCAATTCATCATTGAAAACAACGAAAGGCGATGCTCCTGGTATGTATGTGACACAAGAAAAAGTCACCTTATACTTTGAAAGGAATTCCTTAATATCATTCTCGCCAACGTGTATTTGTATGTTGTTCCAAGCTGTTTTGCCGGAATAGAACTGAAATAAAGCACTAAATGCGTTGCTCCTTTGCATTTGTTGCCATTTCATATTTTTTCTATTATACACATAGAAATAGTCTTTGACTGCTACGCAATGATGCGCTAAATAATCGTATATGGCTTCTCTCGGATCGATTGTTTTATACCAAGGTTGATCATGGAAGTCATAATCGCTATAGACTGATTTTTTAATTCCGTATTTTGTTTTTAAATCTGATAACATAACAAATGTAGGTCCTTTTAATAGTTTGAGTTATTACTAGATTCGACGAAGTGTAATGCTCTGTTCGCTTCGTCGAATATTTTTTTACCCCAACGATCTTTCGCTGTTTTTATGTCAGATAGATCGTCGAGTTGCTTAGCGAAATGAACTAGATCATTCGCGCTAATTTCTATATTCAGGGCTTTCGCTCTTCCTGCCACAGAAACCATGAAAGTGTAGAGCCCCAAATAATGTTCGCCCTTGGGTAGGTTGAGATAGATTGTCACCGCCCCTTTGGGGATTACCGGGCTATCTCTGAGGGTCGTTCCCGACTTAAGCGGTTTCAAGCGGCCCCGGCGCTTCCCTTCGTGGCGCGCCAATGGCTCTTCAGGCACTCTCAGAGCGCCCGAGGGCGGCTTCAGAGCCTCTTCCTCGGGTTGATAGCTCCCGAGGACTTCAGCCACGTCCAAGGGCTTCCCGTCGATTTTATAGAGGAAGCAATCGTGTGGCGTGTCATTGCCCCATTCGCCATTGTTCCAGCCGCACGGGAGCCAATCGGACGGGGCGCCGTAAATCCGTGACAGGTCTTTGCAGGCGGTATCTGGGCCAAGAGACCATAGCGATTGAACTATGGCATCCCACACGAGACGGATTTCCGCCGGTTCCAGTTCCAAACTCGTTGGAATCACAACGCGAAAGCGATGCGCCTCTGGTGCGCTCTTTGTGGTTGCATAGATCAGGTAATTGAGGCCGCGCTCTTCCAGTTCTCTTGCGGCTTCCTCCGCCGTGGCCCGCAGGAGCCCCTGATTATCAATGTCTAGTGCGACCCATGCACCCCATCCGATCACATTATCATTGCCGCGCGTGGCGCGTGGCCCGTAAAGAGCCGGTGAAATGGAAGGCGTTTCCTTGGTTTTAACGAAATTGTTCGCCAACCTTGGCTCGCGCAATTCAGCCATGTTGGCGACGAAGTCGGACCACTCCTTAGCGCAATGCATGACTGGATGTCTGTCTTGATAGTTCTTGAATGACGAATAGCGAATCATAAAGAAAAACCCCCTCTGTGGTTACGACACAGAGAGGGTTTTAAGAACCGGAAAGCCCATTTGGCCCCCCGGCTATTCTTGAAACTCGTGACTACCTGTCGTAACCCCGGTGTCTATACATATTTAGCCAGATGGCGGGTCGCATTTCAATATTATTCACATTATCGGGTGTGTCATTATGCCGCATGGGGGGTGCGAGGTTGTCTAACCCCGTCTAAATGCCCCGTATAAGTCATTGATTTTCCCTTCTTATCCGTCTCTTCCTGCCGGGCCCACCACGCTGGATGTTTCCCCGGAAGCGAGGCCGTTGCCGGCGCCTTCGCAATCAGCCAATCAAAACTCTTGCTCGCAGGGGGTGTCCACATAAGCCTCCACGGCGCGCATGAAATGGCTCCGGACGCTCCTGATCAGCGCCAGGAACCGCCGAGGCGAACCCCTGATCCACATATGACACCAAAGGATAAGGGAAGTGAACATTGTCCTAAACTACAACCGTAGCTATGCAAAACTGACCTAGAAGGCCACAATGTCTGATAGGCATGGGCGGGGCGGTCAATGCCAATTACCGAGAGAACACGTGCTAGGCCCTCAGCCAGCATCACGACACCGGGCCTCAGCCGCCACCTGGTATTCTTTTTTCCTGCCCGAGATCCGGGCCAGACGGGCAATAAGCCTGACACGGAAGCTGGAACGCCGGCTGCCGGAACCAGCTCATCATCCGCGCCCGCGGCTGATCCGTTGGATGTGTCACCCGTGTACGATTTGATCAAGCAGTACGTGAAATCGCTTTTTGACATTGTGGAGAAAGGCAAACCCGAATACTCTAAGAATCGCAGAAATACTCTCAAGAATTTAAAAGCAGCCTTAAAGCAGAGGACAAATTTCGGACTCAACTGTGGTCGTTTTCTTGGATTGCGCGTCAGGGCGATCATCGTCCTTTATGCCGAGCATTTTACCGTAACGTTCCTTGTCGACAATGATCATTCCAGCGAAGAGCCATCCGCGTTCCCGTCTCGGGCTATAGAATCAATCAAAGATCTCGCTAATTACCTAATCACAGCTCTGGCTCGCAAGCAGCCGGGGCCCGCCCGTCCAAATTCAATCGAACTCAGCTCTTCGTACTCCTTTACCGAGGTGCCAGAGAATAACCGAAATGAGGCTTACCTCAACGACATAATCTATAGGGAATTTTGGGTCGCATTTGATGCGACGTTCAGAAATAATGACTCTATCGTATCTATCGGAGACCGTGCGCTCCAAAGCGACATTCGCGGTCTCCTGCTGACCGCGCCTGGATCGTGTGGATCACTTCCCGATCCGAATATATTCGCTGAAATTCAACGTTCGACACCACCTGTTGTTGCTTCAACAGTTTACAAACCAAGGATGCCGTCTATTAAGTCTTATCTTAGAAGAGAGAATCTGTTTTTTTCTGAGACTCTCGGAGTTGGTAAATCTTATCATTTCATTACACGAGAGCAGCCTCAAATGCAGTGGGATTCAAATCATGTCCTCTGCTTTGTTAATGATGAAACATGTCTATATGGTTCATGTTTATCTTATCAAGACAAAACTGAGGACATGATTTATGATAAGAGCTACGATTACATACGATATTTTATTATTAGCGACGGGAGTAACGACCAAACACTCGGGCGTCTCGTTCGGCGCATGCATGTGTTGGCCGAGCTACGCATTATGGCCCTCATCGAGCGAGCCCGAATTACCGGGCTGAACGATTCAATCCGTACGATTGGTAACGCCCTATCGGAAATCATCGACAACATGACTGGCCGCTATATTAATGGAGTAAAGCAGCCTGAAACACTGGATGTTGGGCGCTTAAGCGCGATAGTCGACGCCTACAACGATCTTGGCAAGCAACGAACTTTCCAGGACGCCACGCGCATAAATGATAAGGACAAGCACAAAGTTGTGCTTGTGGGGAAAAAGCCAATTTCTTATGAGCGTTGTTTCGGCGGGCTCGTTTATCGACTGAATCGCTCCAAGTACTATTATGATTCATTCACAGAGCGGTTGGGTGACTTGCGTCTAAAGGATGTCAAAAGCGCTCAATCCTACGACCGCTTTGTGCTGCGGAACTACGATCAGCAGATACGGTCTATCGAATCGATCCGGGATCGTTATACTTTGTTGGGAAGCCGAATTGATCGAGCCGTCACGCTTGCGCATGGACTTCAGCAGCGGAAATTTGCCCAATACGCAGCTTTCTTGGCAATTCTTATTGCGTCGATACCGACTTTCACGGCAATCAATGTCATGGTCGCAAATATTTTTCCCTCACCGGCATGTCGCGGGGCAATTATAGCTTTCGCAATTATTGCTTTAGTGGCTGGAGTATCTCTTGCAAACGATAGCTTTATCGAATTTTTGAAGAGACGTGGACTCTACGTGCTGCTTACTCCGGACGTGGCTAGAAAACAACCAATCTTGCAAAGATTACGCGCCTTTGTGTTGAGGAATGCCGGTTCTGCCCCTCGCCCTGGTGGGCAGCGAAGTCCGGAAAAGACGGATTGAACTTTGGGCCAGCTCTCAGCTTGGCGTAGGCGGGTCATTGTGCATCGATTTGAGATATTTTTGTACTTCTTTTTCTTCTCCAAAAGTCTTTCTGATTGCATAATAATAGAGTGTGCAAACAATCAGGAATGTCGGCGGGCCAAACCAAGTGTAGCCTAAATCTGGCGCGCTCTCCGCAAAAGCAGGATAGCCAATAGCTACAACCAACAGAGCGCATCCTGCTTTTTTGAATTGCCTATATACATTTGGGTAAGCTGCGTCTGCTGCGAGTAGTGCGTCTGCGGCTTTCTTAAAAAGAATCGATATCGAGAACATGGCCTCGCCGTCGATAAAACATAGTCATTAATTGTCATTTATAGTTTCTAACATATTTACATCGTGTCAATGTAATTTTGCGTGGTTATTTTCTGGTGAATTACAATTCATGTCTAGCTTATGCCGCTGGTGAACTGTCAGACGAACTGCTCAAAGCCGTCGATAGGGCTGCATTTGCTCGAACAGCTTATGAATTTCTGTGGATGGAGCCGGGAATATCGACCGAAACCGCATCACGAAGTTCGGAACGTGCGGAGTTGGGTCTGCCATTTTCTTCCCTTCTCGCGGCCGATTTGCGGAATGGATCGATCCCAGCGTTTGGAGCCCATGATGTCGAGCGGTGACGAAGTCATCGGGGGTTATGCATTGACGAGGCGGTTGATGGCGGCTTCAAGGTCAGCGACGGAGTGGAAGACGCCCTGCCGAGCCTGCGCCGATTAGGCTTGGCAGGCGGCGTCGAGCCGAAAGCAGGATGTGGGATGAAGTGGAAGCTCCAGCGCGAGTGACGGTCTGGAACGACATGAATGGCCTTGCCCTGCGGCACCTCGCGCTCAATGCGGTTCAGGGGGCGGATGAACTCCGACGGCGGCTCAATCCACTCAGCGCAGCCGGGGACCTAGCCTGCGCGTCATACGGGAATAGATAAAGGCTCTAGGATGGGAACGGTTGGAGTTATTTTGCCGGCATTTCGTCAGCCGAATCTCTTAACTGAGGCGATTCTCGACGTTATTCGTCAGAAGACATCGTTCGAACTTAAGTTTTTTGTGGTCGACGATGCTTGCGACTTCGATGAAACGCAACGAATTTCTCAGAGCCTCGGCCTGATCGACCCTCGAATCCTCATCTGCTCCCGGCGTTCGAACGGCGGGCTTTCCGCCAATAGAAATACGGGCATTGCGTATGCTCTGGCGACGTGCCCCGACTTGGAGGCGATCACCTTCCTCGACGCCGACGATCGTCTCGACCAGGGAACGCTGCAATGGTTTTACGACCGGCTCCGCAGCGCGCCGGAGCCTGCGCCCGGCAAGAAAGTGGGGTGGGTCTATACCGATCCCTACCAGTTCGGCGGGATCTTCAGCTATCTCCAGAAGCCCGACGAATATTCGCCCCTCTGGCATCTCCTCGCCAATTCGAACAGTGCGACGTCGCTCGTTTCGATCGAAATGCTGCGGGCCGGCTGTCGTTTCGACGAAGGGATGCGTCGCGGCAGCGAGGATTGGGATTTCTGGCTCCAGGGGATCAGGAACGATTTTTACGGATTGTTCGTCAGGCCGCCGACATTTCGCTATCGGCGACGCCCCGAGAGCATGACCTCCGACGCAAAGCTATATAATCTGGGAATCCGCGCATATGTGGCGGAGCGAAACGCCGATCTCTATTCGGAATCCTATATTCAGAAGGTCGCCGCCCACGATGCCCTGCGCTATGCGTGGTTTGACGCCGCGGATCCGGGAAATCCGCAACTGCTGTATTTCTTGAACAAGACCGGCCGCTGGGGCTCGGGCTTCGATGCTTTCCTCAGGGCCTCGGCGCCGGACAGGCGCAACGAAGTCACTTTTTCTCCGACCATCATCGTTGTCGAAAGCAAGGAGAACGGGCGGTCGGCGATCTCGCCATTCATCCGCGACGACATTTTCGCCATGGCCGAGCGTGCAATGGCCGGGCACCCCGTCGTCACGGTCCGCTGCGATGCGGCGGACCAGCAGGCGTATTCGGTGGAGACGACGCGGAAGCTTCGTCTCTCCGCGTTGCTGCGGGAAAAAAGCGGCGTCGCGATGATCTTCATGCGCGCCGAAACATTCGTTTCGATCGGCGGCCGGCCCGATCACGAGGGGGAGATCGAATTGCTGGAAATTTCGATCGCTCCGGGAATGATTGGTCAGCCCCGGGAGGGGCGCGCCTGCGAGATCGAGCTCGCCCACATCATCGACCGGGCGAGCGATGCCGGCCTCCATAGGAAGTTTGCGTTCCAGTACCATCCGAAATGGGTGCCGCTCGGCGTCGCCTCGTCGAAGGTCGTCAATTTCCTGTGCGATGCGGATGTGCTGCCCGCATCCTGCGTCGATGGCGACCATGCCGTCCTGGCACTCGATCCGCGCCTTCTCGAAGCGCCGTTGCAGCGTGCTCAACTGGAGGCCCTGGCGTCCAAGATCCGAGAGCATGCATCGCTGACGATCGTCGCGCGGACGGATTACGTCGCCGCCGCCGCCATCGCCGATCTCGAGCGTCTGGGCGACAGGCTGATGACCTTCCCTCCCGCCCTGATCGGATCGGAAGCTCCGTTGACCCACTATATGGGTGCTCCGATCAATATCAGGATGGTGGAGGGAAACGATCGCGCCGTTGCGGGCGCGATGCTCGGCGCGAAGCTGTTCGTGATCGCGGGTTTCCCGGAGATGTTCGGCAATGCCTTCATGCGGCGCAAGAAGGGCGCGAAAGTGTGGGCCCTGAATCTCGGCGAGGACGATCCGGTCGACGGGCGAGGATTGCGCAGGTCTCTCCTGGGCCACGCCGTCGCCTACGAGCATGCGCTGGACATGTACTTCGTTCCCGACGGGCGGGCGCAGGCGCGGGCCGCCGGTCAGGGCATGCCGCGAGACAAGCTTGCCTTGCTGGCTGACAGCGTGGCGCATGTGGATTGCGCTTTCGCGGACGACGAGGCGCGCTCATGAGCCCGGCGGTCGCCGTCATTTGCCCGAGCGCGCTTGATTTCAGGCTCGCTCCCGGAGAGCTTTTCGCATGACTTTCCGTGAAATCTCCACCGAAGGCCGAATCTGGGCGGATTCGGTCTTCCTCAACGCCGTTGCCCGGCCCGGCGTGATCTTCCTGGTCCCGGGGGAGGGTGACCTTCCCAGGCTCCCCTGGAGCGGAGTCCATACGAGCGTGCACCGGATTCGAGTCGGCGACGACGGCGAAGTGCTCATCGGCGAGCCGAATGCGGACCGCGCCTGCTGGGTCGAGTTGGGTATAAAGCCTGTCGGCAAAGTCTTTCTGGTGGGCTGGGAGGGGCCCCTCCTCGCCTCGCTGGCGGCGCTCGGCGCGGAAGCCGTTTCGGGCGACGCGGTCGAGTTGATGCGCGCGCAGGCCGAGGGGTACGAGGCGTCTGTTTCACAGATATCAAGGAAGAATGCCGAACTCTTCTCGGAGGTCTATGCGCTTCGTCTGGCGGTGGAGGAAGCGCAGATCGCCCAGTTCGAAATGCAGGAGGCTTTCCGCAGGCGCGGCTCGCTGATACCCTGGATCGAAGCCACGTTCCCTCCCAACAGCGGTGCCGTCGTGATTGGCGAGGCGCCGGTTGAGATCGAGCAGGTATTGGCCGTCAATCCGATTGGCCTTGCCGGCTTCGATATCTACATGGATTGGCCGCCTTGCGAGGCTGATATCGATCTCGTCGCGCGCCTGTTCGTGCTGGATAGCGGCGCCCAGGTCGGCGAATGGAAGAGCAATCTGCTCGGGGTCGGCGGATGGCTGCACTTCCGGCTGGGCAAGGCGCTGGGCGATATCGGCATTGGACTTGTTCTGAGGCTCTCGGCGGAAGCGTCCGAGGACGGCGCGGGATGCGCCAGGATCGGGATATCGAGCCTGTCGGATGTCTTCGGCGCGGAAGCGCGCAGGAACGGCGAGGTCATGGCGGGACAAGCGCTTTCCTACCGCCTGTGGAAAGCGCCGGCAGGCACGATGCTTCCGCACATCCGCAACCAATCCGCCTTCGCGCTGGCGAAAACGGCGACGCCGATGGCTTTTGCCGTCTCCCTGAACTGGAAGCTGCTGCCCCAGGCTCGCCTTCTGGAGCCGTTCCGCCAGGTGGACGCCGCGCAGCCCGGCATGTTCAGCAGCGGTGACCACTTCGTTCAGGTTCATCCCATCGGCGGCGCCATATCGCTCGTTCGCATTCCGCGTGCGTTCGAACCGACAATCCGCGAAATTGCGGCTGAGGTCGGCGTCGATAATCCGGAAGGACCCTTTGTGCAGTTCGCGCTGGCGATTGTGCCGTCCGATTCGCCCGACGAGGCGGTCGAGGCGTTCGACGAGCGAGGCTTTGTCGCTTTTTCCGGTTGGACGACTGCCGGCGCGGCCGTGAGGTCGGCGGTCTCGGTGAGCGTCCCGGCCCATTTGTCCGGCTTCCATGACCTGGTTCTGGCGACGCGGGTGCCCGACGGTGGCTCGACCGATTTTGGCTGGGCGCGCTTCTTCCACTTCCGGGGGATCTGGCATCCGGAACATTCGTTCCCCATTCAATTCAATCCGCCGGCTGATTTTGAGCCGCTCAAGTTGCTGCGCGACGAACTATGCACGCGGCGCGCGCGCTTCCACGATACGAAAATGCCCCTCGTGACCGTTGTCAGTTGCGTGCATCGTCCCGAGGATATTCCCAATCTCATCCGGCAATTGTTGAGGCAGAACTACCCGCATATCGAAAATCTCGTGGCGCTGAACGGTCCGGATGTTTCGTCCGCCGATCGCGAGCGTCTGGAGCTGCTGTTGCCTCGGGCAAAGGTCTGGATCGACGAAGGCCGCAATCTGCCGGCCGTGCTGAATAGTTGCGTGAAGAAGGCGGGGGGAGAGCTGTTCTTCAAGATCGACGCGGACGATGTTTATGGGGACGAGTTCGTCTCGGATCTCGTGCGCGAGGCGCAGATCACTCAGGCTGCCATCGTCGGCAAATCATGCTTCGGCGTCTGGTTTTCCGACGAGGGTCGCATCTCGCTCCACCGCTCCCATCCCCATCACCAGTATGTTCCGCAGATTGCGGGTGGGACGATGTGCATCCGCACCGAGTTGTTGCGCAAAATCCCCTTTGACGAGACCTACAAAGCCGGATCCGACTACAAATTGCAGCTCGATTTCGCCGAGAGAGGGCATCGCATCTGGTCGGCCGATCCTTTCAACTATCTGCATATCCGTTTGTCGGACGAGGAGCGGCATACCTGGAAAGGGACCCCGCGCGACTATAAAAGATGGCCGAATTTTCGGGCCTATGGTTTGAAGGATCGGTGGCTGTTTTTTGTATGATCCAACGATGAGGAGGCCGAAAAGAAGCGCCGGGATGGCTGTCATTCGCATCGAATGCGGATGAACGCTGGAAATGAACGGTTCCGGGGACGCGCGCTTCTGGCTGGCGAGGTCACAGTGCGCAAGGCTCGTTTCAGCTCTCGCCCCGAAATTCTTGCGTTCTATCTTTTGTGATGTTTTGTCAGGGAGCTTTTTGTTTGTCCCTGATGCAGAGCATTGTGACGGCTGGTCCGTTGGGATGGGCGCGGTCGACGTTCATGATGCGGGGGGTGAAGCCGGCGGCCCTGAAGGAGGCCTCGAGGTCGGGCAGCGGCATCCAGGACGAGAGAAACTGGTTTCCGCCCAGGAACTTGTCGTTGTCGATCTCCACGTAATGGCGCTGGTAATAGGTGAGCGAGAGCGCTCCCTTGTCCACGCGGACCGGCTGCCTTTGCCCGTCGGGCGTGAGCAGCCCGACGGCGGGATCGAAGAAATGCGTCCATACATAGACGTAGTCCGTGAGCGTGCAGGCATGCCTGATGAACTCGAACGGATCGGCCAAGTGGTACAGGACCCCGCAGCAGAAGACCAGGTCGTAGCGGTCGCTCGTGTCGCGGACGTAGAGCTGGGCGTCGCCCAGGAGGAACCGGGTCGCCTTCAGCCCGGCGATTTCCTTGACGATCAGACATTTCAGGTAGGCGTCGGAATTCGACTCGATCGACAGGATCTCGGCCGCCCCGAGCTGCTCGAGCTGGAAGCTGTGAGCCGCCTCGAGAGGCCCGATCTCCAGGATCCGCGCTCCCGCGACGGATCGCCCGAGCTTGTTGAGTTCCGCCTCCAGCTCCACCGGCCGCCGGTCCACGCGGAACAGGGGCGCGGACCCGCTCGCCAGGGCGGGATCCAGCTCGCGCAGGTCGCAGGCCCATTTTCCCTGGAACAGCGCCACGGCGTTTTTCGCCGCGGGCCGTTCCTGCACCAGCCTCGCCGGCGGCGTCCGCCCAGCCTCGGGCGCGGGAGAGGTCAACGGAATGGCCATCAGAGCGAGGCTCCTATCGTCCGGCCTTCGACGCTGCAGGCCAGCATGCGAACGTATCTGTCGACCTCGCTCAACGCGAGGCCGTGCGCGGTGCAGTAGCGTTTCTCCCGCGCGACGATCGCCTCGATCTCGGAGGGAGACAATTTGCCGGGATGCAGGCGAATGCCGAAATGCCGGGCGAACAGCATGCCTTCGCTGATCCCGACCTTCACCTGCTCGGCGGGGGGAAGATCGTGGGAATGGAAGACGACCGCATCGTGGGAATAGATTTTCGAGAAGCCTGCCCTGAGGATCTCGGAGGCCCATATCTGGTCCTCGCCCCACTCGACCTCCGGGTAGGGGATCAGCTTCCAGACCTCGCGCCGCAGCGCGGAATTGTTGTCCGAATAGAACGTCATGGCCATGCGCCAATCCGGGCTGCCGGGCCGGTGGAAGGACGGCAAGCCGCGCTCCAGGCTGAAGACGGGGCCGAGATCCTCGAACCTGCCGAACATGACCTCCAGGTCGCGGGAGACGAGCTTGCTGTGATCCGGGTAGCCCCTGTGGCGGCCGAAGACCGCGCCGGACAGAGGGTCCTTTTCGAACGCGTCCACGAGGTTTTGAAGCCAGCGGTCATCCGCCGGCAGGGCATCCTGGGTGGTCATCGCGACGAAGTCGCCCTCGGTGAGCGAGATGCCCAGGTTCCGGGTGCGTCCGTGCTGGAATTCCGCCTTGGGAATGACGTGCAGCCGGACCGGGCCCCCGAAATCGGCGGCGAATTGAGCGGTGCCGTCGGTGGAAGAGCTGTCGATCACCAGGATGTCGTAGGGGAAATCGCAGCGCTGCCGGCCGATCGCGCGCAGAACCCGGTGGAACACCTCGCCGCCGTTATAGGTCGGGATCACGACGGAGGCCCGCCTGGGCCGGGGAAGCGCGGCCGCGACGGCCTGCGGCCTCGCGGGACGGAAGCCCAGCTCCTCCAGTCTCTCGACGACGGCGCTCTCGACGACGGCGGCGCTGCGGGCCCAGTCGAGGCCGCCGACGAAGTCGAGCGCCTCCTCCGATTGCCGGCGCCGCGCGTCCTCGTCGTCGAGGCACCGCTCGATGGCATCCGCCACCGACAAGGGACCGGGGCCCGCGAACGTGACCGTGCCTTCCGGGAAGGCCGCCCGGGCACTCTGCGAATCGATCTCCACCACGGCGAGCCCGCATGCCATCATCTCGAGCGGCACGAGGGAGTAGTTCGTCGTGGAGAACGACACGCCCAGCGTGGAGGAGCGGTAGAGTGCCGCGAGTTCGGCGGGCGTCAGGATTCCGCAATCCTCGAAAGGGAAGCTCCAATCTCGTGACTGAGGCTCTTCGCCGAAACATTGAACGACGAAGTCGGAGCGCCGGCGGGCCAGTTCCTCGAACGCGGCGATGCCGATCCTGACGGCCCGGCGCGGCGTCGAGGCGCGGCAATAGAAGACGATCCGGTGGACGGCCTGGCCGGAGGGATCGGGCCTCTGAATCCCGGCCGGGAAATAAACCTCCCGGTCCGCGCACAGGTCCCACTTGCGGGCCCACATGCCGTAGTCCCGGGCCTTGTCCAGAAGCCAGCTTCCCGCGCACAAAGCGGAAAATCCAAGCTTGTAGGTCATCTCGGCGATCAGGTAGTTCTCGCCCATCGGATGGAAGAGCGGCTCGAAATCCTGGATGAAGTAGAACCTTTCCTTGAAGTTGGCGGCGACGGAAGCCGGGAATGCCGTCCAGCAATCGGTGGCGATGACCACGTCGCCGGAAAGCTGCCTGACATCGTCGGGAAGGTAGCGAAGGGCGACCCGCTCGCCCATGGGCCGGAAATGCTCGCTGACGGCCTGGAGCGCTTCGCGCGGGGTCCGGTCGAACAGCGGATTCTGGATCCAGATGGTCTGGCGGTGTCCGCGGCGCTCCAGGCCCTGGACGATGCGGAAGATCGTCATATGCCCCCCGAGCCCGGGGACGAAATCGGGGATGATCCAGTGAATCTCCATCGCAGCCGGGTTGAAGGCGCGCGAGGACGGATCGAGTGGCTGCGGCCGGTTGTTGGCGATGGCCGGCTCGTCCCGGCGCCAGCGCGTGCCGACGCTGTCGCGCTCGTCGCTCCGCCCATAGGGCGTCTCGACCTCGAGCGGCGGCGGCGGCTCGCGCAGATCGAAGGTCGAGGCGTGAAATCCGGCGGCGGCCGCCCTCGTCGGGAAGACGCGCTCGCGCACCTGGGGAAACGTGCCCTCGACCTGCCCCCGCTCGGCTTCGAAATCCTCCTCGCCGAGGCCGGCATCGACGAGCCGCTCGAAAGCGCTCGTGCGGAACCAGGCCATGGAGCCGGCCGCGAACTGGGGATGTTCCGGGAGGGCTGTGCGGTCGTAGCCGAGCCGGGAGAGGAACGCCCGCGCGCGCCGTTCATTCCCTCCCCAGTTCACGAACGGCTTGATGTCCGGGAAGTTGTCGCAGAACAGCAGGCCGCACGCCGCATTCGCCTCCAGGTAATCGACGGAGCGCTCGACCAGCTCGGGCGTTCCGAACATGTGCCGCAGGTTCCATTGCAGCCAGCGATCGCCGAAGGACGTATGGGGACTGCGCTTGGAATGAAGGTGGCAGACATAATCGTGGCTTTTCCAGATGTCGCCGAAGGCCACGAGCAGCGGGGCGAGATCCCGCCCCCTGTTGGGGACCACCCGCACCTCCGTCCGTTCCGCCGAATGCGGCAGCTTGGCGAGCCTGGCGAGGATGAAATCGCGATCCACGTCGCTGCACGTGGAAATATAGAGGGAATACTGGAACTCGATATTCCTGAGATAAGCCAGGAACACATCCACCATCTCAGGGTAGAACAGGTGAAGCTGGACCGCGATCCGGGGCTCGCGCGCGCGGCGCGGAATCTCGACGGCGTCGAGCGTGACGGAGTTTGGCGGACGCGTGAGGAAGCCCTTCTTCTTGCCCTCGAGCGCGTAATGCTCTGCGCCCACCAGCGAGGAAGACCTCAATTCCGGCCGATATCGCCTGTAGTAGAAAAGGCCGTCGAACTCGGGAGACGGGCTGCGGTTCCCATGGCGCCCGGAATCGGCGTAATGGCCGAGGCTCGATCCCGCCTCGTCCCCGTAGACCAGCGAATAATATCTCGCATCGACATAGGGGGACAGGTCCACGAGGGGGGGCCGTTTTTTCGGCTCCTGCTTCGCCTCGCCCGGCGCCGCCTTCCGGCAGGCCCTCGGTGCGACGCGGGCCTCCCCGTTTCGTGTCGCGAGGAGCCAGTCGAGCAAAGGATTCTCGCCCCTTTCGCGAACCGCGGGGTTGTCCTCCGCATAGGCCTCGGCGTCGAAGCGCGCCGAGGGCGACCGCAATTCCCGGCCGCCATGCTCGAGATAATGAAAGAGAGGATTCTTACGGTACAGGCGCACGTCGGGGTATCTCGAAACATAGTAGTTCGAGTCGAACAGCCCGGATGCCTCGATCAGCGCATAGTGACGCCGCTGCTCCCTCGAGCGGACATACCTCACGATGCGCCGAAACATGGGCAAACCTCAACAGGCAGAATCAAAACTACCGAAAACGCTGCGCAGGCGATTCCGGCTCTGTAAGCGGCCGAAGCAGCGACTTCAACGACGGAGTCGGCAGGGGCGGCGGCGCGGGTCGCGTCTGATGGACGCGCTTTCAGCCCGCATCCGGGAGGCCGGCCTGTTCGACATCATCCGGTCCGGTGACGCGCGCAGCCGGACTTCACGGGGTCCGGCTGGACGTCGCCGAGCTGCCGGCAGGTTTCCGCGAACCCGTGCGCTCCCGCATTTTGCCTGTGCAGACACCCCTTAGGGAAGATGAAAATGGTGCTGCCAGAGAGGATTGAACTCTCGACCTCTCCCTTACCAACCATATAATCCTACATATGTGCCGCGCTGAACAGCGATATGCCGTGATACGAAAGACGGGTTGGCAACGCTGTAACTGACTGAGAAAACGTGGCTGTTGACCAATGTCGGGGCATGCTCGATAATGGGAGTTAACAGGCATTTAAGCCGCTGCCGGTCTGTTGCCAAGTCCATTTTTGTTGCCGATCTGACGCCGGAATCCCCGCCCCCGATGAGCCACGCCAAGGCGCCAAAGACCAAGCTGAAGCTGACGGACGCGGCTATCCGGGCGCTGTCCCTCCCCGAGGGACGGGCGGACATGCTTGTGTGGGATGCCATGGTGCCGGGCCTCGCGCTGCGGATCGGCCGGCAGCGTCGCGCCTGGACGTACGTGTTCCGGCCGCGGGGCGGGGGCGCTCCGCAGAAACTCGGGCTCGGGGCGTGGCCGGCCGTGACGGTCGCAGCCGCGCGACAGGCCGCGCAGATAGAGGCGGGCCGTGTGGCGCGCGGCGAAGACCCGGCGGCAGCCCTCAGAGAGGCGCGGCGCCGGGAAGTCGCGACAGTAGCCTCCGTTCTGGACAGTTACGAAACCAGCCTGGAGAGACGTGCCTACGCCAACCTGAAGACGGTCATGAGCACGCTCCGGCGCGGCCTCGCGCATCATCTGTCCCGGGACGTTGCGTCTCTGAAGCGGGTCGAGCTGGTAGGGCTGTTCGATCGGCTCGAAAAGGCCGGCAAGCCGGGTGCCTCGGCGGACCTGCGCAAGCAGGTTCGGACCTTGCTCGAATGGACGACGAACCGCGGAACGACGCCGCACAATGTCCTTGCGGGCTTGCGGCGGGAGCGGGCGACAAAGGCGGAGCGTATCGCGGCGGAGGAGCGCGGCCGGGCCCTGACCGACGACGAGTTGGCAAAGCTGTGGAAGGTCGCGGCGCCTGAAACGGTCTTGGGCCGCTACATACGGGCGCTCGTGCTGACCGGCGCGCGCCGGGCAGAAATGGCCCGCCTGGAGTGGGCGATGGTCGGCGAGGACCGCCTGACGCTCCCGCCCTCCCATACGAAGCAGGGCCGGCCGCATGAGATCCCGCTGACCGGCGCCCTTCGGGCCGTGCTGGAGGGTTGCGAGCGTCGAAAGGGGCGCCCCGTCTTCGCCTCGCCGCTGACCGGCGACGAACTGAAGGGTTGGACCAAGTTTGTCGCCAAGCTCCGCGCGAACTCGGGCGTCACATTCACCCTGCACGACCTCCGGCGGACCATGCGGTCGGGCCTCACGAGCCTCGGCGTCGACCACGACACAGCCGAGCTGATGATCGGACACCAACGGGACGACCTTGTGCGGAGGTATGACAAGGCGGACCGCTGGCCGGCGAGGGTCGACGCGGCCGAGAGATGGGCGGTCCATGTCTTGGGGCTGGCCGAGCGAGATGTGGAACTGCCCGAGAAAGCGATCCCGCTGAATTCCCGGAAAGCCCGCCCTCCCAAAAAGGCCGCGCCGAAGGAGCGCAAGCGATGATCGA
>OEIU01001103.1_pt1 | contig 19467 bp, 18 predicted proteins | sample 1539221 | NCBI WGS metagenome assembly OEIU01 (sample SAMN03792071, study PRJEB22550) | activated sludge metagenome | feature: wastewater treatment plant; material: activated sludge; isolation source: Wastewater treatment plant of a petroleum refinery complex | place: Argentina: Zarate | collected...
GAGAAGTCTCAGGGATTGATGTCATAATCTTCTTCGAAGCCAGGGGGTCGCACGTTCGATCCGTGCCGGGCGCGCCATTGCTCGAGACCTGCCAAGACTTCGTCCGGACAGCGATGTTGCCGTGGGGGCTTTTCCGAAAACCAAGCTCAATCCGCCGCGCAGCGCGTCGCGCATGATCCCGCGCGAGGCGCTGCTGGCCCGTCTGACTGCGGCCAGACGGCAGCGCTGCGTCGTGCTGCATGGCCCGGCCGGAAGCGGCAAGTCCAGCACCCTGCTGGCGTTCCGGCGATCCCTGCTGTCGCTCGATTTCGATGTCGCCTGGCTGTCGCTGGCAGCCGAGGACGACGAGCCGATCCGGTTCTTCGATCTCCTGCTGGCCAGCATCGCGGTCGCCGATCCCGAGGCCGTGCTCGAGACCTCGCTGCTGGTCGGCGGAGACTGCGACGAATCGGCGATCGAGCGCTGGGCGCTGTCGCTGGCCGGTGAAATCGCCTCCCGCAGTCGGGATCTGACGCTGGTGATCGACGACCTGCATCTGGTCCGGGACCCCCGGATCCACGAGGCGCTGCGCTGGCTGCTCGAGTGCGCGCCGGGAAGCTTCCATCTGGCGATCGGCTCGCGCGACGCCCTGCCGGCCCAGCTCGGTGGGCGGCTGCGGTCGCGAGGCTGGCTGTCCGAGTTCGGCATGAGCGATCTGCGTTTCTCGTTCGCGGAGTCGGAGTCGTTCCTGCGCGGGCAGCTCGGCTCCATCGACGATCGTGACGTGCGCGTCCTGCATGATCTCGCCGACGGCTGGATCGCCGGGCTGCAGTTGCTGGCGGTCGATCATCGGCGCAGGCAGGGGGCGCCCGGCAGGCGCGTGCCGGTGCGCGATGCCGGAGCGTTCCGCGAGTACATCGAGCACGAGGTGCTCGTGCGGCTCCCGCCGGACAGCCTGGATCTGCTGACCCGCGCATCGATCTGCAGCCGCTTCTCCGCATCCTTGTGCGCGTCCCTGCTGCAACGGCCGCACCTTGCATCGCAGATGGCCATCCGGCTCGCGGATCTCGAGGACGAGAATCTCTTCGTCTCGGTGGTGGGCAACGATGGCCGCGAGACCTGGTACAGGATCCATCCGCTGCTGAGGGAGGTGCTGCTGGCCCGCGTCGGTACGTTGCCGGAGAACGAGCGGCGGGCATTGCACGCGATCGCCTGGCGCTGGTTCCATGCGGTCGGGCATGTCGAGGAGGCGGTGCGTCATGCGGTTGCGGCGGGCGAATCCGCGGCGGCGGCCGAGCTCGTCGAGGAACGCTCGCTGGAGCTGCTTACCGCGGGCGAGATCCGTACTCTCGCCGGTCTGATGCGGCGGCTGCCCGTGGAGCAGGTTCAGCACCGGGTGGGGCTGCGGCTCGCGAAGGCGCATCTGCAGCAGTTCGGGCGAGACCTCGAAGGGTGCGCGAACAGCATTCGCGAGATCGAGGCGATGGCCGGCGCGCTCGAGGAGCGGCGGCGTCATGAGCTGGTGCTTCTGCGTGCCGGCGTGCTGATGCAGCGTGACGACATCGACGGGCTCGCGGCGATGCTTCCCGAGCTGCAGCGGATTCCCGACGACGCCGGAGACTTCTGTGTCGGCTCGCGCGACAACGTGCTGGCGTTCCTGCACACCTTGCGCGGCGAATACGAGCTCGCCCGGCAGGCCGTGGAGCAGGGAGGACGCCGGTATCGGGCGCCCAGGAGCACCCTGGCCGGCCGGTGGGTGGAGGGAGTCGGATATGCCATCGAGGGTCGGCTCGCCAAGGCTGAAACCGTGCTGCGCGAGGTGCTCCGCGATGCCGAACGGCAGGGCGCCAGTTGCGTCGGTCTGGTGACCACCGCGGCAGGCATGCTCGCCGACGTCCTGTTCGGGTTGAACGAGGTCGACGGCGCGATCTCGCTGCTCCGGGGGCGGATCGATCTGCTCGACCGGCTGGCGATGCCGGATACCGTCCAGCGCGCGCACGCGGTGCTGGCAAGGGCGTACTGGGCCAACGGCCGCTGGGCCGATGCCCATGCCAGCCTCGATCAGCTCGAGGCCTATGCACAGCGCAGCGGGCTCGATCGTCCGCTGGCCTACCTGCTTGCGATGCGGGTGGACATGCACCTGCAGCGCGGCGAGATCGACCTCGCCGAAGCGGCCCTGGGCAAGGTTCGAACGCTGAGGGCGAGGTACGCCGCGGACGATACCCGTACCGCGCGGGCGACCCGCCAGAGCGGCGATGTCGCCGACGTCGACATCGCTTTGCACAGGGGCGATTTGGACAATGCCGCCGCCCGCCTGCAGACGATGATCGCCCAGTATCGGGCCGAGCGGCGCGGTCGCGCGATGGTGGCCATGCAGATGCGGCTGGCGCTCGCGGAGTTCGGGCGCGGACAGGAGAAGGCGGCTCGCGCGCAGCTCCTCGATGCGCTCGACACAGGACGCCGCCTCGGTGCCATTCGAGGGGTGGTGGACGTTTCGCCGCGGATGCCTTCGGTGATCGGCGCGTTGCTGAAGGGCGTGGACCTCGACGCGGTGCTCGCGTTCTATGTCCAGCGGCTGCTGAGCGCCAACGCGCAGACGGAGGGCCGTGCGGCACAGGAGGCTGGCGCGCGCGCTCCGCTCGGCGTGCTGAGCGATCGCGAGACCGAGGTGCTGCGCCTGCTGGGAGACGCGCTGCCCAACAAGAAGATCGCACAAAGCCTGGGTGTGTCGCCGGACACGGTGAAGTTCCACCTGAAGAACATCTACTGCAAGCTCGGCGTCAGCGGACGGGACCAGGCGGTCGCCCGCTATCGCGATCTGACGACGTAGGGGCCGGTCAGTGCAGGGCCGGTCCGCCGCTCGCCGCCACGACCCGGCCGGCCTACCCGAAAGGGGTGGCGGCGCACGGTCCGGCCGACCGTAAGCTGACAGGCATCGAAGCAGCAGGACGCCACGCCACATGGCGCGGTGATGCGCGAGCCGCTGCTGTGCCACGTCAACGGAGGAAGGAGCACTATGAGTCAGCTCTGCAAGGACCGCATCGTCGTCATCACCGGCGCGGGCCGGGGCATCGGGCGCGAGTACGCGCTGGAGTTCGCGCGCCAGGGCGCCAGCGTGGTCGTCAACGACCTGGGCTCCGCGGGCGACGGCACCGGGGCCGACAGTGGTCCCGCGCAGCAGGTCGTCGCGGAGATCCGCGCGGCGGGCGGCCGGGCGGTCGCCAATGCCGACGACGTGTCGGACTGGGACGGCGCGCAGCGCCTGATCCGGACGGCGATCGACACCTTCGGCGGCCTCGACGTGCTGGTGAACAACGCCGGCATCCTGCGTGACCGCACGCTGGTCAACATGAGCATCGACGAGTGGGACGCGGTCATCCGCGTCCACCTGCGCGGCACCTTCTGCCCGATGCGCCATGCGGCCGCCTGGTGGCGCGACGAGGCCAAGGCGGGGCGCCAGCGCGTCGCACGCGTGATCAACACGAGCTCTTCGTCGGGCCTGTTCGGCATCGTCGGCCAGACCAACTACGGTGCGGCCAAGGCGGGCATCGCCAACATGTCGATCGTGGCCTCACGCGAGCTGGAGCGCTACGGCGTCACCGTCAACGCGATCTATCCGACCGCGATGAGCCGCCTCACCGAAGACCTGTTCAAGCAGAGCGGCATGGCTGCCAAATCGGCCGAGGCGCAGGCCGCCGGTGGTTTCGACATGTTCGACGCTGCCAACGTGGCACCGCTGGTGGTATGGCTGGGCAGTGCCGAGTCGAGCGCGGTGACCGGCCGCCTGTTCGGCGTGCGCGGCGGCGCCATCACCGTGGCCGAGGGCTGGCGCGCCGGGCCGCGCATCGACAAGGGCGGGCGCTGGAAGGCGGAGGAGCTGGGGGCGCACATCCCGGCGCTGGTCGCCAGTGCCGCGCCCAACGCGCTGATCTCCGGCGAGATTCCGGCGAAGACGGAAGCCTGAGCGATGGCCACCGCCAAACCCCCTTCAGCCACGCCAGCGGCCACGCCAGCAGCAGGCAGGTCGGCGGACGCCAAGCCGGAGGCCGCCAAGCCGGAGGCCGCCAAACCGGCGGCGACCAGGCCGGCGGCAGCCAAGCCCGTCCCGGTTCCCGTCCCCGTCACACGCGCTTTCTGGGAGGGCACCGCTTGCGGCGAGCTGCGCCTGCAGTCGTGCGGCGCCTGCGGAGCGCAGGTGTTCTACGCGCGCCCGCGCTGCCCGGGATGCGGCGCCGACGCGCTCTCCTGGGTCCGCACCAGCGGCCGCGGCCGGCTCCATTCCTACGTGATCAGCCATATGGAGATGCCCGGCTGGGCCGGCGAAACGCCCTACGTGATCGCGATCGTCGAGCTGAAGGAAGGGCCGCGCATGATGTCCAGCCTCGTCGGCGTGCCGGCCGATCCCGCGCACCTGCAGCTCGACATGCCGCTCGAGGTCGTGTTCGAGAAACGCGGCGACATGACGCTGCCGATGTTCAAGCCTGCGGAGGCCGCGTGATGAGCAGGCGCGATCAGACGATCGCCATCGCCGGCGCCGCCGAGACCGAGCTCGGCGCGCTGCCGCATCTGTCCGAGATGGATCTGCGCATCGACGCCGCGCACCGTGCGCTCGCCGATGCCGGCCTGAGCCTGGGCGACGTCGACGGCATCACTAGCGCCGTCGATAGCCCGATCGACGTGGCCCATGCCCTGGGCGTCACGCCGTCCTGGTACGACGGCACCTCGGTGGGCGGCTGCTCGTTCATGGTCCACGTACGGCATGCCGCGGCCGCGATCCGCGCCGGGCTGTGCTCGACGGTGCTGGTGCTGCACGGCCAGTCGGGCCGCTCGCGGGTGGGCTGGACGCCGCGCACGGTGACGCCGTTCTCGATGCTCGGCCAGTTCGAGATGCCCTACGGCGCCGGCGCTCCGCCGATCACCTTCACGCTGCCGATGCTGCGCTACATGAAGGAAACCGGCACCACCCACGAGCAGCTTGCCGAAGTGGTGGTGGCCCAGAGCCACTGGGCACAGGGCAACCCGCGCGCCAGCCGCGGCAGGCTGCTGAGCGTGCAGGAGGTGATGACGGCGCCGATGATCGCCTATCCGTTCACCAAGCTCGAATGCTGCGTGGTGACCGACGGCGGCGGCGCGCTGGTGATCACCTCCGCCGATCGCGCCCGCGACCTGCGCACCGCGGACAGACCGGTCTATCTGCTCGGCTCGGGCGAGGCCTGCGACAGCCCGCTGGTGTCGCAGATGGAAAGCATGACGAGTTCCAAGGCATTCCGCCTGTCGAGCCGGCAGGCGTTCGCCGAGGCGGGGCTGACCCCGGCCGACATCGACCACCTGATGATCTACGACGCGTTCGCGCACCTGCCGCTGTACGGGCTGGCCGATCTCGGCTTCGTCGAGCACGGCAGCGCGGCCGGCTTCATCCAGGAGGGCCACACCCGCCCGGGCGGAAAGCTGCCGCTGAACACCAACGGCGGCGGCATCCTGTACACGCACACCGGCATGTACGGCATGTTCGCGATCCTCGAGGCGGTTCGCCAGTTGCGCGGCGAGGCGTTCCGCCAGGTGGAGAACATCCGTACCAGCTTCGTGCAGGGCGTGGGCGGGATGTTCACCGCGGCATCGGCGCTGGTGCTGTCCAACCAGCGTTCCTGAATCGTGGGGCAGCGATGAACTTCGACTTCTCCGACGAGATGCACATGCTGCGCGATCAGGCGCGCCGGATGCTCGAGGCGCAGTGCCCGCCGGCAACCGTGAGGAACTGCCTGGAAGGCGGCGAGCCGTTCGATCGCAAGCTCTGGCAGGAGATCGCGCGGATGGGGTGGACGGGTGCCGCGATTCCGGAGGAGTACGGCGGGGCGGGGCTCGGCTGCGAAGGATTGTGCGTGTTGGCGGAGGAACTGGGCCGGGTGCTGGCGCCGGTGCCCTTTGCTTCGTCGGTCTACCTGGCCGCCGAAGCGCTGCTGCGCCATGGCGACGACGGGCAGAAGTCCGTATGGTTGCCCAGGCTCGCCCGCGGCGAAGCCGTGGGCTGCTTCGCCCTTGCCGAAGGCACGGGCAATCCCGCGGCCGGCGCGGTGCGCACTCGTGTGCAGGCGGGGCGGCTGAGCGGAGTCAAATGGCCGGTCGCCGACGGGGCGATCGCCGATCTCGCCGTGGGGGTGGCGATCGACGAGGCGGGCGGGCCCGGGTTGTATCTGGCCGACCTGAGCGCCGCGGGCGTCGAACGGCTGCCGCTGGGCAGTCTCGATCCCTCGCGTCCGCAAGCCCGAATCAGCTTCGATTCGGTGCCCGCACAGCGCCTCGCCGGCGGGGCGGCCGGCTGGGAGGCGGTCGAGTCGCTGCTCTGCCGGGCGGCGGTGCTGCTGGCGTTCGAGCAGGTCGGCGGCGCGAGCGTGTGCCTGGAGATGGCCACCGCCTACGCGAAGGAGCGCATCGCCTTCGGCCGGCCGATCGGCTCGTTCCAGGCGATCAAGCACAAGCTGGCCGACATCTACGTCGCCAACGAGCTGGCCCGCTCCAACGCGTACTTCGGCGCTTGGACGCTGGCCACCGCCGCCCCGGAGTTGCCGGTGGCGGCTTCGGCGGCGCGCGTCGCGGCCACCGAGGCCTTCCGCTTCGCCGCGCGCGAGAACATCCAGACGCACGGCGGCAGGGGCTTCACCTGGGAGGTGGACTGCCAGCTCTATCACCGCCGCGCCAGCGCGCTCGCCGTCGAGCTGGGCAGCGTGGGCTACTGGAAGGATCGCGTCGTCACGCACTGGACCGGCACGTCGGCAGCCGCGTTGGCTCCGCATCGAGGATAGCGATGGACTTCAACGACACCGAAGCCGAAGCCGCTTTCAGGGCCGAGGTGCGCCGCTTCCTCGAAGCGAACGCGCCTCGTCGTCGCGACGACCAGCCGCAGTCGGCGCCGCGTTCCTACGACGAGGAGACCCTGGCGCGTGCGCGCAGATGGCAGGCGTGCAAGGCGGCGGCCGGCTTCGCCGGCATCACCTGGGAGGAGCGCTGGGGCGGGCGCGGCGGCACCGCCTTCCAGCAGGTGATCTACAACCAGGAGGAGGCGCACTTCGACGTGCCGCCCAACCTGTTCGGAATCGGCCTGGGCATGTGCATCCCGACCCTGATGGTCTACGCCAGCCCGGCCCAGCTCGATCGCCACGTACGTCCCGCGCTGTACGGAGAAGAGGTCTGGTGCCAGTTGTTCTCGGAGCCTGGTGCGGGTTCGGACCTCGCCGGTCTGCGCACGCGCGCCGTGCGCGACGGCGATCACTGGATCGTCGACGGCCAGAAGATCTGGACTTCGGGCGCGCACTTCGCGGACTTCGGGCTGCTGCTGACGCGCACCGATCCGGCGGCGCCCAAGCATGCCGGCATCACCGCCTTCTTCATCGACATGAAGTCGCCAGGCATCGAGGTCCGGCGCATCCGCCAGATCTCGGGAACCTCGAACTTCTGCGAGGTGTACTTCTCCGGCCTTCGCGTGCCGGATGCGCAGCGCTTGGGCGAGGTCGGCGGTGGCTGGAAGGTCGCGCTCACCACGCTGATGAACGAGCGGCTGGCGGTCGGCGAGGCGCCGAGACCCGGGGTCGACGATCTGCTCGCGCTTGTGCGGGCGCCCGAGCTCGACGGCGTGCCGTCGCTGGCCCATCCGGCGGTGCGCGAACGCCTCGCCGACTGGTACGTGAAGTCGCAGGGGCTCAGGTATACCCGGTACCGCACGATGACCCGGCTGTCGCGCGGCCAGACGCCGGGCCCGGAAGCGTCGATCGGCAAGCTCGTCGGCGCGAATCTGCTGCAGGAGATGGCCGGCTACGGGATGGATCTGGCCGGGCAGGCCGGCGCACTGACCGACGAGGCGCTGGCGCCGATGCGGGCCTGGTTCCAGCACGCCGTGCTCTATGCGCCCTCCGTCCGGATCGCCGGCGGCACCGACGAGGTGCTGCGCAACATCATCGCCGAGCGCGTCCTCGGACTGCCGGCGGACATCCGGGTCGACAAGAACGTGCCCTTCGGTCAGCAGCGCAGCGCGGTCGGACGCAGGTGAAGATGCCGCCCGGACCGACGACGAGCCACGCGCCCGAACCGAGGAGGCCCGCTTGGGCGCTGCGCGCTCAGTCCGTTTCCGCATCCCAGTCGTACAACGCGGGCTGCCGCGAAACGAAGCGGTGGGCGGCCTGCCTGTGGTAGGCGGAATTCAGGCAGACGGCCTGCGCGCAGGCTTCCATCGATGCCAGCGAGGCGTAGTCGCTCTCGAAGCTGGCGTTGAGCATGCGTTTTGCCAGGCCGAACGCCTCGCGCGGACCGTTGGCGAAGCGTCTGGCCATCCTGCGGGCGAACGGCAACAGGTCGTCCGGCGCGTGCACCGAATGGACGAATCCGAGCGCCACGCCTTCCTGCGCGGCGATCCGCCGGGCGGTGAGCACGATCTCCTTTGCCCGCGCCATGCCGACGATGCGGGGCAGCGTATAGGCGGCGCCGTAGTCCGGCACCGCGCCGATCTTCGCGAACGACATGCAGAACGCGGCGCGGTCGGAGGCGAGCAGGAAGTCCGCCTGCAGCGCGAGACCGAACCCCGCTCCGTATGCCGGGCCATCCACGGCGGCGATCACCGGGACATCGAGGTCGCGCAGGCGCATCAGCAGGCGTTGCGCGAGGTCGATGCCCCGGCGTATGTAGTCAGGAGAATTCAGATCGGCCTCGTCGCTCTCCAGCCGACCGACCATGGCCTTGATGTCGCCGCCGGCGCAGAAGCTGCCGCCCGCACCCGTCAGGATCAGCGCGCGGATCGAAAGGTCGCCGCTCAGCCGATCGAGGAGCTCGCCGTAGTCCTTCTTCAGTTCGGGCGACAAGGCGTTTCGCGCTTCCGGACGCCGGTGCGTGAACTCCGCCACCCCATCCTCCGAAATCGTCAGCATGGCCTCGCGAAGCTCGCTTCGCTGTGGTGCGGCGGGTACCATCAGGACTCCTTGTCGATGACGCGCATTGCCCCTCACTGGGCGGGCCGGGCGTCGCGCGCGTTCTGTTCTTCCTGCAGTTGCCGCCACAGCACCTTGCCCGATACGGTGTGCGGCAGGCTGTCGACGAACTCGACGAGGCGCGGCACCTTGTAGGCGGCCATCCGGCCGCGCGCCCACTCGATCAGCGCTTCCGGCGTCAGCGTGCCGCGGGCCTCGGGCCGCAGCACCACGCAGGCCTTGACCGTCTCGCCGCGGTGCGGGTCGCGTGCCGAGATCACGCAGGTCTCCTGTACCGCGGGATGGTCGTACAGCCAGGCCTCGATCTCGGCCGGCCATACCTTCAGGCCGGACGCATTGATCATCCGCTTGAGCCGGTCGGTGACGTAGAAGTAGCCGTCCTCGTCGTAGTGGCCGATGTCGCCGCTGCGCAGGAACCGCTTGCCGCCGATCTCGACGAAGGCTTCGCGCGTCGCATCGGGCCGCTTCCAGTAGCCTTCGAACAGCGACGGTCCGTGCATCACGATCTCGCCCGATTCGCCCGGGCCGAGCTCGGCGCCGGTGCCGATGTCGAGCACGCGGGCCTCGGTGTTGATGTAGGGGATGCCGGCGCACTGGCGGCGTGGCGCCTGGGGCGGGGTCACGTGGGTGCCGCCGCTGCTCTCGGTCATCCCGTAGCTCTCGATGTACCTGAGCTTCAGCCGCGCTTCGATCGCGTCGCTGACCGCCGGCGGGATCGCGGTTGCGCCGCAGAACAGGCGCCGCACCGATGACAGGTCGGCCGTCGGCTGCGCCGGATGAGCCATGAAGTCGACCAGCATCGGCGCGACCATGGCCAGGCTGGTGATGCGCCGCTTCTCGATCAGGGCGATCGCGTTGCCAGCGTCCCAGCGCGCCAGCATGTGCACCGTACGGCCGGCGTGGACGGCGAGGTTCATGACGGCCCCGGCGGCCAGGTGCGACAGCGGCAGCACCAGCAGGTCGACGTCTTCCGAATGCTCGGCGGTCCAGACCGCACGCTGCACGATGCTGTGCGCCAGCGAGCGGTGGGTCAGCATCGCACCCTTGGGCTTGCCCGTGGTGCCCGAGGTGTACGCGAGCACCGCCAGGTCGGGGCCGCCCGTCAGCATCGGCCCGGGCGCGAGATCCGCCGCCAGCGCGCTGATGAAGTCGTGCACGCCGCTGCCCTGCAGCGCGCGGCGCGGCGCGCTGACGAAGGGCGGAACGTTGAGGAAGGGCACGTCGGCCGGGCGGCCGGCGAAATCCGCATAGGCGCCGACGATGCAGCCTTCTATCCGGCCTGACTCGAGCAGCCGCTCGACGCCCGGAAACTGATCCTGCATCGTGATGACGATCCGTGCGCCGGCATCCTCTGCGTAGTAGGCGACCTCCTCCGCCGTGCACATCGGGTTCACGGCGACGACCACCGCATCGCAGCGCAGCGCCGCGAAGTAGGCCATGAAGAACTGCGGGCAGTTCTGCATCAGCAGCAGCAGCCGGTCGCCCCGGCGCAGGTTCAGCCGCCGGCTCAGGTAGCCGGCGAGCGCAAGGACCGCGTCGTGGAGCTCCCGATAGCTGATGCTCCGTCCGTAGTACTCGATCGCGGTCTTGTCCGGAAGGCGCGCAGCACTGGCGGCGAGATGGGAGAACAGATTGCGATCCGGCACCTCGAGCTCGTGCGGAACGCCGGGAGGCCAGAAGGGGCTGGTGGGAGGTCGCATGATCGACGCTGTTTCTTCAGACGGCGGCGACCACCGCCTCTCCGGTGATCTTCACCTCGCCCTTCTGGTTCGCGCACTGCAGCTCGATGCGCAGCCGCGGCTCGCCGCCGTGCTCGAAGCGCTCGACGACCCGGCCGGTGCAAACGGGCTGGTCGCGCACGTGGGTGATGCCGGTGAAGCGCACCTGCAGGCGCCGCAGCCGGGCATGCCCGGCCCAGGACGTGAGCATCCGGCCGACGTACGCGGCCGACAGCATGCCGTGCGCGAACACGTCGTCGAGTCCTGCGCTGCGCGCGAAGTCGATGTCGATATGGATCGGGTTGTGATCGCCGGAAGCGCCGGCGTACAGCGCCAGCGTGGTCCGGGAGATCGGCGCAGGCTGCAGGGCCGGAATGGGATCTCCGGGCTGCATGTCCTTCGGTGCTTTCGTCATGGATCGCCCTTCTCGTTGCCTTCTCGTTGCCTTCTCGTCGCCTGCTCAGATCTGGCGCTGCACGACGACGCTGCGCAGGTCCGCGACATGGACGCCGTCCTGGTTGGTGATGCGCGTCTGCATGACCAGGAACTCCAGCGCTCCGTCCTTCTTGTCGTATACGTCGGCGATGAACGGTTCGTAGGTGAGGGTATCGCCCGCGCTCACCGGCGCGAGGTAGTCGTAGGCCTGCTCCGCGTGCAGGATGCGCTTGAGCTCCATCCTGGCGAGCTTCAGGGTGTCGATCGTCGCGAATAGCTGGCCCTGCATGCACGACAGATAGGTGGGCGGTACGCGCAGCGAGCGCAGGCCGGCGGCACGGGCTGCATCGACGTCCAGACAGGTCGGGTCGGTCTCGCCGATGGCTTTCGCATAGGCGCGCACGGCGCCTTCCTCGACCAGGATGCTGCGCTTGCCCATCCGATGGCCGATCAGGTTCTTGTCCAGCATGATGATGTGCGTCCGGTTCAGTTGCGGCCGTACAGCGTGACCACGCAGGCGCCGCCCAGGCCCAGGTTGTGCTGCAGGGCGAGGTTCACGTCCTCCACCTGGCGCTTCTCGGCCGTGCCGCGCAACTGGTGCGTGAGCTCGTAGCACTGCGCCAGACCCGTGGCGCCCAGTGGATGCCCCTTGGACAGCAGCCCGCCCGACGGATCGGTCACCACCTTGCCGCCGTAGGTGTTGTCGCCGTCCATCACGAACTTCTCGGCCTCGCCGGTGGCGCACAAGCCCAGCGCCTCGTAGCTCAGCAGCTCGTTCTGCGCGAAGCAGTCGTGCAGCTCGCAAACCTGGATGTCCTCGGGTCCGATGCCGGCCTGCTCATAGACCTTGCTGGCGGCGGCGCGTGCCATGTACCCGCCCACGTAGCCGATCAGCGAAGGCGGGTCGAATGATTCGGCGGGGTCGGTGGTCATCGCCTGGGCCAGGATCCGCACGTCGGTGCGCAGGCCGTGCTTCTTCGCGAAGCGCTCCGAGACGATCAGCGCGGCGGCGGCCCCGCAGGTGGGCGGGCAGGCCATCAGCCGCGTCATCACGCCGGGCCACATCACCTTGTCGTTCATCACGTCCTCGGTGGTCACCACGTTCCTGAAGATCGCCAGCGGGTTGTTCGCCGCGTGGCGGCTGGCCTTGGCCCGGATCGCCGCGAAGGTCTCCAGCTTCGTGCCGTACTTCCGCATGTGCTCGCGGCCGGCGCCGCCGAAGCCGCGCAGCGCCTGCGGCACGCCGACGGCATCGGCGGTCAGCGAATCCAGGATCGGCATGAAGCGGGCGCGGGTGCGCGGCCGGTCGTCCCAGTGCGACTTCAGCGCGCCGGCCTGCATCTGCTCGAAGCCCAGCGCCAGCGCGCAGTCGGCGTCGCCCAGAGCCACCGCCTGGCGTGCCAGATACAGCGCGGTGGAGCCGGTGGAGCAGTTGTTGTTGACGTTGACGATCGGGATTCCGGTCAGGCCGACCTCGTACAGCGCGGTCTGCCCGCAGGTGGAATCGCCGTACACGTAGCCGACGAAGGCCTGCTGGACCTGGTCGTAGCCGAGGCCGGCGTCCTTCAGCGCGAGGCGTACCGCCTGGGCGCCCATCTCGGTATAGCTCGGGCTGGCGCCCGGCTTGGAAAATGGAATCATGCCGACGCCGCCGACGATGACTTTCTCACTCATGTTGCTCTCCGCAGTTCGGTGATGGATCGGGAAATTCACTCGACGCGCACGCCGGATACTTTCACCAGCTTCTCGATGAGCGGCGCACTCTCTTCCCAGTTCCTGCGCGCCGCCTCGGCGCTGTTGCCGATGCCATACAGGCCGAAGAGCTGGAATCGCGCCTTCATCGCAGGCGAGTCATGGACGATGTCGCGCGTCTCCTTCTCCAGCCGTGCCAGGATCGGGGCAGGGACGCCCGCCGGCGCCATCAGCGGCAGCATCCCGACCGGGTTGAGCTCCTGATCGGCGACACCTGCCTCGACCATCGTCGGCACATCGGGCATCGCAGCGATCCGCCTGTCGCCCATCACGGCCAGGGCTCGCAGGCGGCCGCTGGCCACATGCGGCGCGATCCCGCCCGAGGTGCCGATGCCCCAGGCAACCTGCCCGCCGGCGATGTCCTGGACCAGCGGCCCCTCGCCCTTGTAGGCGATGTGGGTCATCTCCAGGTTGCGCGACTTGTTCAGGTACTCGGATACCAGGTGCCCGTACGAACCCACGCCGTAGGAGCCGTAGGCGACCTTGCCCCGGTTGCGCTCGGCCCAGGCCAGGAACTCCTTCATGTTCGTCGCAGGCACCTGGCTGCCCACCGCCAGCACCGCCGTGCCGCCGCAGATCTCGGTGATGAACACGAGGTCGCGCTTCACGTCGTATGGCACTTTGGCGAACAGGTGCTGGACGTAGTAGATCGGCGTGGTGAAGGCGAACAGCAGCGTGTGGCCGTCCGGCGTCGAACGTGCGACCGCCTGGGTGCCGATCATGCCGGAGGCGCCGGGCTTGTTCTCGACGACCACCGGCTGTCCGAGCCGCTTGCCGAGCTCGTCCGCCAGCACTCGCGCCAGCGTGTCGGAGGCACCGCCGGGCGGCGCGGGCACCACCAGGGCGATGGGCTTGCTCGGAAAGCCCGCAGCGCTTCCGCCAGCCTGCGCAAGAGCCCGGGAGCCGAGCAGAGCGTCCAGCGGGCCGGCGAGTGCGGCGGCTGTCATCGCCCCCAGCAGTTGGCGTCTCTGTTTCATCGTGTCCCCTCTGTGTTCCCTCCGTGTGGCCGATGAATTCTGAACACGCCGCCATCGCGCAGGTACTACCCGCATCGGGCAGGATCGGAGCCTGCGTCCGGCGCGACCGGGCAGCTCGCTGCGAACGGCTGCCGCGCACATTCCTTCCGTGCCATACCGCCCGCGTATGAGCCGCCCTTCACAAAGTATTTCCGCTGCCCGCTGCCGTTTCCTAGGATGACGGAACTGCCATGCGAGAAACGATGATGGACACACCATTTCCCGTCGGCCCGCTGGCAGGCGTGCGTGTCGTGGACCTGACCACGGTGCTGATGGGGCCCTATGCCTCCCAGATCCTGGGCGACTACGGCGCCGACGTCATCAAGGTGGAAGCCCCCGGCGGCGACAGCGTGCGCGGCATCGGCCCCGCCCGGCATCCCGGCATGGGCAGCCCGTTCCTGCAGGTGAACCGAAACAAGCGCAGCGTCGTGCTGGACCTGAAGCAGCCGGCGGGCCGCGCGGCGCTGCTCAGGCTGCTGGAGGCCGCCGACGTGCTGCTGCACAACGTGCGCCCGCAGGCCATGGCGCGCCTGGGCCTGTCCTACGAGGAGGTCGCGGCGGTCAATCCGGAGATCATCTACGCAGGTCTGTACGGCTATGGGCAGACCGGTCCCTATGCTGCCAAGCCGGCCTACGATGACCTGATCCAGGGGGCCACCGGCATCGCGGATCTGTCCGTGCGCGCCGGCACCGAACGGCCGATGTACATGCCCATGCCGATTGCCGACCGCTTCGTCGGCATGGCTGCCGTCGGCGCGGTCATCGCAGCGCTGTTCCATCGGGAGCGGACCGGAGAAGGCCAGTCCATCGGGATCCCGATGTTCGAGACCATGGCCAACCTGGTGCTGTCGGACCACCTGTACGGCCACGGCTTCGTGCCGCCCATCGGCGGGGCCGGCTATCCGCGCGTGCTCAGTGAACCCCGCAAGCCGTATCGGACGCGGGACGGCCATGTCTGCGTGCTGGTCTACACCGACAAGCAGTGGCGTGCGTTCTTCGACATGATCGGCCAGCCGGAGGTGATGGACAGCGACCCGCGCTTTGCCACCATCGGCGGGCGCACCGAGAACATCCACGCGCTCTATGCCATGGTCGCCGACATCATGGCCACGCGCACGACGGCGGAATGGCTCGAGGCGCTGGACCGCATCGACATCCCGGTCATGCCGATGCATTCGGTCGAGTCGCTGATGCAGGACCCGCATCTGCGTGTCGGCGGCTTTCTTCGTACGGTGGAGCTTCCCACCGAAGGCTCCATCGTGCAGATGGCGATGCCTTCCACCTGGTCCCGGACCCAGCCGGGCGTGCGTCGCCAGGCACCCCGTGCGGGCGAGCATGGGCGCGAGATTCTGGAGGAGCTCGGCTACGCGCCAGCCGATATCGACGCGCTGGCGGCCGGCGGTGCCACCGAGTTTCCGACTCCGCCTTGAGTCCTCGCGATGGGCGCGAGCGGGCGGGCAGCGGCGTTTCACCGGCGCTGATGCCTGCTCATTCCGGCTCGATGTTCGCCGCCCTAACTGCCCTCGCCCAGTAGGCCACCTCGTCCTTCAGCATCTTCGAGAATTCGGCCGGCGTGCTGCCCCGCAGCATCACTCCCTGGGCGCCGAACTGCCGCTGGATGTCCGGATCGTTGGCCGCCTTGACCGCGGCGTCGTTCAGCCGCTGCACGATGGCCGCTGGCGTATTGGCCGGCAGCAGCAGCCCTTGCCAGGTCTGGAAGGAGTAGCCGGGCATGCCCGATTCGTCGAGCGTCGGCACGTCCGGCAGCAGCGGGCTGCGCTGCAGGCCGGTGATCGCCAGCACGCGCAGGCGATTGTCACGGATGTGGGGGAGGCTGGTGCTGATGGCATCCAGCATGAACTGCACCTGACCCCCGATGAGGTCCATCAGGGCGGGGTTGTTGCCCTTGTAAGGCACGTGCACCGCCTCGACGCCCTGGGCCTGGAGGAACTGCACCATCGCCAGGTGGCTGCCGTTGCCGGCGCCGCCGCTGCCGTAGGCTGCCTTGCCGGGGTTCGCCTTGAGGTACTGCACGAACTGCGCGACATTGGTCACCGGCAGCTTGGGATTGGCCACCAGCACGCCCGGAATCGTGGCCACCCAGGATACGGGGGCGAAGTCCTTGACGGGGTCGTACGTCGGCTTCTTCTTCAGCGCGGGGCTCAATGCGATGCCGGAGGAGTGGTACAGCACCGTGTAGCCGTCGGCGGGCGCCTTGGCCACGAAGTCCGTGCCGATGTCACCGCTGGCGCCCACCTTGTTCTCGACGACGACGGGCTGGCCGAGCTCGGTCGCCATTTTCTGCGCCAGCGCGCGGGCCACGGAGTCGGTCGGCCCACCGGCGGCGTACGGGAGGATCAGCTTGATGGGCCGTTCGGGAAAGGCGGCCGCAAAGGCTCCGGGTGCGGCGAGGGCCAGCACGGTTGTTGCCGCGAGGCAGCGGCGACGCATGGCTCTCATGAGCTTGTCTCCTCGAGAGAAAAGGGGAATCAGACGCGGCGGCGCATCAGCCGCAAAGGCTCGTAGACCATGACCGTCTCGCCGCTCTGATTCACCACCGCATTGCGGGTGCGTATCAGGCCGCGGTCGGGCTTCGAGGTTTCGCGGCGCTCGGTCACCTCGGATTCGACGCGCAGCGTGTCGCCCACGAACGTGGGGCCTTTGATGTCGAGCGTCATGCCGAGGAAGGCGAGGCCGGCCACCTGGAAGGACGGCGCGGTGAGGCCTTCGGCAAACGTGTAGACCAGCGCGCCCGGAACCACACGCCCCTGAATGGGCAGGTGCGACCGGTCGCCGGCGTTGGCGAACAGTTCCTCCGTCAGCCAGGCGAGGTTGACGAAGTTCACGAGGTCCGTCTCCGTGACGGTGCGGCGGCGCGAGTGGAAGCGCACGCCGGGCGCCATGTCGTCCCACCAGGGCGAAGCCGCTTCGAGGTCCAGGAGTTTCGGTTCCATGTCACTCGCTCAATAGGACTTGGGCAGTCCGAGAACCTTCTCGGCGATGAAGCACATGATCATCTGTTCGCTGACCGGCGCGATGCGGGCGATCATCGCCTCGCGCAGGTAGCGCTCGACGTGGTACTCCTTCGCGTAGCCATAGCCGCCGTGCGTCAATACCGCGGTCTCGCAGGCGTTCCAGCAGGCGAGCGCGCCCAGGTACTTCGCGGCATTGGCCTCGGTGCCGCACGGTTCGCCGCGGTCGAATCTGGCGGCGGCCTGGAACACCATCAGGTTGGCCGCCTCCAGGTGCATCCAGCGTTCGGCCAGCGGGTGCTGGACGCCCTGGGTCTGGCCGATGGGACGATCGAAGACGATGCGCTCGTTCGCGTACGAGGCGGCCCGCTTGATCGCGGCCCGCCCCAGACCCACCGTCTCCGCCGCGGCCAGGATGCGCTCGGCATTCATGCCGTGCAGGATGTAGTGGAAACCCTTGCCTTCCTCGCCGATGCGGTCCTCCACCGGGATGCGCAAGCCGTCGATGAAAAGCTGGTTGGTGTCCACCGCCTTGCGGCCCATCTTGTCGATCTCGCGCACCTCGATGCGGCTGCGGTCGAAGTCCGTGTAGAACAGCGTCAGGCCATCCGTCTTGCGCTTCACCTCTTCCAGCGGGGTGGTGCGCGCCAGCAGCAGCATCTTCTCCGCCACCTGGGCGGTGGAGATGAAGGTCTTCTGCCCGTCGACGACGTAGTGATCGCCTTCGCGCACGGCGCGCGTCTTCAACTGCGTGGTATTCAGCCCGGTGTTCGGCTCGGTCACGACGAAGCAGGTGCGATGCCGGCCGGCGATCAGCGGCGGCAGCATGCGGCGCTTCTGTTCCTCGGTACCGAACACCACCACCGGGTTCAGTCCGAAGATGTTCATGTGAATCGCGGAACCGCCGCTGAAGCCGGAGCCGGTCTCCACCACGGCCTGCATCATCACGGCCGCTTCCGTGATGCCGAGGCCGGAGCCGCCGTAGGCCTGCGGGATGCAGATGCCCAGCCAGCCAGCCTCGGCCATGGCCTGGTGGAAGTCGGCCGGAAAGCCTCCGGCCCGGTCCTTCTCCAGCCAGTAGTCCGGGCCGAAGCGCTCGCACAACTGGAAGATGGCCTCGCGGATCTCGCGCTGCTCGGCGCTCAGGCTGGCGGCATGGATGTCTGGGGTGCTCATCCCCCGATACTAGGAACGGCGCCGCTGCAATGGAAATACCGTCTTCGTCTGCGGGAATACCTGCTGCGTATGGCGGCTGCAGCAAGATGGATCGAGACGGCGACTGCGGCGGCACCGTTCACGGCGCCGCGGAATCGTTCTTCGCACGTCTCCTTCAGCCGCGGGGGTTGTCGTCAGGGGGCCGGGAACGAAGCAGCGCGTTCGCGACGCCGCAGCACGGCTGCGCGAACGAAGGCCAGCCGGTCGTTGCCCCAGAACATCTCGCCGCCGACGAACATCGTGGGCGTGCCGAACCCGCCGCGGCGAATCAGTTCATCGGTGTTGGCGCGCAGCCTGCTCTTGGTCTCTTCGCTCGCGATGCCGGTCTTGAATTCCTCGAAGTCCACGCCGCACAGCGCGCAGATCTTCGCCAGCACGCCGTCGTCGAACAGATCTTCCTCGCGCCCCCAGTACGCTTCGAACGCCGCCTTGGCGAACGGCACCATCCGGCCTCGTGACTGCAGCCAGACGCAACCACGCATCACCTTCAGGCTGTTGACGGGAAAGAGCTTCTGCGGAAAGGCGATACGCAGGTTCGCGAGGCGCGCATATTCCTGGACATCGCGGTACTGGTAGTCCCGCTTCGGAATGACGGGGTTCAGCCGACGTTGATAGACCGCAGGGTTGACGGCATTGAACACGCCACCCACCAGGCCACGTCGGGACGCTGCGGCTCTGCTACACCAGCACGTCCACCTACACCGTCCTGCCGCGCGCGCTGGAGCGCTTCAAGGCACGCTGCCCCGGCATCAGGGTGGTGCTGCAGGAGGGCAACGCCGACGCGATCATCGAGAGCCTGCAGAAGCGCAGCTTCGACGTGGCCATCGCCCGCTATCCGATGCGCGCGGCCTCCGGAGTGGTCATGCGGCTCATCGAGAAGGATCGGTTCTGCGCGGCGCTGCCGCTCGGGCACCGGCTGGCCACCCTCAAGCAGATCAGGCTGCAGGCGCTGGCCGACGAAACCTTCCTGGTGCCGACGGCGTCGCACAACCCCGCACTGCACGGCCTGGTCATCCAGGCTTGCCAGGTCGCGGGATTCATGCCCCGGCTGGCGCAGGAAGAAGCCGTTCAGCTTTCCACCGTGCTGGCGCTGGTGGAAGGCGGCTTCGGCGTGGCGCTGATACCGGAAGGCGTGGCGAGGGCTGTTCGCCGCAATGTGGTGTTCGTCCGCCTGAGCGGCACGTCCGCCAGCCTCGAGACGGGCCTGGGGCTGCTGCATCTGGAAGGCCCCCAGAGTCCCCGCGTGACCCTGTTTCGCGACGCCGTCCTGTCGCTGAAACCGGTGCGCTGACTTCGCGGCCCGCAGGTGCAGCAGCGTGCGAGCATGTCCCGGACTTCATCGTATCGCGTGCCATAATCTTCGGCCATGGAGCTACGCCAACTGCGGCAGGTCGTGATGCTGGCCGAA